>Ga0315279_10010771_pt1 | contig 10693 bp, 9 predicted proteins | sample YL17G06_20_MG_FD_203694 | JGI IMG/M metagenome (GOLD analysis project Ga0315279, IMG submission 203694) | Sediment microbial communities from Yellowstone Lake, YNP, Wyoming, USA - YL17G06_20 | ecosystem: Environmental > Aquatic > Freshwater > Lake > Sediment | place: USA: Wyoming | collected...
TTCTTTTGTTTCCACCGACCTCCTTGAGTATCTCTTTTATATATTCGGACTTGATATCATCCAGGGATTTCCGGTCCTTTACTCCTCTTTTAATTATCTCTGAGAACCCTTCTATTAAATCTTTGGGGAAGTCATTGGGAACTAAATGGTCCCTATCGGTCATGATCACAGCCCTTTCGATAGTATTTTCTAATTCTCTTACATTCCCCTGCCAATGATATTCTAAAAGGAGTTTCATCGCCTCTTTTGAGATTCCCTTGATCTCCTTTTTAGCTTCTTTGGAATAGAGATCAAGAAAATGGTAAGCGAGTAAAGGGATATCTTCTTTTCTGTCTTTCAAATCGGGAAGAAAAATAGGGAAAACATGAAGACGATAGAAGAGGTCTTCACGAAATTTTCCTTGTTTCATATTCTCTTCCAGATTCTCATTGGTGGCTGCAATCATTCGGACATCAATCTTTGTTCTCTCTGTACTCCCCACTCTCATCAACTCCTTCTCCTGAAGGACTCGTAGGAGTTTAACCTGAACAGAGGGGAGGATGTTGGAGATCTCGTCCAAGAAGAGCGTCCCTCCATTGGCCTCTTCGAATAAACCCTTTTTTGCCTGGATCGCTCCGGTGAAAGCACCTTTGGTATGGCCAAAGAGTTCACTTTCAACTAACGTTTCAGGGATCGCTCCGCAATTGAAAGGAATGAAGGGCCGATCCACCCTTGGGCTATTATAATGGATGGCCTTGGCCACCAGTTCTTTACCGGTTCCACTCCCTCCATAGATCATCACCGTACTGCTTCCAGGGGAAACCTTTTCAATCAGGGAGAAGACTTCCTGCATCTTCTTACTTTTCCCAATAATATTGTTGAACTCAAATTTTTTCCTTACCTCCATCCGCAGAAGCAAGTTTTCTCTGAGGAGGAGACTTTCCTTTTGGACTTTGGAGATGTGGATGAGGAGGTCATCGAAGTTAATGGGTTTGGTGATATAGTCGTTTGCTCCTATCCTCATCGCCTCTACCGCTGTCTCGATTGATCCGTAGGCCGTCATCAGAATGACCATCATTTCAGGCCTTGTTCCCTTGATATTCTTCAGGAGTTCAAGGCCGTCCATCTCTGGCATCTTCAGGTCGGTGAGGACTAAATCGAAGACATCCTTTTCGATTTTTTCGATGGCTTCGGCGCCGTTTTGGGCGACCTCGACACTATATCCCCCCATTTGGGAAAGACCTTTTTTAATCATCTCCCGAATAGGAGCTTCATCATCGACGACCAATATTTTCATGGACTCCATAGGGAACTCCTCAAAAATATTTGTAGCAAAAATCAAACCTTAAATCAAATAATAAATTAGGGACCCTTGCCGTATCTTCTTATCTGGACTTTATGAAACATGAGGAAACATAGTTGGAGATTCTGTCCCGATCAAATCTTCAAAGGGAATCTGTTTAATCGTTTTATAATCGATGTAATCGAGATTTCTGAAAAAGTCCAGGAATCTCAGGAAACTAATTTGACACGGGTGGAAATTTGTATATAATGCTCCACAAGAGTTGGTAATTGGGCTCATAATCCTTTAACGGTGGGGAAAGGAAATGATAAGCCCTGATCATCCAACAAAATTGGGCTCTCATTGTTCTAACCTGCCTGCGGTAGGCAGGGAAGTATTGGATTGTGAGGGCTTTTTTATTGCCCAGAAAGTTAGGAGAGTAGGTCACACTCAAAACTCCGAACTGTTAGCTCCGAACTAATTTTATAAGGGGACTAAGATGAAAGACCAAAACAAGACGAAGCAGAAACTCATTGAAGAATTGGAGGGGCTGCGCAAGTGAGCGAATTAAGAACCTGCACTCTCGTGTAATTTGGAGGGAACCAAGATGGAAAAAATATTTAGAAAAACAGGAAAAGTAATGAACGTCCCGTTGTATATTGATGATCAGAATATCTTTGTCAAATTGTATTTGACAAAGATGGAAGTAAGTATTACTATTTTACAAAGTATTACAATAATTTGATGTAAGGAGGAAAAGGAGATGTCAACAGCAGCGATGAAGATCACTTCAAAGGGACAGGTTACAATTCCCAAAGAAATAAGGAAGTTATTAAAAAGCGACGTGGTCACCTTCGATGTGGTACAGAGCAATGTTGTGATCAGACCGGTTCTTGACACTGCCGGGTCTCTAAGCGAGTATGCAAAAAATGTTAAAGCAGGGTCTTCATTCAAAAGGTTGAAAGATAAGGCTTGGGAGGAGGTTATCCATGAAAAAACCGGGAAGAAGACTTCCTGATACAAATGTTGTTGTCAGGTATCTTGTAAAGGACGATATTGAACTCTATAAACAGGCCAAGACATTTTTCGACAAGGTAAAAACAGGCGAGGAGAGCGCCCTCATGCTTGAAAGTGTGGTTGCCGAATGCGTATATGTTCTTACAAAGATATATAAAGTGCCTAAAGAGAAAACAGCCGACAGCCTTAAGAATCTTTTGCGATATAGGGGCATCATCAATGAAGACAGGGCAGATTTGATTAAGGCTTTAACCACTTTTGCCGAGCGATCAATAGATATTGTCGACTGCATCTTATATGTAAAGGCAAAAGGCATGGATACAAGCCTGTTCTCGTTTGATGAAGACCTGAACAAGCTGGCATCGAGCTGAAGAAAAAGATAAAGGAAATGGAGGCTAAGACAGAGTCATAGTGTCAAGAGACGAAAGACGAAGGACGAAAGATGGAGCCATATAACCTTTAGACCTTAGGGAAACGTAATGATCGGTCCTGGCCATTACATCAAAACAGGCCCTCATAGATCTAAAACGTCTACGGCAGACAGACGAATTTCAGACTAAGAGGGCTTTTTTATTGCTTGGTTTGACCCTGAATCCTAAGAGAAAATAGGGAAGTGTCCCTAATTTAAAAGGGAGGAAAAATGGAAGAAGAAAAAAATAGGCGAGGCTATGTCTTTATTCTATTGGGGTTAAGCTTTCTTAGTTTATACCTGACAAGTCTTTACAGCTACCCCCTTTTCCATAGCCTTGCAGAACTATTTTCTATTGTCATTGCGTGTGGTATCTTTATCATTGCTTGGAATGCCCGCAGATTCCTTGACCAACATTATCTGCTTTTTATAGGGATTGCCTATCTTTTTGTTGCCTTCCTCGACATCATTCATACCCTTGCCTATAAAGGGATGGGGGTTTTTAAGGGGTTTGATGCAAACCTCCCTACTCAACTGTGGATCATTGCACGATATATGGAGAGCATCTCCCTTCTCATTGCACCTTATTATCTAAAAAGAAGTCTGAAGGTGGATCGGGTTTTTATTGTCTACCTCCTGACAACAATTCTTCTTTTGTTATCTATTTTTTCCTGGGACCTCTTTCCAAACTGTTTTGTTGAAGGGAAAGGGTTAACTCCTTTTAAAATAACCAGTGAGTATATCATTTCCTCTATCCTTGGAGCGTCGATGATCGTTTTGTGGGTCAACCGCCAGGCTTTGGATCCGAAGGTGTTTCAATTAGTGATCTGGTCCATCGTTACCACTATTATCTCTGAATTGGTCTTCACTTTTTATATCAGCGGCTATGGTCTTTCAAATCTGATAGGGCATTATTTCAAAATTATCTCTTTCTATTTCATTTATAAGGCGATCATCGAAACAGGGCTTACCAAACCCTATGATTTCCTCTTCAGAAATTTGAAACTGAGCAAAGAAGAGGTACAGCGGGAACGGGATTTCGCAGAAAGCCTGGTCAATACAGCTCAAGTTATTACGCTGCTCCTCGATCCCCAGGGACGGATCATTCGATTTAATCCATATATGGAGGAAATTTCAGGGTATTCTATCGATGAAGCGAGAGGAAAGGACTGGTTTGACACCTTTTTACCGGAGAAGGACCGAGGAATGATCCGTGAATTATTCTCAAAGGCCATCGACAACATTCAGACCCGTGGCAATATCAATCCGATATTGACCAAAACAGGAGAGGAACGGTTAATTGAGTGGAATGATAAAACATTGAAAGATGCCGAAGGCAAAACGGTTGGCCTATTAGCTATAGGGCAAGACATTACTCAGCGGAAACAAACAGAGGAGGACCGGGAGAGGCTAATCAAAGACCTTCAAAAGGCTCTGTTGGAAGTGAAAACATTATCTGGTTTCTTACCTATTTGCATGTCCTGTAAAAAGATTCGCGATGACAAAGGATATTGGGAACAGGTAGAAGTCTATATCCGGGATCATTCTGAAGCAGAATTCAGTCACGGCATCTGCCCAGATTGTATGAAAAAACTCTATCCCGATGAGGTTTAAAGAGGGGTGTCGTGGAAATTGCGCATGGGAATTGGGGATGTGTTCAAATTTATTGGAGTTGGGACGAATAGTGCTTTAACGGTGGGGAAAGGAAATGATAAGCCCTGATCATCCAACAAAAATGGGCTCTCATCGTTCCAACCTGCCTGCGGTAGGCAGGGAAGTTTTGGACTGTGAGGGCTTTTTTATTGCCCAACCTGATCCCGAATTCAATGGAAATATGGGAAGTGTCCCTCATTCCATTGCGAGGAACTGAACTTCTCAAGGAAGGCGACCTAGAATGTAACAATTTTGGAGAAAGTAATAAAATAATGAACGTTATATGAGGGAGCAGGCAGAGAAGGTTAGAAAGAGTACCAACCATTGATATTAGGAGAGGTTCGTAATGGCTAAAAAAAATATCCAAATCAATCTTGGCACATTGATCCAAATAATCATCGGGTTGGTATTTATCGTGGTGGCAGTGATGATTGTCTTCCTTGTCAATCGAAACATGCGACAACAGGCGTTGGTTGAAGCGGAGTCCAAGGCACGTATTATCCTCGACTTAAATCTTGCAACACATACTTATTTCTCTCAACAATTAAAGCCCAAGTTGTTTAAATTGACCGATACTCTGCGTTCATATGATTACTTCGAACCCACCTGGATGTCATCTACTTATGCGATACGAGAGATTTATAAATATTTTAAATCCTTTAGGGAAATTGATTACTATTACAAAGAATGTGCCATCAACGCACGTAGTCCTGAGAATGAGGCAGATGCTGATGAAAGGGCTTTTCTTGAAGAATTGGGCAAGAATTCAGAACTGACAGTCCGTTCTGGTATACGTTATCTGGACGGTAAGCCTACCTTTATTATCCTCCGTCGAGGAGAATCGATGGAGAAATCTTGCCTTCGCTGTCACGGCAATCCCGAGCAGGCTCCAAGAGGTTTGATAACTTATTATGGCCCCGAACGAAGTTTCCATCGTAAGGAAGAGGATGTTGTGCACGCCATATCGATTCGTGTGCCTCTTTCAGCAGCCTATGCGGAGGCAAATCGTTTCTCTTTACGACTCTCTGGGCTGCTGTTGATCGGTCTCCTCGGTCTTTTTGCCGTCCAGTTCTGGCTTAATAAGCGTTTTCTGTTTACACCTCTCACCCTGATTCGTAACAAGATGAGCCGGATATTGGCCGATGATAAGTATCTGGGTGAAAAGATTCCCTTACCTTTTGGTCGGGAGCTGAAGGAATTGACAGACGGATTTAATACAATGTCGGTCAGATTACGAGGTGAGATAGACGCCCTGGAAAAGCGGGTGCAGGAGCGTACAGTTGAATTAAAGCAGGTCAATGATCTACTGGTACAAGACATCACCGAGCGTAAGCAGGCGGAGGAAGCACTCCTTTTTACTCGGTTTTCACTCGATAATGCAGCCGACACGATGGTCTGTGTAGACCGTGACGCACGCTTCATTGATGTAAACGATGCTTTCTGTCGCTCTTCGGGCTATTCGCGGGAAGAACTACTCTCTATGACCGTTCACGACATAGACCCAGACTATTCAGCCGAGATTTGGCCTGAGTTCTGGGAAAAACTGAAACAAAGTGGTTCTCTCACATTTGAAACCTGCCACCGCTCAAAAGAGGGGAGAATCTTCCCTGTAGAGGTCACAGCGAATTTTCTTGAATACAACGGCAAAGAATATCATTGCTCGTTCGCACGCGACATCACCGAGCGCAAGCGGGCGGAGGAGTTGCTAAAGAAGAGCGAAGAGCGCTTCCGCACCTCTGTGAAAACCCTGCTTGAGGGCTTTGCTATCCTTTCTGCCGTCAGGGACAGTCATGGTCAAATTATTGACTTCAAATATGAATATATCAATGAGGCCGGCTGTAAAATGAATCAGAAGCCTCTCGGAGAGCATATGGGTAAAACGCTTCTGGAGTTATTACCAACGCATAAGGAAATTGGCCTTTTTGACGAATATGTCCGGGTAGTAGAGACCGGGCAATCACTCACTAAGGAATTCTTGATTTATGAGACTGTATACGGCAGTGGGAAACGGCTGAGACAGGCTTTTGATGTACGAATAACAAGGTTAGGAGATGGTTTTGTAACAACCTGGCAGGATATCACCGATAAAAAGAAAGGGGAGGAATTATTAAGACAGAGTGAGGAGCGTTTGAAATTGCTTATTGAAAATTCAAAGGATGTCATCATCATGGCAGACTTGGGAGGAAGTATCATCTATTATAATGGCCCCCCCGAATATGGAATCACAGCAGAGGAAGTATTAGGGAAGAACCCATTCAATATTTTTGAACCGGCGATTGCGGCAAACTTGATGAATCAGCTGAAGCTTGTAATTAAAGGTGGAGAAGCCTTAACTTTTGAGAATAATATACCTGGGAAAGGAGAATCATTTTGGTTCCTTAACCAAATGTATCCTATACGGGATGAAAAAGGTAGAATGATCGCTGTAGGATTAATCGCGCGAAACATCACCGAACGTAAGCGGGCTGAGGAAGCGCTGAGGACGGAACGACAGCGGTTGCATAATGTCCTGGAGACTATGCCGATTATGGTATGCCTGCTGACATCTGATTATCATGTAGCCTTTGCCAATCGAGCTTTCCGGGACAGGTTTGGCGAGTCGCACGGGAGGTACTGCTATGAGTATTGTTTTGGGAAGAAAGAGCCCTGTGATTTTTGCGAGGCATACAGGGTGTTAAAAACTGGAAAGCCTCATCATTGGCAAGTAACAACCCCGGACGGCGCCAGCGTTATCGATGCATATGACTTCCTCTTCACCGACGTTGACGGTTTGCCTATGATCCTTGAGATGGATATAGACATCACCGAGCGCAAGCAGGCAGAGGAGGTGCTGCGGGAGAGCGAAGAACGTTATCGTTCCTTCTTTGATAACAGTATTGATGCTGTTCTGCTGACCGCTCCTGATGGCACCATCCTCGCTGCCAATAGCGAAACCTGCCATATGTTTGGATATACAGAAGAAGAACTTCGTCGAGTCGGAAGGAATGGTGTTGTTGATACGTCAGATCCTCGTTTGCTTATAGCGTTGGAAGAACGCAACCGTACCGGCAAGTTCAAGGGGGAATTGATTCAAATACGCAAAGACGGAACCAAATTTCCTACCGAAATATCCACTGCTATATTCAAAGACAAAGATGGTCATTTCAAAACAAGCATGATTATTCGTGACATCACCGAGCGCAAGCGGATGGAGGAGGCGTTAATAAAGAGTGAATTACGCTTCCGCAATTGCTTTGATTTGCCGTTGATCGGTTTTGCTATTACATCCCCTGAAAAAGGGTGGATTGAGGTCAATGACCGAATCTGTTCGATATTGGGCTATTCTCGAGACGAAATCGTTCGAAAGTCATGGCCGGAATTGACACACCCTGATGATCTTGCAGCAGACATAGAACAATTTAATCTTGTTCTGTCTGGTCAGATTGAAAAATATAATATGGATAAGCGTTTTATTCGGAAGGATGGAGAAATCGTCTGGACCAGTATTTCTGTAGGATGTGTACGAGACCCTGATGGTAGGGTGGATTATATTATTGGTTTAATGGAGGACATCACCGAGCGCAAGCAGGTAGAAGAGGCTTTGAGAAGGAAGTCCGGAGAACAAGATTTACTGCTCGACAACATTCAGACACAGATTTGGTATTTAACCGATAAAGAAACGTATGGAGCCGTCAACAAGGCCCGTGCAGAATTTTTTGGGAAAAAGAACGAAGAAATGGAAAACAAGAAAGTGTGCGATGTTCTTAGCAAGGACGAAGCAGAAATTTGCATGTCAGGGTATGTTGAGGTATTTGAGAAGCGAAAACAGATTCATACCGAAGAATGGATAACGAACGCAAAAGGTGAAAAACGTTTATTGTCGATTATTAAAAGTCCCAAATTAGATGAGAATGGAGATATTGAATACGTTGTGTGCTCAGCGGAAGACATCACCGAGCGCAAAAGAGTTGAAGAGGCACTTAAAAAAAGCGAAGCCCTCTACAAAGAGGCTCAGAAAACGGCACATATAGGCCACTGGGAACTTGATGCTGCAATTGGAACCCCTACATGGTCAGAAGAAATTTTCCATATCTTCGATCTTGACCCTGTGCAAGGCGAGCCTTCCTTTAAGGCCCACGAAAACATCGTTCATTTCGATGACTGGCATATTCTAAATAATGCAGTCACAAAGGCAAGTACCGAAGGTATCCCCTTTGATATTGAGTTCCGATTACTTCGTCCTGATAAAAGTATACGGTGGATGAACGCAAAAGGATACGCCACCAGGAATAGTGAGGGCCGTATCGTCAGGTTATTCGGCACGGCTCAGGACATCACCGAGCGCAAACGAGCAGAAAAAGAACGAGACCAGCTCTTCGAGCAGGTGCGTGCCAGCCGTGAACGACTGCGAAACCTCTCCCGACGTCTGGTAGAAGTGCAGGAGGTTGAGCGTCGAGAACTCGTCCGAAAACTCCATGACGAGGTTGGTCAGAGTCTGACCGCACTGAGCATCAACCTGAACATCGTGCACAGTCAATTGCCCCCTGAAACGGCGACGCAAACATTGACACGAATAGATGACTCTCTCAAATTAGTGGAGGAGACAGTGGAACGCATCCGGGATGTCATGGCTGAATTGCGGCCGCCCGTGCTGGACGATTACGGAGTGAGTGCTGCTCTACACTGGTATGGCAAACAATTCTCGGAGCGCACCGGGACCCCCACAGTGCTAAAAGTGGAAGAATTGAAACCGCGCCTGCCATTACCCGAAGAAACGGCCCTTTTCCGCATTGCTCAAGAAGCGTTGACGAACGTGGCTAAGTACGCCCAGGCCAAGAATGTGACGGTGGGGCTGGAGGAATTTGATAAGGTGATCTACCTAACCATTGCTGACGATGGGGTAGGCTTCGACCCTACAGCCCATCATCAACAAGGGGCGCGACCGGAATGGGGACTGATCAACATGCGCGAGCGTGCTCAGACCATTGGTGGGACACTGAACGTAGAAACCGCACCGGGAAAAGGAACGAAGATCGTGGTGGAAATAAAAAGAAAGTAAATGGGGTATTGGGTATCGGGTATTGGGTATTGGGTATTGGGTAATGGGTATTAGGGATTGATAATTGAGTATTCGTACCGATTAATTTTTAGGAGGAGGGGATATGGTTTTAAAGGTCGAAGATTTGGATGTTTATAAAATGGCTGAGGAATTAGCCGATAAAATATGGTATATGTGCATTAAATGGGATTATTTTGCTAAGGAAACTATTGGAAAACAATTGGTTCGCGCTGCCGATTCAATTTCAACTAATCTCGCTGAAGGTCATGGTCGTTTTCATTTCAAAGATCGGTTGAACTTTTGTTATTATGCACGAGGTTCATTAGAAGAGACTAAAAGCTGGCTTTTAAAAACCGAACGCCGAGGACTAATGCACACTGAAAATAGTGGAATTAAGCAATTAATAGAAGCGTTACCTAAAAAGTTAAATGCTTATATTAGCTCCATTAAAAAGATAAACCCAAATGTTAAACTTAATGCAAGGACTCAATAACTGGAATATGCCAATACCCAATACCTAATACCTAATACCGAATAACTAATAATGAGGTTTTGATATGATCAAAGTTTTTCTCGCTGATGATCACACTGTCATCCGCGATGGCCTTCGGTTCATGCTGGAGGCTCAGGGTGATATCACCGTGGTCGGAGATGCGGCTGATGGTCGCCAGGCGGTAAACCAGGTACAGAAACTAAAACCTGATGTGGTAATTATGGACATTGCCATGCCGGAATTGAACGGCATTGAAGCCACACAGCAGATTCGTCATACCTGTCCCTCAACGCAAGTCGTCATCCTCTCTGTGTATTCCAACGCTGAGCACATTTTTCGAGCACTGCAAGCCGGTGCACGCGGCTACTTGTTAAAGGAATCAGCCGGCAAAGAGGTGGTGTCTGCTGTTCGGGCCGTTCGTGTAGGCCGCCGCTATTTAAGCCGTAAAATCGCCGAGACAATGATTGATGACTATGTGCACCAGCGCGAATCTACTGAAGCCAAGAGTCCATTGGAGAGGCTCAGCCCTCGGGAGCGAGAAGTTCTACAACTGGTCGTAGAAGGCAAATCGAGCAAAGAGATCGCCAATATCATCCACCTTTCCCCTAAAAGTGTTGAGACCTACCGTAGCAGATTAATGCAGAAGCTGAATGTTAACGACCTTCCTGGTCTGGTGAAGTTTGCCATCCAACACGGAATCACAACACTTAATTAAGGTGGACCCATTTGTCAAGACAATAATTTGAGAAAGATAAGTTACACCTTGGGTGTATGGTGTTGTTAATCTTGGAAGAGAGAGATGTAAGTGCAGGCATCTTTCTT
>Ga0315279_10010774_pt1 | contig 10690 bp, 8 predicted proteins | sample YL17G06_20_MG_FD_203694 | JGI IMG/M metagenome (GOLD analysis project Ga0315279, IMG submission 203694) | Sediment microbial communities from Yellowstone Lake, YNP, Wyoming, USA - YL17G06_20 | ecosystem: Environmental > Aquatic > Freshwater > Lake > Sediment | place: USA: Wyoming | collected...
TTGCAAGAATTACCGGTATTGATTCAATTCGTCTTGCATCGCCGTGAATCAGCAATGCGGTGACTATGTACTCAATACAAAATCTCTGACCTTGCTCTACTCCAAGACCGAATTCTTTGTATCCGAACCTAGCAAGATTGTAAGCCAAGTTCGAATCAGAAATGCGCTCAGGTTTCGTCTGACTTTCATTAGCCCTGATCTCAATTCCTTCTTGCGCAACTTCCCTGATTTCATTCCAGAAGGCTTGAGGACAGAAAAAAGCTGTTTTTCTAGGCAGAATGTCCTTTAGTGGATTGATCTCATCTGATTTTATGAGATCAAAGAATTCCAACTCATTCAAAATCAGGGCGTCAATTCTTAGGTTGTACCTGTCTTGCAGCTTTTGCAATTCGCTATAGATTTGAGCAGTCTCATCTTGATAGGAAGAACTGCCATCCGAGCATCTGAGAAGAAATAGCAATTCAATTCTGTTAAGCTTCATATTCCTAGCGAAATCTACAAGACAGATTGATCTTATGGCATACATTTTGGTTAGACGTCTTTCCATTTCCGCAAAAAATATCTGCAGTTCATCTTTTCCTTTCAGTAACTCTATCTTTTTCTTTATCTCCATTTCTGCCAAGAAGTCAATCAGCAAGTAATTTCGGAAATTTAGTTCGATAACAGAGGATTTGCCGGATTGGTTTAGGTTCAATATGTTTTGTCTTTGTAGATCATGTATTTTTCTATAGATGTTCACATAATGAGCAGTTCCATAAGCCTCTTTGATCTTTTCAGTAAATTGGTTAATCGACAGGAAAGCACCTAAGTGGGCAGACGCAACGTCCAAGATACGGAAAGTAGTAGCATCCAAACGGTATCACCTCATTGTTATCAATGGGTTATGTTTATCATTATTACTATAATATTATAGTAATTTAACTATAATAAATACTTAACGCATCGCTTCTAACAACGCGGCTAAATCCTCTGAATATTCTCCCTGAAAAATCAGAGCATGCAATATCGGAAATATCGAGAAGGGTAGGACTAGTGACCACTATAGTTCAAGTTTCAGAACCATTGATCTTCATTTTCCCTCCAGTTCACGCAGCCTTTGCAGGGCATGCTCAAGTGAAAGAGTTCTGTTAACTCAGGAGAACCGTCGACGGCGAAACATAAGTGAAGCAACTCGTTTTCAATCCCGTACCATCTATGCCAGGATTATGGAGCCTTGAAGAAGATTTAGACTCGAGTGAGTTCAAGCGTGAACGGCGTGCCCGGAGATGCTAGGTCACTTTCTTCTAAGAAGCACCATGTTAATGTTGTTTAAGCTTTTGGCCTTCTCTAAGGGTTTGTCTAGGAACCACGTGCTTTCAGTTCCTTCCCACCATCCTAGAAACTCGAATTTGTTGTTGAGTTTTACTAGTGCTTTGAATTCTTGTGGAAAGATGAGCTTCAAATCTTCCTCGCTAACAAGCCTCAGAGTTTGCCCATGATCATTGACTTCAAGCACGCCCTTTTCAGTGTAGATCTGATTCAACATGTCCTTCCAAAAAGTGAATGAGTAGGTCGTTTTGACCAAGATTCCGTCTCTTTCCATGTTCCAGCTTTGCTCCCGAGTTCCCGTCCAGTCGACAATCTTGTTCTGAATAAAGTATAAACCCCCTCTTTTCAGAGAGTATGCTACAGAATCCAAATGGCTGAGGAACTTCTCATTCGACTCAACGACCAAAGAACCCATCATGACAAATGCAAAATCCACTTTCTTCTCCAGTCTGAAGTCGGACATATCAGCTTGTACAGTCTCGATTCTGAGACCTTCTTCCTTCGCTTTCTTGGACAGGAACCTCAGCATTTCAGGAGCCAAGTCCAGCCCAACTGCCTCATACCCTCTCTTCGCAATCTCCCTCAACTGCAAGCTCGGCCCACAGGCAACGTCAAGAAAACGTCTGACCTTCACCTTGCTAAACTCTCTGATTATCGCCTCGAAGGTATCAACCTGCTTCTTCACGTCAAAGAAGCTGAATGCAATCTCATAATACAAAGGATGCTCGTAGATGTCCATACATCCAGAATTGTTCCTCCAGTCAGATAAGCTTACTCAACACGAATAAGGACTATACACGCTCACAAGCGCGCGCTTGAAGAGCATTTGGGTTTGGGGATAAAACCTTACCCCCAACCCAACCCCAACCCGTAAGTTCCAGTAACAGTACCCTCGCGCGCGAAAGTAGGCTTTCCTTCCCTGCGCCCTAATAGCGTGATGTACGCTGCACATTGAATCCCCAAAGATGAAATTTAGGGGATTAGTAGGCAGAGAGGCCTACGAATCTCAACTTCTTCAGTTTCACTGAGGGAACGGTGGTCCCTCTGTTCATCTCCAACTGCTTGCCGATCAGTGGTATATCGTTCATGGCTGAAAGCATGCTGTCCGTGAATCTCATGTTCACGATAGGCTTGGATATCTCGCCTTTTTCGATGAGAAAGGTGCCGTCTCTCGTCAGCCCTGTAAGGATGGCTTTTGTCGGTTCAACCGGGTTCACATAGTGCACTGTGGTGACGAATATGCCATGCTTCGTTTCGGCGATCTGTTCCTCGAGAGTTGAGCTTCCCGGATTCACCACCATGTTGAAGGGTCCGGGCCTGTCAAAGTAAGCTGCAATCATCGGAACCGGAGCGTGCCCCGTGCTCTTCTTGTTCTCCTTTCCCGCCGCGAACGAGTTGTAGCAGATACTGCGCTCCGAAACGACGCCTTCAGTTACTAAGTCCATCGCCTTCTTCGGAACCCCTTCGCCGTCAACAGGCACGGCAACAAGCGTCCGGGAATCTCTCGCGTCGTCCCTTATGCTGAGCTTGCCGTCGAAAACCCGCTGGTTAAGGCAGTACTTGACGAAGGACTCGCCGTCCTGATACGCCGTGGCTGAGAACCCAAAGCCAACATACATCAGAAGCGTGGCGACAGCCATGGGCGACAAGACGACTTCATACTCGCCTGGGGAAAGCTTGATAGGGTTTATTCCTTTCACGGACTTCTCCGAGGCGTCTTCAGCCAGAACGGATGGTTGAACATCCTCAACCCGCCTCGAATACTTTTCCGCGGTCCCGAAACCTTGTGAAGCCCCGGATTCTGAAATCACCGTGACCTTCATGTTCGCAGAGGACATTCTGGCCCAAGCTGAAACGCCCAGAGAATTTACCACAGCAAAGGCATTTGATCCTGTTGAGAAGTACCCAGCGACGGCCTTCACCATTGCCGATTTCGAGTGTGCTGTTTCAACGGCTTCCTTGACCTTTTCAGCCCTGTATCTCGGTGTGCAACTTGCAGTTTCTTCATCGAATGCTCCTGTTAAAGGCTTCCATGGCTCTGGTTCTGGCAGGCTCTTGAACGCCTCGTTCGGTCGAGAAGCCTTGGCGATCTCGACTGCTTGCATCACGCCCTTCTGGACATCCTCTTCTTCAAGCGAGTTAACGCGGAGACTGCTGACACGTTTTTTCAAAACGACCTTAATCATCACTCCGCCATTTTTTGTAGCCACGTTTTGGTGTATCTGCGAGTTTGCAAACCGAGTTAGCGCCGTGTCTGATAGAAAGACCGAAGCCTGCGCCTGATCAACATGTTGGCTTCTGGAATACTGAACGGCTTTCTCAGCTATCTCCAACAACCTGTCCTTGACCATAGTTCCACCCCGACTACCTTACTAGTCCCACATGGACCTTGCGAAACCTGGCAGTTCCGCACCCGTGCCCAACATACATCACCTGTCCAGGCACGCCTTTTCCGCAGTTTGGTGTACCATGCATCACCCAGTCGTCCTCGCTCACAGCGTCGCAGGAACCCCAGAAGTGAGGGGTTACACCCATGTAGGTTGGGTTCTTGATCATTTTTTCCCTGCTTCCGTCCCTTATTCTCCAGCCGACCTCCGTGCCGAACTGGAAGTTCACACGTCTATCGTCAATGCTCCACGAGCGGTTGGTCATCATGAGAAGACCATCCTTGGTGTCTTCAATTATTTCTTCAGCCTTCCAGTCTCCCGGGAGCAGATTGACGTTCGTCATACGTATGATCGGCAAGGCCAAAGGCGAGTCAGCCCGCATTCCACCGCTACTCTCTCCAAGGTTCAACTCGGCCGCAGTCTCGCGCGAACTCTGGTATCCCACGAACACTCCTTCCTTAATCAGGTAAACCTTCTTCGCCGGTGTTCCTTCATCGTCATAGCCGAACGTTCCGAGTCCGCTGGGAACCGTGGCATCAGCCACTATGTCCACCTTCTCTGAACCATACCGGAAGCTTCCAAGCTTTTCCGGCGTAAGAAAGCTGGTTCCAGCGTAATCCGCTTCCGTGCCAAGAGCACGGTCAAGCTCTGTCGGATGCCCACAGCTCTCGTGCGTTTGCAGCGCAAGTTGATCACCTGTCAGGATAAGATCCATCTCTCCAGAAGGAGACTTTTCCGCGTCGAACAGGCTCAAAAGCTCTTTTCCAACTCCCTTCGCATGGTCAACGAGCGCCAAAGACTCGAAGAACTCATAACCGCTCGTGGCGAAGTCCCCCCTGAACGGGGATGGATAAGACCTGGCCTGCATCTCCCCGTTCTTGACGGCAATGGCTGTCAGGCCTCCGCCACACCACGTTATCTGCTGGCTTATCTCTGCTCCTTCAGTGTTCATGAAAAGCTTGTTCTCCCTGAACCCGTGATAGTTGGCATAGGAAGCCTTTATCAACGACGAATGCTCCTTGAGAGCTCGGCTGGTCTGAACAAGCACGTCTAGCTTCTCCTCTAAGGGACATTTGAAGGGATCTTTTCTGATGGGTGTTGAATACTTGGCCTGCGTAGCGTTTTCTGGGATCAGAACTGCCTCCCTTTTCTTCATCAAAGCGCTTGCCTTTGCAACGTCAACTGCCTTTTCAACAGTGTTTAAGACCTCTCCTCTGTCTATGACAACTGAACCGGCGAAGCCCCATGCCCCATCCACGATAACTCGGACGCCAAACCCCTTCGTCTGCAGAAGGTTGACGGCCTCTGGTTCACCGTTCTTCACGGTCAAGAACTCATTCAGGATCTCACTGCTTCTGACATCAGCGTACGAGGCTCCTCTTTTTCCCGCTTCTTCCAAGGCTGATTTCCCAAGATCTGAAAACATCTGTGCCGCATCACGCTCCTAGAGGGCAGTTAGACGTCTCCACTTGACTTTTAACTTTTCGCTCAAGCAGGTTTCTAAAACGCTTAAGCATAGAAGCCGAACTGCGACGCAAACGACAACGACCACGTAGACGGAACAGAACTGTAATGCACGTACCAAGTTGTGCCAGAGTTCCCATCATTCCTCGTTATCCCACTGTTCATTATGGTGGCACTGCTACCGGTTATGGTTCATAGAAGAAGACATGCCATGAGCAGAAGATAGCATTTTCTGATGGTTATTGCCTAAGTCAGCGCGCTAACAGTGGTAACGTTTTATGTAACATTCCTGAAGCGTGCACGCGTTCAGGTTTGTGAGTAAAGTTTATATCGTAATCAGTAATATACTATATTTAGATATGTCCTCGAAGGGACATATTGTATGCCTGTACAACAAAAATACGAAAAAAAGGTATGGAAAAATGCTGGAGATAATGTTGTGGAGTGCGTGGTTCCTGCTGGGAGCCTACACCTTCTGGTTTGTCTTCAAAGCAAAAACGTTCCAACCGCTAACCTTAGACGAGCTCGCCTTAGCTTGGAGGCTACATAAATGCGAGGCTAAATGTAAGGCACCGCAAATCCATGATTTGCTGCTTAGAGATGATGAGGTTGTCGGATTCAAGTGTGGCTGTGGCTACGAGTTCCTTCAAAAACGTCTAATAAGCCAGAAGGTTCATCCCCGCGCACAAAACAGCAAACCACTATCAATCGGCGAAATCGAAGGACTGCTTCAGAAGCGGACTCGTTCAACACCGGATCTGGGTATCCGCTACCTGAACACTAAAAGAGTCTAGGTAGTTTGGGCGTGCTAGAGGTGAAGAAATGTGAACACACGTTTGCTGCTGGAAGAAAAGCATGATTTGCTGAAAAACGAGCTCAGCGAAAACCTGCAGAAGAAAAACGCTCTGGAACTGAAAATCAGCAGACAGTTTGAGGACTTGAAGAGGCTGGAGGCTTCGTTGGAAAAACACGCTCGCAAGACAATGACGAAGGAATGATAGTGCTTCGTTGCATGGGGTTAATCACTGGATTCGTAGGACAATTTCTTGACTCAATGCAATACGGTATCGTCCATTTACAAACACGGATGCCATGACGATAGAGTGCGCAGCATCACGAGTTGTATTTCTCGTACGTGCTAATTCTTAGACAGGCTGTTCTAAACTGTAGTTTTAAGTGTTAGGTCACATCATGTCTACCTGAGCGCGCGCGATATGAAAAGAACCACGTGGATGCGCAGTGCTCATTCCATGCGTATCTTAGCTCTGCTTGTCGTTACAATGCTTCTTTGCAGTTTACTTTTGGGCGGCTACTACTATTACTCAAACGTACCTGCTTCCAACACTTACGATTCAGTTTCACTGAGTTCACTTCTTCACCTTCCTATTCTCAACCTGAAACCTACTCAGGCGACGCTTGATGATTTGCGCACGTCTTTGTTGCTCAATCTTAGCCAAGTAGAATATCTTGAACAACTAAAGAGAGTTCTGATGCCTAGCGAAAACGCCCGGGATAGGCTGTCCGAGAATGGTTTTGTCGTGATTCCAGGATTTCATGAAGACACGATGGAGGATGTCTTTTGCGACGTGTTTCGCAATGATCTCCCCGTCTTCATAACTGCAGACTCGATTCTTCATCTTTACCATTTGATCTTCGACAACCTATTGAAAGATGTTGAGAAAGAACACATGATTCCAATGGTCAAGGAACTGACAGGTCGCCTCCTTCAAAAAAGCCTGGAAGTTTACCTCTCAGCATCATCAACCCAGCTGAAAGAAGCTTCAAAAGAGGTGCTTACCTATTTTTCAGTAGCTACCTTTCTCATTGATTCGAACGCCTCTATACCTTTCCCTGTCCGCGACGAAGCTGAGATCATAGTTGGAAAAATCCTTGAGGCAAAAGAAGTAGAGCAATATCCCGGCGAAGATTACACACAATACAAGCCCAGAGGGCATTATGAAAAAGACCTAGAACTGCAGGCCTATTTCCGTTGCATGACTTGGCTTAGCAGGAAAACGTTTGACCTAGACAAGGATGATCCGCTTCTCCAAGCTGCGTTGTCGACCTATTGTCTCTTTTCCATGGAGGACGTTCTGACCCTTTGGAAAAGGGTCTACCAAGTAACTTCCCTTTTTGTCGGGGTTGCCGATAGTGTAACACCCCTCAATCTACATAATGCAACCGTCGCAGTCTTCGGAGAACCCTTCCAACCGAACGTGTTTGACGATGCCAACAACATCCAAAAGCTGAAGACAGAACTACGAAAACCACAATACACAATTTCCAAGATCTTCTCGTCCGTTGTCTACCTTGAGCCTCACGATGAACCTATGGAGTATCCGAAGATTTTTCAATTCATGGGACAAAGATTCGTTCCGGACTCCTACATTCTTCAATCCGTCACCTATGATCGAGTTCCACCTTACAATAACAGTTTCAGGCTTCTCGGCTCCGGACTTGACGTGGCAGCTGTCCTAGGGTCAGAAAGGGCTGTTCAGAATCTTGAACCAGAAATCCAGAAATACAACTACAAAGACAACCTCAACAGTCTCAGAACCGAATTTACAGAACTGCCAAAAGAATATTGGGAAAGCAGCCTCTACTTCTCCTGGCTATATGCTCTCCGTCCACTACTCGTCACCATACCCGACGAACACTATCCGTCCTTCATGCAAACATTGGCATGGCAAGATGAAAAACTGAACACTGCCCTTGGTTCATGGGCTCAGCTACGACATGACACCATACTGTATGCAAAACAGCCCTACTCTATTGGAATAGCGTGCGGCATCCCCACGGGGTACGTAGAACCGTACCCTGAATTCTACAGAGGAACGCAGGCTTTATGCTTAGAAACTTCAAGGTTTCTTGGAGAAATTCAAGTCCTTCCCCAACGCTGGGAAAACGTTCTGAACGACATGGCAAACATCACTCAGACACTCTGTGGCATCAGCGAAAAAGAGCTCAATCGTACAAAACTCACCGAAGACGAAATGAGCTTCGTTCGAAATGTAGCAATCGAAGAACCTAGTGGAATTTGCGGTGTGCCGCCTAAGAAACTTGGATGGTACCCTTCACTAGTACAGGAAGCGAATGTAGAAGACAGCAGCGCTCAATGCATAGCAGATGTTATGACAGCATCCGGAGACCTGAGGCCCGGAGGACAGCCACCCCAAGTGCTCCACGCAGCAACTGGTTACGTCAACTCCATCATAATAGTTTACGAGACACCTGAAGGAAAGAAGATAGCCGCAGTTGGGCCCGTCCTCACTTACTATGAAATCCCAGTGCTGGGTTTCCAAAGGCTTTCCGACAGCGAATGGAAAGAAATGCTTCAGAGTAACCCTGAGCCACGCCAGCCAAGTTGGACAGATACTTTCGCTGTGCAATCGGGGTAATCAAGGGTAGATAAAAGACTCGCGAACCAATCATGACATCGTCCCAAGCACACACCACGCGCTATCTGACCTCTCCGTTGAAAATGTGGCGCAACTCGTGTCCCAAGTCTTTTTCCACCGGAAAGGGAGAGTTTTCCCGCACCAATATGACGAAACATTCTTCCCCATCGGCGTAGAAAGCAAAAGCAGCCGCCTTGGAATTCGAAACCCAGAACCCGTACTCGGAAACTCTGTCATCCTTGATGTGCCACGTCTTCGTGAGCAGATCTAACGTTTCAAGAAACGGTTCAGGCTTGAGAATGAACGCTTGAGCTTTCGGAAACGGCTTGCTTGAAAAGCGTTTCTGCCATATTCTTCGAAGCGTGGCCTGCGGAACCTCCTTGATGTATTGCATAGTGAAAGTTCTCATTTTCGCCTTGCGCGCACGCTTGTCACCTTTCTGTTTGGATCGAACAGAGACATCTCCTGCAAAAACGCGTTTTGTGGTCCCATCTTCAAGCCTCAGAATCAGCGAACCATCATTGTCAACATCTGACGCTAGGCCCACCCATTTTTCGGTCCCACTTGACACTTCCACCTGGCTTCCCAGAAAGCTGGCAAACTCCTTCCATCTTTCCAGAACTGGACCAAACCCCTGATTCATGAACAAATCATAAGCGCTTTCCAACTTCTCAAGCAGGACTCTGAACAGTTGTTCTATACCTATATCTTTGCGAAGCTCAGTCTTCAAAGAAGTAGCATTTTCCCGCAATGGTTCTGGCAAATTCTCCACTGCAAAATTCGCGTTTACTCCGATGCCTAATATCACAGAGTTGGGTTCTTCGCCCGTCGTGTTCATCTCCGCCAGTATTCCGCAGATCTTTCTTCCGCTTATCAAGACATCATTGGGCCATTTAGTTTCCACACGCAGGTCATACAATTCGCTCAGAGCCTCAGCTACAGCTAAGCCTGCTGTAAACACGAGTTTGCTGGCTTCAGCAGGTCTGAGGTTAGGCCAAAGAATGATTGAAAACCACAGACCGCCAAGCGGCGAAACCCATTCTCTGCCCAGCCGCCCGCGACCGCGAGTCTGAGTTCCAGCAATCGTAACCGTTCCTTCACCCGCTTGAAAAGCTGCCAGTTCCTTTGCCCAATCGTTCGTCGAGCTTACAGTATGACTGAAGATGATGTTTCTGCCCAAACGTTTGGTCCGCAGGCCTTCCTGAAGCTCACTTACATTTATCTTTGATGGCATGACTGTTTGGCCGTCCTCACTCTTCTGAAATAGAGTGCGATCTTGAATAGAGAATCACATAGTTCACACTGGGAGGCTATTTCATCACAAGCTCTAAGAGCACGCCCTTAGTGCTTTTCGGATGAACGAAGGCTATCTTCTTCCCTTCAGCGCCAGCCTTCGGCTTATCATCAATCAGCGTAACGCCGTTTCGCTTGAGCTCAGCCAGAACGCCTTCGATGTCCTTGACCTCCACGGCAAAATGGTGAATGCCCTCGCCATGGCTCTCAAGAAACTTTGCAATCGTGCTGTCGCTGCTAAGCGGCTCCAACAGTTCAATCTGAGTTTTGCCGCCTGTAGAGATAAAAGCCACTTTGACCTTCCTCTCGGTCAAGACGTGAACGCCTTCAACCTTGAAGCCAAGAACATCACGATAAACATGAATTGCGTCATCCAAGCTCTTCACGGCAACGCCCACATGATCCATCCCGACAAACATACCGATCCCTTTCCCTTGCAGAATACCTAAAGGGTTCGCAGACACATCATAAAAGAGTTTCTCAAAGCAACCTCATTTTCCTCAGTTCTCCTCACTCGGGGAGACAGCCAATTACCTTTCTAAACGGACGCGCTTAAATATCGGAAAACGAGCGTTAAGTTCAAGAAATCGACTCAGGTGCCCATGACCAGCATGATAAACAAGCAAAAGCTGAAGAACAGAAAATGCTTGCATCATCCAGCCATGGAATGCCCCACGCCGAATGAACCCTGCATTTTCACGAAGACGGAAAAGAAGAAAAACTGATTAGCTTCGCTCCTGACTGATCGTAGAGAAGGATTAACATGGAAAAAAGCAAGAAGCCCGAACCGAAAGCAGCCAAGTTGGCCGACCTGATTGAGTATCAGGAAGCATCAGTGGT
>Ga0315279_10010775_pt1 | contig 10690 bp, 8 predicted proteins | sample YL17G06_20_MG_FD_203694 | JGI IMG/M metagenome (GOLD analysis project Ga0315279, IMG submission 203694) | Sediment microbial communities from Yellowstone Lake, YNP, Wyoming, USA - YL17G06_20 | ecosystem: Environmental > Aquatic > Freshwater > Lake > Sediment | place: USA: Wyoming | collected...
CGTGGAGATTAGTGTGATTGACAACGGCAAAGGTATCGCACCGGAAGAGCGGGGACATCTTTTCGAGCCGTTCTTCACCACCAAGCCGGTGGGCAAGGGGACCGGGTTGGGCCTGTACCTGAGTCATCGCATCGTTTGCGCTCTGGGGGGCAAGATCGAGTGTGAAACTGCGGTTGGCCGCGGCACTGCGATGAGGGTCTGGCTGCCGAATGCGCCACGAACAGAAAATGATGAATGATGAATGATGAACAGAAAAGGATGAATGACGAATGGCGAATTAACCTCCCTTTCCCGCAGCGTTACCTTTTGCGAGTTGTTCTTCATCTTTCAGCATTGATAATTCATCATTCATCGTTCAGAGTTCATCGTTGAGGTAGGAGCATGTCTGCGAGCGGGACATTTCTTGTTGTTGACGACGAAAGAGCGTTTCGGGTCAACGTCAGCTTGCACTTGCGTTCGTGCGGCTTCTCCGTTCTCGAAGCGGAGAATGCGGCGGGCGCTCTGGCCCAAGCACAGGAGCACCGCGTAGATGTTGCGCTCATAGATATGGTCATGCCGGAAGTGGGCGGGCTGGAACTCCTGGGCCGGCTCAAGGAAGAAAACCCGCTTATGGAAGCGATAATAGTGACCGGAAGAGGATCCATTGAGTCCGCGGTTGAGGCCATGCGCCGAGGCGCGTTCTCCTATATCACGAAGCCGTTCAAACTGTGCGAACTGCAGGTGGTTGCGGAGCGTGCGCTGGAGAAGGCACAACTGGCGCGCCGCAACGAAATCTTGCAGGAGGAATTGCGGCGGCGGCAGGCGAAGACTTTGGCGGCGCCGATATTCAAGTCCGCCGCAATGCAGAAACTGTACGCCGAGGCGGCGCAGGTTGCCCGGAACGATCTGTCAGTGCTCATTGAAGGGGAAACGGGAGTGGGAAAGGAGGTGCTGGCGGAGTACATCCACCAGCAGAGCACCCGCCGTGAAGGCCCGTTCTCAGTGCTCAATACCGGGGCGCTTTCGGAGAACCTCCTCGATTCAGAGTTGTTCGGTTTTGAGAAGGGCGCGTTTACCGGAGCGGCCGCAGCGCACGCCGGAATGATAGAGATCACCGATGGCGGCACGTTGCTTCTGGACGAGATAGGCGACATTCCAGAGGCGGCACAGATACGTTTGTTGCGTTTCCTGGACCGCGGCGTGCTGCGCAGGATCGGGGCCACGCGTGAGAAGTCCGTGAACGTGCGCATGCTGGCGGCCACGCACCGCAACATTGATACCTACGTGACAGCAGGGAAGTTCCGGCAGGACTTGTATCACCGCCTGGTGACTTTCCGCCTGCGTGTGCCGCCGCTTCGAGAACGGCGCGAGGATATTGTCTGTTTGGCGGAGTTCTTCCTGGAGCATGCGCGAGAGCGCATGGCCGGCACGGTAAAACTGACTCACGAAGCGGAGGAGGCGCTCAAAAGCTACCCGTGGCCGGGCAACGTCAGAGAGCTCAGGCACACCATGGAACGGGTTCTTTTTGCAGCACAGGTGTACGGCCAGCAGGAGATCGGTGTCGAGCACTTGCGTTTGCCGGCGAGCAAGTCCGAAGATGGCGAGGGGCTGCTGCTAAGAGCGGCGGTGAGGGACCACATTCAGAAGGTGCTAGAACGCTTCGGCGGCCACAGGCAAAAGGCAGCCGAAGCGCTGGGCATATCCGAACGCTATCTCTACAAGTTGCTCAGTGACAAAGGGGAAGAACAGGAAGGATAGTGGAGCGCCGCAGGCCTGAGATATCAGTTCAGGTTCCATGAACTGACGGAGCAACGCAGATAACTACCGGCTGGCCAAGCTCTTGCAGGCCCCAAGACTGCCAGCCGACTATATCCACAGTTCATGTTTCGATGGCTACGCCGCGTCTTGAGGGCTGGGCGGCGGAATCCATTCTGTTTATCCAACACTTGTTCAAACTGGCACTTACAGCGGCTTCGCGAGTTACTTGTCGCTACCAGCGATGTTTGGACGACCATGTGCTTAGCGGCAAGTAACGGCATTGCAGTTCTTGGCGGCAGAGCGCCCCTTGGTGGCTACGGCGGGGGATATTATGGACAAGGCCGAAGTAAGGAAGCTGAGCGCCGAGTTCCTCGGACGGGTTTATTCGCTTCCCCACGGGAAGAAGATCAACGATTGCCTGCAATGCGGCACCTGTTCGGCTTCCTGCCCGACGAGTTCCGCCATGGAATACAGCCCCAGGGAAATCATTGCCGCTCTGCGCGCCGGGATGCTGGACCGTGTGCTGCTCTCCAACACCGTTTGGTTCTGCACTTCCTGCTATAGCTGCACTGTGCGCTGCCCGGCGGGGATTCCATTGACGGATGTCATGTACGAACTCAAACGCCTCGGTGTGAAACGCGGGTTCTACAAACCGCACGACACTACGGCAGCAATGGCCCACGCCTTCGTTAACTCTGTCAACCAGCACGGCCGCAATCACGAACCCGAGCTTGTCCGCAATTACTACCTGCATACCAAACCATTCAAGATCCTTGGTCAAATCCCGCTGGCGTGCCGGCTCTGGCAGCGCGGGCGCATAGCCTTGCGGGCGCACAACATCAAGAACCTGGGGGGGCTGCGGAAAATGATGGCGGCCATCGAGGAGAGCGAAGGGAAATGAGCGCGCCCCGGAAACGTACCTGCTCCTATTTTCCCGGCTGTTCGCTGATGGCCACCAACCGGGCGTACGATATTTCCTGCCGCAGTGTCGCGCGCACGCTGGGCCTCGAGTTGGCCGAGCTGGATGATTGGAACTGCTGCGGCGCGACGGCCTATATTGCCATCAACGAAAAACAGTCTTTCGTGCTTTCGGCCCGCAACCTGGCTCTCGCAGAAGCCCAGTCCGCGCCCCCTCACCCCACCCTCTCCCCCCCGGGGAGAGGGCAGGGTGAGGGGGGCCACGAACTCATCGTCATCTGCAACGGATGCTACGTGACTTTGCACAAGGCCGAAAAGTACCTGGCTGAGGATGCCTCGCTGCGCCAGCAGGTACAGGGCGCCCTGCGCGCCGGGGGCATGGACTACAGGAACTCTGTCCATGTCAGGCATTTTCTGGACGTGATGGTCAGGGACGTGGGCGAGGAAGAGATCCGGCGGCGCGTCAAACAGCCGCTTTCAGGATGGAAGGTTGCCCCCTATCCGGGCTGTCAGATCGGCCGGCCTTTCGGGGAGATTGACGACCCGGAGTTTCCCACGCTGCTTGATCGGCTGCTCACTTGGCTGGGCGCCGAGGTGGTTCCTTTCGGACTTAAGGCGAAGTGTTGTGGCGGGATGATGATGACCACGCAGCCCGCCGTCGGAAGGAATCTGAGCGGGAAGATCCTGACAACAGCAAAAGACGCCGGAGCGGAATACGTCGCCACGGCCTGCCCGCTCTGCCACATCAACCTGGAAGCCTACCAGAACGACATCAGCGCAGCGTTGGGCGCGGACTGCCACATTTCCGTTCTGTATTTCACGCAGCTTATGGGTCTGGCCTTCGGACTGGACGCAAAAGAACTGGCGCTGGCTGACAACCTGACGCCCCTCACCCTCCCCTCTCCCCAAGGGGGAGAGGGTGGGGTGAGGGGGGCGGCGTTGGCGGAGACGAGGGGATGAGCGAGCGGATTGGCGTCTACATTTGCCATTGCGGCACGAATATCTCGCATACCGTGGACACCACGGCGGCGGCGGAGTTCGCGCGGACACTCCCTGATGTCGTGGTTGTCCGCGAGTACAAATACATGTGCTCCGATCCGGGCCAGGAGCTGATCAAGAAGGACATCGCCGCCGACAAGCTCACGCGCGTTGTAGTTTCGTCCTGTTCGCCTCTGATGCACGAGGAGACCTTCCGGACGGTCTGCGAGGACGCCGGGCTGAACCGCTTCCTCTTCCAAATGTCCAATATCCGGGAACAGTGCTCCTGGGTCCACGAGGACCGTGCCAAGGCAACGGAAAAGGCGAAACGCTTGATTGCGGCCGCCGTGCAGCGCGTGCGGCACCACAGGCCGCTGCAGCGGCAGGAGGTGCCAGTCCGCGCCGAAGCCCTGGTCGTGGGCGGCGGCATCGCGGGGATTGAAGCGGCGCTGCGCATCGCGGATTCCGGCAAAAAGGTCTACCTGGTCGAACGCGAGCCGTCCATCGGCGGGCACATGGCCAAGTTCGACAAGACGTTCCCGACGCTGGATTGCGCGGCCTGCATCCTGACGCCGAAGATGGTCCAGGTGGGCCAGCATCCGAACATTGAAATCCTGAGCTACTCGGAAGTCGCGGAAGCCTCCGGACACGTGGGGGACTTCAAGGTCAAGGTGCAGCGCAAGGCCCGCTATGTGGACGAGGACAAGTGCACCGGTTGCGGGCAATGTACTGAGCGCTGTCCCGTGCAGTACAAGCCGCTGGTTCTCGACGGCCACGAACCCGCGCCGCCTGGCGAACTGGATCCGCGCATCAAGACAACGGTAGAGCAAGCGTGCGACCTGCACCAGCATGAACGGGGGCCTCTGGTCGCGGTGCTCCAGGACATCAACCTGGACTTGGGCTACCTGCCAGAATCGGCGCTGAGGTACGTAAGCTGGAAGCTCAGGCTCCCGCTGGCGCGCGTTTACCACGTGGCGACGTTCTACAAGGCCTTCAGCCTGGTTCCCCGCGGGGAGCATGTGATCAGGGTGTGCAGGGGCACGGCCTGCCACGTGCGCGGTTCGCTTCGGGTGCTCGAGGCGCTTGAACAGAAGCTGGAGATCAAGGCGGGACAAACCACCGCGGATGACAGATTCACCTTGGAGACGGTGAACTGCCTGGGCACTTGCGCCACCGCGCCAGTCGTCACGGTTGACGGCACTTACTACGGCAAGATGGCGCCCGCGAAAGTCGAGCAGGTGCTCAAAGAGTACCAATGGGAAGGGAAGGCGCATGTCGGATAGGCTGACCTCGCCGCAGCAACTGGCCGCGTACCAGAAGAAGTTGCAGGCTGGGCACGATCCAGCCCAGCCTTGCGTTACCGTCTGCAGCGGCACGGGCTGCCGGGCCAACCGGGGGCTGGAAGTTGCCGTGGCGTTGCGGAAGGCCTGTCAGGAGAAGCAGGTTGGAGACAAGGTGCGCGTCCGTATCACCGGCTGCCTTGGCTTCTGCGAGAAGGGACCGATTGTCACCGTCCGGCCCCAAGGCCTGTTCTACACGATGGTAAAGCCTGCCGATGCCCAGGAAATCGTGGAGAAGACCCTGCTCCGTGGTGAGGAAGTCCAGAGGCTCTTCGTCAAAGACGTTAAGACTGGCCAACCGATCCGGACCAAGGGCGAGATTCCCTTCTACAAGAACCAGAGGCCGCTCATCTTCGGCACAAACTTCGAGCTGGATCCCCAGAGCATTGACGACTACATCCGCCTCGGCGGTTACAGCGCCCTCGTGAAAGCGCTCTCCGCCATGCAGCCCAATGAGATCATCGAGGAGGTGATCAAGTCCGGGTTGCGCGGCCGTGGTGGCGCAGGCTTCCCCGCGGGCGTCAAGTGGGCGGCTGCCGCTGCGGCGCAGGGCAACACCAAGTACATAATCTGCAACGCCGATGAGGGCGATCCCGGAGCTTACGCCAACCGCAGTTTGCTGGAAGGCAATCCCCACGGCGTTGTCGAGGGGATGATCATCGGCGCGTATGCCGTTGGCGCCTGCGAGGGCTATGTCTATGTGCGGACGGAGTACCCTCTTGCCGTCGGGCTGGTGACGAAGGCAGTCCAGGACGCGCGGGAACGGGGCCTCTTGGGCCGGAACATCCTCGGCACGGGCTTCAACTTTGACATCAGGATTGACCGGGGTGGCGGGGCGTTCGTCTGTGGCGAAGAGACAGGGCTGATGGCCTCCATCGAGGGTGGCGTGGGCGAACCGCGGCCCAGGTACGTCTATCCCGTCGAACGCGGCCTGTGGAGCATGCCCACGGTCATCAACAACGTCGAGACCTGGGCCAACGTGCCCCACATAACCCTTAACGGAGCCGGCTGGCTCTCCTCGCTGGGCACGGAGACGAGCAAAGGCACCAAAATCTTCTCGCTGGTCGGCAAGGTGAACAACACGGGCCTTGTCGAGGTGCCAATGGGCGCCACGCTGCGCCAGATCATCTACGAGATCGGGGGCGGCATCAAGGAGGGCAAGAAGTTCAAGGGCGTGCAAACGGGCGGACCGTCGGGCGGCGTGCTGGGCGAACGGCATCTCGATCTCCCCATTGACTACGACCAGCTCGTTGCAGTCGGCTCAATGATGGGCTCCGGCGGCATGATCGTGATGGACGAAGACAACTGCATGGTGGACTTCGCCCGCTTCTTCCTCGCTTTCCTCGAGGACGAGTCGTGCGGCAAATGCACGCCCTGCCGTGAGGGGATCGCGCAGATGCGCCAGATCCTCGAGGACATTTGCGCGGGGCGTGCCACGCCCGATGACGTGCAGTTGCTGCGGGAACTGGCGGAGGTGGTGAGGGATGCGTCCCTTTGTGCGCTGGGCGGCACCGCGCCCAACCCCGTCCTGACCACGCTCAGCTACTTCCCGGAGGAGTACGAGGCGCATGTGCGTGACCGCAAGTGTCCCGCCGGGACCTGCAGGGCGCTGGTCACGTACGCGATTGCTGCCACCAAATGCACGGGCTGCACCCTCTGTGCGAGGAACTGCCCGAACGAGGCGATTCGTGGTGAGAAGAAACTGGCACACGAGATCGCCCAAGAGAAGTGCACCAAATGCGGCATCTGTTACGAAGTGTGCAAGTTTGACGCTGTGAAGCGGAACTAGCAGGCCGGAGGTGGAAAGCCCAATGGCTGAGACTGTAAAACTGGTCATTGACGGCAAGGAAGTAACGGCGGAGAGCGGGCGGACCGTCCTGGAGGCTGCGCGCGAGGCGGGCATTCAGATCCCCACGCTCTGCAACCACGAGTCCCTCCCACCCTACGGCGCTTGCCGCTTCTGCATCGTCGAGGTCACGGTTCCCGGGAAAAAGACCAGGCTGCAGGCCTCCTGCGGCATGCCTGTGGTCCAGGGCATGGAGGTCAAGACGCAGTCCGAACGGGTACGAAAGACGCGCCGCATCCTGGCAGAGCTGATGTTGGCGCGCTGCCCGGACTCCTCCGTGGTCCGCGAGTTGGCCGCCCAGGTCGGGGTCACGAAAAGCCGCTTCCGCCAACTGCCGGGCTTGAGCAGCACAATCGTCGGCAAGAGCGGCTGCATCATGTGCGGTATGTGTGTGCGCCTATGCGACCACGTTATGAAGATCGGCGCGCTGGCCTTTGAGGGCCGGGGTATCCGCCGCCGGACGACCACGCCCTTTGGTCAGCCGACGGATGTCTGCCTGTGTTGCGGTGCGTGCAGCTCGATTTGCCCCACGCAGGCCATCGAGCATATGCGCATCCGGCCGCGCGCGCCTACGCGGATTCCTTCCGAGTTCGAACTGGGCATGGCACACCGCAAGCCAGTCTATATCCCCTTCCCGCAGGCTGTTCCGCGCGTGCCGGTGATTGACCGCGAGAACTGCATCAACTTCAAGACCGGCGGCTGCAAGGTTTGCGAGGACAACTGCGGGGCGAGAGCCATTGACCACAAGCAGGAGGCCCAAACCAGGGAACTGCGCGTCGGCACAATTGTCATCGCCACTGGTTTCTCACTCTTCGACGCCGGCCAGATGCCGCGCTACGGCTACGGACGCCTCAAGAACGTGGTTAATGCGTTGGAGTTCGAGCGTCTCTGCCATGCCAGCGGCCCGACGGGCGGGAAGATCATAACCAAGGAAGGAAAGACCCCTGGCGCGGTGGCCATCCTGCACTGCATCGGCAGCCGCGATGAGAACCACCTCAAGTACTGCTCGCGCGTCTGCTGCATGTACTCGCTGAAGTTCGCGCACCTGGTCAAGGAGAAGACGGGCGCGGAAGTCTACAACCTCTACATTGACGTGCGCGCCTTCGGCAAGGGCTACGAGGAATTCTACAAGCGGCTGCTCGGCGAGGGCGTGCATTTCATCCGCGGCAAGGCGGCAGAGGTGACGGATGTGCCGGAAAATGCCGAAGAGCGGGGCAAGCTGATCGTCGTCTGCGAAGACACGCTGCTGGGCCTCACCCGCCGGCTCCCCGTGGACATGGTCATCCTCTCTTCGGGCCTGCGGCCCGCCAAGGGCGCGGAGAAGGTGGCGCAGACTTTCGCGCTTTCCTGCGCGCAGGGCGATTTTTTCCTCGAGAAGCACCCAAAGCTCGCGCCCGTGGACACCGCTTCCGACGGCATCTTCCTCGCCGGCGCCTGCCAGGGGCCGAAGGACATCCCCGATGCGGTGGCGCAAGGCGGCGCCGCGGCGGCGGGAGCGCTTTCGTTAATGGACAGAGGCAAGTTCGTGCTCGAACCAGTGACGGCGCAGATCAAAGAAGAACTGTGCGCCGGCTGCAAGCTGTGCCTCGCCAACTGCCCGTACCAAGCGATTACGTTTGACGCGGAGAAGAAGGTCTCAGTCGTGGCGAAGGAACTGTGCAAGGGCTGCGGGACTTGCGTGGCGGGCTGTCCTTCCGGCGCGGCACAGCAGGAGAATTTCGAGGACCGGCAAGTGTTCGCCGAAATTGAAGGCGTGCTCGCCAGCACCTCATAGGGAGCAGAGAAATGGCTGAAGACAGCTTCGAGCCAAAGATCATTGGCTTCCTCTGCCGCTGGTGCTCTTACACCGGAGCGGACCTGGCGGGCACCAGCCGCATACACTATCCGCCGAACTTGGCGGCAATCCGCGTGATGTGTTCTGGCCGCGTGGACCCTACGTTTGTGGTGCAGGCCTTTGCCGAGGGCGCTGACGGCGTGCTGATTGCCGGCTGCCACCCCGGCGACTGCCATTACTCGGAAGGCAACTACAAAGCCATGCGCCGTTACCCGATCCTGCTGAAGTTGCTCGAGCAGTTCGGCATCGAACGCGAGCGGGTGCGGCTGGAATGGGTCTCCGCTTCGGAAGGAAACAAGTTCGCCGAGGTGGTCACGGACATGACGCAGCAGCTCAAGGCGCTGGGGCCGCTCAACTGGCCGGCGCGAAAAGCCGCGGGCAGCCAAGAGCAACGGTTGCCCCTGCGACAGGTTGCCAAGGGAGTGGCCGCCCATGTCTAACGAAAAGCCCAAGGTAGCGTTCTACTGGTGCGCCTCCTGCGGCGGCTGCGAAGAGGCGGTCGTGGATTTGCATGAGAAGATCCTCGATGTTGTGGCCGCGGTTGACATCGTCCTGTGGCCCGTGGCGCTGGACTTCAAGAAGCACCATATCGAAGCCCTGAAGCCGAAGGAAATCGCCGTCGCCTTCATCAACGGAGCGGTGAGGCTCTCAGAGCACGAGGAGTGGGTCAAGCTGCTGCGCGAGAAGAGCGGGCTGGTCGTCGCGTTCGGGGCCTGCGCGCACCTGGGCGGCATTCCGGGCCTGGCGAACTACACGACGCGCGATGAAATCCTGGCCAATAAATACCACCGTGCCGTAACGGTGGACAACCCGCAGAAGCTGTTGCCACAGACAGAGAGCAAAGTCAACGGCTACGCTCTGGAGTTGCCCGCGCTGTGGAATGACGTGCGTCCCTTGGACGAGGTCATCGAGGTAGACTACTACCTGCCGGGTTGCCCGCCGCCAGTGGACCTGATTGTCGCGGCTGTCACGGCAATCCTGAAGGGCGAACTGCCGCCCAAGGGCACGGTAATCGGGCCGCTGAAATCGCTCTGCGAGTCATGTTCCCTGAACTCGACCAAGCCGGAGAAAATGGCCATCAAGGAGTTCAAGCGGGTAGCGACATCCACGCCTGATCCGAAGACCTGTTTCCTGGCGCAGGGCTACGTGTGCATGGGCCCGGCGACCCGCTCGGGCTGCGGCGAGCGCTGCATCAAAGGCAACATGCCTTGCCGCGGCTGCTTCGGTCCCACGCCCGAAGCGCGCGACCAGGGCACGAAGTTCCTGAGTTCGCTGGCCTCCATGCTGGAGGCCAAGACGGAGGCTGAGGCGCAGGCTGTGGCCGACACCATCGTGGATCCCGTCGGCACCTTTTACCGTTTCAGCCTGCCGAAATCCCTGCTCCGGCGTAGGCGCGTGAAGACGTAGCGCGCGATTTCAGAGCCGCGACCGTGAGGATCGGCGGGGCAAGGCGCCCCGCCGGGTACGGCCGCTTGCTTACGCGCGCGGCTCGGAAGACGGACAAGCGAGAGGCTCAAGATGAGCAAGCGCATCACCATCAACCCCATCACGCGCCTGGAAGGGCACGGCAAGATTGAGATATTCCTGGATGACAAAGGGGACGTGGAGCGCGCCTTCTTCCAGGTGCCGGAGTTGCGCGGCTTCGAAACGTTCTGCCTTGACCGCCCGGCCGAAGAGATGCCGCGCATTACCCCGCGCATTTGCGGCGTTTGCCCGACCGCTCACCACATGGCCTCGACCAAGGCCTTGGACGACCTATGGAAGGTAGAGCCCACACCGACGGCCAGGAAACTCCGCGAGCTGGCGTACAATGCCTTTTTTGTTGAAGACCACTACATACACTTTTTCTTTCTGGGCGGGCCAGACTTCGTGGTGGGACCAACCGCTCCGGCGGCTGAACGGAATATCCTGGGCGTGATCGCAAAGGTCGGCCTCGAGATCGCAGGCAAGGTCATTAGGATTCGCCGCGAAATCCGGCAGATGCTTGAGACCATGATGGGCAAGGTGATCCATCCGGTATTCGGCCTTCCTGGCGGC
>Ga0315279_10010776_pt1 | contig 10689 bp, 11 predicted proteins | sample YL17G06_20_MG_FD_203694 | JGI IMG/M metagenome (GOLD analysis project Ga0315279, IMG submission 203694) | Sediment microbial communities from Yellowstone Lake, YNP, Wyoming, USA - YL17G06_20 | ecosystem: Environmental > Aquatic > Freshwater > Lake > Sediment | place: USA: Wyoming | collected...
CTCTACGGTTATGCCAACGTTGCGAATTCTGCTTGTCTCAGCATTCCTTTTTGCCTCCTGCAGGTTGGCTGAACTTCTGTTTGTGATGGCATCTATGCAGCGCTGAACAAATTGGGTTTGATATTCTCGTGGCGTGGCAGGAAAAGTTCCACCCATAATTATGAGTTCTATTTTGTCTACCTTGTGTCCTATCGCTTCCAACTGTTCAATGCGCGTCCTTACTTGAAGGTAAGGGTCAAACTTGTTCTGCAGGCCGCGCATTGCCGCTGGTTCATAGCCCGTGTAGCTTTGCGGAACGCCCTGTTTCGGTCCACCGGGGCAATAGGCGCATGGCTCATCTTGCGGACACGGGTATGGCTCCGTCATCACCGCAACAACAGTGACACCTGATATTGTCCGTGCGGCTTTTCTTCGCAAAAGAGCGAGAAGCTTGCGTCTTTCTTCACGTTTGAGAACACGAATTATTTCAGAGTTCGAGGGTATTCTATCAAGATGGTGCTTATACGCTGCTCGTGCTTTCTCACGGCTCAAATCGCTTGATGTGGGAGACGATACTTCCATGAGATTCTTGATTATCTCTTCTAAAGGCTTCTCTTCGTCCAAGTTCACGACAGCCACTCCAGATTAGCATTACACACTAAAATAAACAGCACAGGTCCCATCATTATTCCTTGGAATAGACAACTTTGCCATCGACGATGACCATTTCAACGGCGAGGTTCCGTATCTTGTCCGCTGGTACTCCCATAGGATCATCCGAAAGAATCGTAAGATCCGCAAGCTTTCCTGGTTCAATTGTGCCTTTTTTCTTCTCGTCGAAAGAAGCATAGGCAGCATTCACAGTATATGTCTTCAAAGCCTCTTCCACAGCGAGGACTTCTTCTGCTTTGTCTTTTCTTGCCACGGCCGCCCAAATGCCCAAGACGGGACTGATCTGTTCAACTGGGCAGTCTGAGCCTGAAGCAACGACCACACCTTTCTTCAGAAGCGTTCTAAATGGGTAGGCCCAACGTGCTCTTTCAGACCCGACTCGGTCGACAGTCCAAAAGTCAGAAATGACAAATTGCGGTTGCACAGAAGCCACCAATCCAAGGCGTTTCATATCGTCGATCAGTTTTGGATTTAGAATGGAGCAGTGTTCAATTCTGTGTCTGTGATTTCGTCGCGGCACTTTTTTCAACGCTTTTCGGTAGGCATCGAGAACATTTTCCACAGCGCGATCTCCTATTGCGTGAACACCCAGCTGTAGCCGAGCACTGTGAGCTTTCATAATCATTTGGTTAAGCTTCTTTCGTGTGTAAAGCATTAACCCTCGTGTTTTGTGGTCGTCAGAATACGCTTTGTTAAGCGCGGCTGTGCGCGCCCCCAGAGACCCGTCGGCCAAAATCTTGATGAAACCTACTTTGAGCATGTCGTTTCCAAATCCCGGAAGTAATCCCAAGCTGACCAGTTCCTCCAAATGCTCTACTGGGATGCCAAGGTAGACTCTTAACGGAAGCTTTCCTTCCGTGCATAGTCGTTGCAGGATTCGAACTTCTTCGGCAGAACTTACTAGCCAATGAACTCCTGTGAGTCCGGCTTCCACAGCCTTGTTGCTGGCTAGGCGGCAAGCGTTTTCAATTGTTTCTTTGCTGGGTCTTGGAACGACTTTCCAAACGAAGTCTCTGGCGTTGTCTCGGAGGACGCCGTTGGGCTCGCCTGTAGCAGAGTCTAAGTCCACTTTTCCTCCTTTGATCTTCGTCTTCTTTGTTATTCTTGCCATTTGCAGGGCTTTGCTGTTGGCGACTGAAAGGTGTCCACAAACACGGTTGAGAAAGACAGGTTTGTCGGAAATCGCCTCGTCTAAGTCCCAGCGGGTTGGGCAACGTTTTTCTGCGAATTTCTCTTGATCCCATCTTCCACCCAAGATCCAGTTTAGCTGAGGATTTCTGTCGGCGTGTTCACGAATTTTGCGTTGCATTTCTTTTATCGATTTTGTGTTTCTCAGGTTCACTTCTTGCAAGAAAAAGCCGAATTCCAGCATGTGGACGTGACAGTCAACAAGTCCTGGAACAACCGTGTGATGCTTAGAGTCAATGAGTTTTGTGCTGTCAGATTTGTGTTTCAGGATTTCCTTGTTGGAGCCTACTGCGAGTATCTTGCCGTTTTGAAGTAATATTGCTTCGGCTTTGGGCTGTTTGGGGTTTAAGGTGATGACGTTTGAATTGAAAAGTATGATATTGGACTCTGGCATATGCAACAATATTGGAAAGACAAAATAAAAAGCTTAGACCCAGTTTTGCCCAGGCTTTCTCTGAAGAACAACCCTTTTCTCGTAGTTGCGTTTGTTTCTGAACCTTGGACTAGGGCTCTTTTTCGGCGTAGCCTGTATTTTTGGAGTCTGAGACCTGACTTTTCCTGCTTTTGAAAGTGAACCGTGAGTCGGCATTATTTTTGCACCGTTTTTACGTAGAAGGTTACAGTAACTCTTAAACATTTCCGCATAACATTCAGTTAGGATGAAAGCGGGGGTCGCCGAGCCTGGTCAAAGGCGTAGAGTTGCAAAAAGCGACGCGGACGCTTCAGGAGCCTATCCCGCAGGGGTTCGTGGGTTCAAATCCCACCCCCCGCATCACAAATCAGAAGAGTGTCAGATCATGAGCAAAACTGACAAATTTCCAGATTTGAGTTCTGTCAAACGATGCCCGATTTGCGGAGGAGAGCTTGGCACTGCTTACATAACCAGTTTTAAAGGTTTTGTCGGATTGAAGCCTTATCTGACTCAGAACATTTCAGTATTGAAATGCGAAAACTGCCGCATCGCAATTTTCAGCTATGACAGAAAGATGGCTCTGGGAGAATTTATGAAGAGATGCGTTCAGTGCAATAAAGAGATTCCCATAGCTTCGGAAGAATGTCAATATTGTGGAAAGAGGCAAGAAAAGGAGAGAAATGAACGATGACTGAAAAAGACAGATTTCTTGGTGAAGCTTCTTTCGGTAAAGAAGGTTCGTTCGTGGGTTCAAATCCCGCCCCGGCACCATGCTTGAAAGCATGCAAAGAAGAGATGAGGCCTAGCTAGGCTTTTTTGCGCCGTTGAACCAAGCGTCAAACGGCTTACGCGCATGGGATGTCCGTCTGCTACTGCGATATTCTTAAATTGCACATGCAATGCTCACGTTAAGGTATTAGAGGTTAAGCTGGCGAATGGACTTTGCGGAGGTACCTAGCGAGTTTCATTGTGGGGCTTGTTGTTCTCTGCGTCATGACTTGGCTGATCGTCACCTTTGTGCAATATCCTGAGATTAAGAACCTTCCGTTGTACACTTTCAGCACAATTTCTCGAATCACAATCACGTTGGTTATCTCTGTTGCCTGGGGAGTTTCTTTCGGGATACTGGCAGCGACAAATAGGGTTGCGTCGTTAGTTCTTACACCTTTCATAGATCTTCTGCAGTCTATCCCGATACTCGGATATTTCCCAATGGTCATAGGTTTCTTGTTCGCCCTGGGAGCATTAGGCGTTGAGCTGTCTGTGATGGTTTTGTTATTCACGTCAATGGCCTGGGCGATATTCTTCGGAGTGTTGGGAGCTATCCGGGGGATCCCCACGAATGTTGTTGAGTCTGCAAGATGTTTCGGCTTGACCGGATGGCGTTATGTCAGACATGTTGTGTTGCCAGCAATCACTCCAGCAGTGATTTCAGGCGCAAACCTCGCATGGTGTGATGGTTGGTTTTTCATAATTGCGGCAGAGTATATCCAATATCAGGGCAAGGTCGTGACGCCTCCTACCGGCGGTTTAGGCTATCTCCTTGCAAAGGCCGCATATGAATTTAAGGACATGAATCTGGCAATAATTCTCCTAATATTCATAACTTTCATAGTAGTCTATTTCAACACTCTTACTTGGCACAAGCTGATGGAACGAGCAGGCACAGGCAGCTTCAAGCCTGTTTTCAGAATGGATCTTTCAGGAGTGGGAAAGCTGGGGATCGCAAGGGCAACTAGCTGGTTACACTTTGGAAGACTACATTGGCCAAGATCCTTTTCGATAGCTGCCCAACGTTTGCGCAAGTACTCTCGTCTTGAAAAAGTTGTGGCGTTGGTTTTGGCTATTTCGGCTATTTTCTTTGTGCTGTACCAAATGTCCGGACAGTTCCCAACCTTGGCGATGATTCGTGAAGGTTTCAGACAACCGCCCGCTAGTGAGCTAGTGAATCTGCCGATGTTGATTCTTTTGACTATGGGGCGTCTTTCAGTGGCATACGGAATCTCTCTTGCAGCAGCGATTGGGATGGGAGTTTTAGCGGCTGAACACAAGAAATTTGCGGCCGTCTTTTTCCCTTTGTATGACATTGGGCAGGGTGTTCCGATTCTGGCCTTGTTCCCTGTTCTTTCGCTAGGTCTGACCCAGGTTCTTGGGAATCCAAGAATCGCGCTTGAACTAACCTGCATCATAATGTTGGTTCTTGATATGATTTGGTACATGTTCCTCAACATTGTGAGTGCCGTCAAAAACATTCCCACTGAAATTAACGAAGTTGGACAGCTTCTGGGGTTTAAGGGGCTGAAAAGGATAGTTCACATAGTTGTTCCATCCATTTTGCCTGCCATAGTGACTGGAAGCATTCTTTCTTGGGGCACGGGTTGGAACACCATAATCTTCGCAGAATATCTTCCATCTACTGGGCCAAATATTCCGCCTGTTTCGATCCCGGGAATAGGTTCGCTGTTGGACAAGGCAGGCTATGAATATGGAAACACGGTGGTGTTGGTTTTGATGTTAGGAGTGATTGCGGCAATCGTTCTTCTGATGGAAGGGTTTGTCTGGCGGCGGTTACTAAGAAGGTTCGAAAAGTATCATGTTGAGGTCTAGACTATGTCGGTGATTGAAGCAGAGAATGTGACGAAAACGTTCCCAACAGAGAAAACCAAAATCCTAGTGTTGGACAACGTGAGCTTTTCAGTTGGGAAAGAGGAGTTTCTGTGTTTAGTCGGTCCTTCTGGATGCGGAAAATCTACCATGCTCAGAATTATGGCAGGATTAGAGACGCCTGATTCAGGCAGAATACTGTTTAATGGAGAACCTGTCATTAGGCCATCGCCAAAGATTGCGATGGTGTTCCAACTTTTCGGTCTGCTGCCATGGAAAACCGCGTTGGAAAACGTCGAAGTGCCTTTGGAAGTTCTCGGTGTGACAAAGCAAAGTCGTGGGCACATTGCTGAAGAATACCTGCAGATGGTAGGACTTGAGGGTTTTGAGAACACCTATCCTCATGATCTTTCAGGTGGGATGAAGCAACGTGTTGGTATTGCTAGAGCCCTGGCCTTGAAACCTGAAGTCCTGCTCATGGACGAACCCTTTTCTTCATTAGACGAGCTTACGGCAAAAACTCTACGTGAACTGGTGCTCAACATTTGGCGAAACCCCACTTTGCCAACAAACACGTTCATAATGGTAAGCCATAATGTCGAGGAAGCGGTATTCATGGCAGATAGGGTCATAGTAATGTCGCCTCGACCAGGGAAAGTTGTCGGAGAAGTGAAAGTCAACATTCCAAGACCCCGTTTCAAGTATCTAAGGGACGAAGAGTACTTCAAATATATAGATGAGGTTATGAATCTACTTGAGAAAGGAAAGGCGATCACGAAGGATGTGAGTCACTTTTCTGTGACAGCTGAGCGAGCGGACAAAGTCTGAAAATGGTTACACGCATGTGAACATTCCTTTTTCTTCCAATAGCATTTCACCCTCCCTTGGTTCAAATTCAGATAGGCGGCCTTTGCGGTTTCAACTCAGAATCAAGCAGGCGCATGTGTGCCAAAACACCTATTAGATTTGGTGTACATTCAGCGTTTGAAACTGAACGAAGTAGCCCAGCTGTTGCGGTTCACAGCCACCCACGGTGACGATTATGGAAGTTGAAGGTACGGTAAATAAGAAAGATGAAGAAAGGTCGTCGAGCTGGTCGCAATCTGCAAGCGCAGACGAAATCGCGCGTGCTGTACTCAGATACCTCAACCTCTGCAACAACCCCGATACAACGAAGCGGATTGAATAAGAAGCTCAGAAACAACAAACTTGTGTCATTGGGTCTTACTGCTTTTTCCCTATTTTGCTTGTCGCTTACAGTTGCGTTAACGTTTTTCTACAGGACTTCAGTATCCTTCCCGCCAAAGCAACTCGCCGTTTCACTGTTCATGGTCATATGCTGCTTGGGTGCAACGGCCGCAGTTCTACCTTCAAAATGTTCGGGCACATTTCACCATAGACAGACAGGAGATTACAGGCTGTTGGAAGGGACAGGGACCAATCATGATCAATGGACTGTCATGTTCAAGGGCCATCATCCAACATGCGGAAGTTTCACAAACCACGTGCTTCAAATTCGAGGCAAAACCTACTGCGCTGGCTGTTTAGGTTTGCTCACAGGTGCCCTGATCGCAATCGCAGTGGGCCTGACATACTCCCTCGACGTTGTCAGGTTTGAGAGCGAAACAGCATTTTTGTTCTGGTTTGGCTTCGCCGCCGTTTTTGTGGGTTTGATACAGTATGCGAAACCTTTGATGATGAAAGGTTCGGTCCATTTCTTTCTGAATGTCGTCTTCGTAGTTGGCGCATTCTTCCTCTTAATCGGCGTGATTGAGATAAACGGGAGTCTTGCCGTTGAAATGTATCTTCTTGTCATGACGCTGTATTGGATATTTACGCGCATAATTCTGTCCGAGCGTGAGCATGAAAGAATATGCACTATCTGCGAAGTAAGTTCCTGCGCCTACCATCCGCACTGAAAACCTGTGGTGTACCTTGTCTGCGATTTAGGTTTCCAACGAGTGCTTTGATAATGGTCTCGAGGAATCGAATACCGCGAGTACATTGAAAACCTATAAATCCTTAACCGGGATGGATAGAAGTTGCAGGCGAAAAGATGAACCGATATTTGGTAGCGGGCATCGTACTCATAGTTATCTCCTTGACTGGTTTCTCCTACGTGGCAGTCACAGTATTGTTATACCCTGAGCAAGCGATAATCTTCAAGTCAACTTTCGTGTGGTTCTTGCTTCAATGTTCAGCTTCCGTGTTCTGCGGCATCTTAGGCGGATATTTCATTGGGGTTCACAGAAAAACACAGGAACCCAATCGCGCCCAAGATTCATAGCTTTATGACTCTTCTGTCCAAGAGTAGGCGCATTTCGTGCATTTGAAATGCTCTATCGTCCTTTCTCGTCTGACGCCTGCGTGTTCCCCAGACACTCCCAAGAACCAGTGAAATGCTAGTCTGTTTCCGCAGTTTGGACATTGCCGAGAAACCTTCGACTGGTCCGTTGTCGACACACCAGACACGTAAATGCTGCCAGAGTCGGTTCTTTCCTTTTCTTTCATCAAATGCATTTCCGGCTTAGCGCGAACCACAATTCCGCATTTTGGACAGACGTAGCCTTCCTTGGTTCTTGCCATGCGAGAGCCGCATTTGTCGCAGAACTCCATGTTCATACACTACACAGTTATATCTATAGAAATATTGACAGAACTTTCTACTATACCTTTTTGAAAGATGCGTTATTGCAAGTCCTTAGATGATGAACTGATACCATGTTTATGTGAGAATCAGAAAATGGGAGGATATTGCGCTTTGATAACATCAACCGACTACTGAGCGGCAGATAATAAATAATTGCTGTGACTCTGCCAAGTTACTGTTTCTTTCCATGATTCGTGACAAACAGGATGCATCTAAGAGAGGTAGCTCGTTCTCTTGCAAGGTCTCTAGGGAACTTTTTCAAACGCTTTCTTCGAGGCACCGCAGATTGGACAAGTTTCGGGCGCTTCGCGTTCATGAATGTGCCCACATACCGTGCAGACATAGTAGTCTGTTGATCGTTGCGCAATCAAATCGGTGAGCGCCCTTCTGTACAGGTTGGCGTGCTCAGCTTCAACGTCCCGCGCTTGTGAAAAGACCAGTGCTGCTCCTTCTTCGCCATCTTGTTCGGCTTCCTGCAGCATTTTCAAGTAGTGCACTCCGTTAACGGCGTTTTCTGATTGGAATGCCCTTTCAAGGTTGGTCTGCGTGTCCGCAACAGATTCAAGAAGGGCGAAATGCCTGCGTGAGTGAACTCCTTCAGCCGTTGCGACTGTTCTGAACAAATGGGCTATCTGCGGCAACTCTTCTTCTTCGGCTTTTCTGGCGAACATGAGAAGCCTCTGGTAGGCTTTTGCTTCGCCGACAAACGCGTCATGCACATTGTTTGCGGTATTTTCTTTCATGGAATCATCTTCCTATTCACTATGTTTTTGTAGGGATTCTATAAGTTTTCGCACAATTCAGAGCACTCATTGTCAAAAACTCTTAAGTGATGGCTTTCATAAAGGGTGAACATGAAACGTATTTTTCCAAGTCAGATCATTCTGTTCTTACCGTTGTTCTGGGTTTGCTTCTGCAGAAAACGAAGTTGCTGGGTCAACTAGGCGGTCAGTCGTACTTTTTGAGCTTGATCATTTTTCTGTAGTTTTTCAGGTCTGAGGCTACTCGCTTGAGCATGTAGAGTTCTTCCATTGTTTTTCTGAAGTTTGCGAATTCTTCATGGATTCTTTCTACGGCGGTGTTTGTCTGTTCCATCGTTTGGGTCTCCGGGTTCTATTGTGATGGGCGTGGAGGGTTTCATCGTTTTTTGGCTGACCACTCGGCCATTTTCCGTCACTGAGGAGAAAGGAGAAGGCTTCGAGAACGGAAAAAAATCGCATTGGCTTTGTGGTTAACCTTCAACCTTGTCCCTCCGCACATCGTAAGACTTAAGAGTCAAGTCCAATATAAAAACTTTGTTGAGTCACGAAACATACACAATTTAGTAAACGATGCTAACCTACGGCTAAAATGCCTTCCAAAACCTTCTTCTCAGGAACATCCAACTGCCTAGAAAGCCACGCCTTCAGCATCGCAGCCCCATTGGGAAGCGGGCCGCTGTAAGTGATGATCTGATTATCCTTGACCGCATCCACTTGGAACGTCTTCTCAGCCTCTCGATACATGAAAGACAGCGTCTGTGCCTGAGCAGCTATGGATTGGAAGTCTTCCCACACTTTGCAGCGAAGGATCACTGGAGGCCCACGGGTTTCTCTGACCTGCACCTCTTCGACTTTGGGTTTCGGCAACAATTCTGGTGAGATCGGCGGCGAAATTGTTGGCCGTTCATGTGAAGCTGAAAGATATGTAATTAGATTCGTGATTTCGTTCTGTAACGTTGACAGACGCTCTTCAACTTTTTCGACCTTTCCACTCAGTTCGCCTGTATCACCCATCTTTTCAGTCACGTTGCCCAGCTCGTTGATGAGTCTGTCCAAATCTTTCTCATGTTCCTTGAGGACATTGACAATAAAGTCTAAAGCTTCAAGCGCTTCGTCTTTCGATGGTATTTTCCTAGACATTGCTGTTTCTCCGCTGTTTCGTCACCCTAATACACGCAATGCTTTATAAATAAACTTAGCGAATCCCTAAAATGTATCGTTGTGAAGAGCTAACTATCCTTATTCCGAATCATGTACAACACATGTACTCTATGCGACTTTCCATGGGGAGGGTTAAAATATCAGTTTCTGAAATCCTTAAGGTGCTCACTGGAAGGCTTATCCATGCGTGGCATGTTGAATTTCTCGGAAAAAGAAGCTGTCTTTAAGTTTGTCTCAGAAAATAACGTGAGGATACTCAACCTTTGTCACATTCCGGAAGAAGGAAGACTGAAGACGCTTAGTTTTTCAACAGTTGATATGGACAGAGTTGCAGAGATTCTGGATTATGGTGAAAGAGTTGACGGTTCAAACTTGTTTTCCTTCATTGAACCTGGAAAAAGCGACATATACATATCCCCGCGGATCAACAGGGCTTTCGCAAACCCGTTTTCGATATTGCCCACACTGAACATTTTGTGCGACTATTTGGATGAAAATGGGAAACCATTGGACGTTGCTCCACAGAGCGTGTTGGCGCGAGCTGAGGAAAAACTGGAGCATTCGAGCGGCATCGCATTGAAAGCGTTGGCTGAGCTTGAATTCTACATCATCGCCAAACAACAGACTGAACTCCTCTTTGCAGGCGTGTCGGACAAGAACTATCATGAATCTTCTCCCTTCGCAAAGTTCGAAGACATTCGAAACGAAGTCCTTGCCACTTTAGGCGTAATTGGCATACCGACAAAGTATGGACACAGCGAAGTCGGCCGAATAACAAGCACTGACGGAACAATTATGGAGCAACATGAAATTGAGTTCACGCCGCAAAATCTGGCAGACATGGCCGAGACTGTAGCAGTAGCCAAGTGGGTTGTCAGGAACGTTTGCATGAGACACGGGGCTTCTGCTTCTTTCATTCCGAAGATTGACATCGACCATGCCGGAAATGGGATGCACATTCACCTCTGCGGGCTGAAGCATGGCCGAAACATCACGGCAAAAACGCGTGGAAACCTGAGCAACGAAGCACTACGCATGATCGGTGGAATACTAAGGTTTGCGCCAAGCCTCGCAGCCTTCGGAAACCCCACACCCGTCTCATACTTCCGTTTTATTGCACGCAAGGAATCACCGATGCACATTTGTTGGAGTGAAAGAAACCGTCTGGCCTTGATTCGGATTCCCCTCTGGTGGAAGTTCAAGAGACAAACCGGCAAGTCTGACAGCTGTCGAGAAACCTTTGAATATAGGGCTCCAGATGC
>Ga0315279_10010777_pt1 | contig 10689 bp, 11 predicted proteins | sample YL17G06_20_MG_FD_203694 | JGI IMG/M metagenome (GOLD analysis project Ga0315279, IMG submission 203694) | Sediment microbial communities from Yellowstone Lake, YNP, Wyoming, USA - YL17G06_20 | ecosystem: Environmental > Aquatic > Freshwater > Lake > Sediment | place: USA: Wyoming | collected...
GGTCCTCTTTAGGTGTCACGACATTTGTTGCTAACGATGGTGATTTTCAGCTTTGTGACATTCCGGCAGGTCCGCGCCCAACGTGTCTGTAGTTCCCGGAGCCCGAACTTTCGTGACATTTTCTGCTTCACTTGGCTTCTCCGAGGGTGAACTTGATGGCAGGCTCGCTTCGTCCGTAGTCATCTCCCTGAGGGCTTTTGCGTCTGGGACGTTGACTTTCAATTGGTAGTTCTTGAACTTCTCCAGCTTCAGGATTTGTTCTAGGGTTGCGATCTTCTCCCACTCGAATTCTCCCAAGTGCAGATCTACTCCGTTATGCATGGCGCGGGTCTTCCCTTCGAATTCAGGGACTGGCTCAATGAAGATGTATTGAACCATGAAGCCGTCTAAACGGGCCTGCGCCTTCTCCTCCGAGAACCACGGCTTGAGCTTGTGTGCCACGGTACCGAGGCGGCTGTTGAAACCCTCGATCTCATTTATGCACGAATACACGTCTTTCTTTGAGACTTGTATGAGGTGTACCTTCTGCGGGTCTATCTTTCCTTCTTTCACGCCTCTCCTGTATGCGAGTCTGTATTTGTCGAGATCGTCGCACCAGAGGTGTAGCTGGCCCTTCAGGGGGCCATCTTCCGGCGGAATGGCCTTCTGGAGTGTGGCGAGAATTAGTTGGTACGCGTCGTTCAGTCCTCTTGTTTTCCGTATGAAACATAGAAAGGGTGTCTTTCTTACCGTGTCATAGCTACTCCAGGTCCACCATTTCTGGCGCCACGTGTAGCCCTTCTTTGATGTGTGAAGAACGCAGCGGAACTTTTCGTCTAGATAGATGAATCCGGAGCTCTTCATAGGAAGCGAGAGCAGATACTCCTTCGCACGATAGATGTTGCCGAGAACCCACCTTCTGACTGTCTGCCCCTTGACGTCGATGCCATGACCCTGCTTCAGGCTTGCGGCGATCTTGTCGTAGTAGGCACCGTCTAGAGCTTGTAGCGTGGCAGATGCGTAGATTTTCGGGGGGTAGTGTTTGTAGCGCTCGTTAGGATACAAGGGAAACGATACGTCGAGTTTCCTGCAACCCGAAGCCTTGTTTCTGCACCTCATCAACACCTTGATTCTGCCGCCAGGTTTGGTTGGCCGCCTCCAGCTCTTTCTGCTCACAAATTCAATGCATCCGCATCTCGGGCACACAGGAATCTCAAGGGACTCGTTGAAAGCGAGACCGCATTCTCGACAGTTGTGCCGTTTGCTATGCGTTATGTCCTTGACGATCTTCTTTCCTGCACACCGTGGACACATCAGATCGTTCCGCGAGGAATTCGATGGAGAAGACGCGGTTGGCTTCTCTGCGCTCAACGTACCGGGCGACGAAGGCAAGAGCATGGCCGTGGGGTTGGACGTTGAGAGAGGCTCAACCTTGAGCATAGTAGTGGCTCTTGCGTCCTCTTTGCCGACATCTGCAGCTTCTCCTACACGCAGGACGTAGTTTCCCCTAGATAGCCGCTTGCACATGCCTTCCCTCACTAGGGTCTGTAGAACTCGTCTGACCGACGCTTCCGGAAACCGCAGGGCCCTTGCAATTTCCCTGGCTGTGACATGTCCTTTGCAGTTGCGCAAGTATTGGAGAATCTGATCTCTCTGGCTCGCCCTGGTATTGCGTGCCTCACTCATAGGCGCCTCACCAAGAACTGGCCGTCGCTGGCCCGAAAGATCGCGATACTCTTGCCTGCGCAATCGTTGAGGCTCCGGCGTACTGACTCAGATTGGCTGGGGTCAGGTTCTATCCGAAGATCGCCCCACTCGAACTCGAGAATGAGCACATGTTCGGATGATCTGACGCGTCGAAGTTGCCCAGTCGCTTCTTCGAACTCGTGCAGGGTTTTTGCCGATCGCCGATTAGTGATCATGACGATCGACATAGTAACGTATGTGGCAGAGACACAGAAAAGTTTCGACGCACTAATGGCGAAATCAAGTCCGGTCGGGCACGTTTTGGCAGTACTCCGAGAGAGTGATTAGATTCGAGGAAAGAATGCCATAGAGAAAGCACTATCTGCTAGGAGTTGTTTCTCCATCCCTGACTCATCTAGTCGCTTCTTTGAGATGAAACCGAATATCGGGAGGCTGTTGTCTCATTGAATGCAAGTAGGCCAATTCGTCGTAGGCGCGCGACCGAGGAGGACATTTTCCAAGTCCTTCGGCATCTTACTATTCGAAGAAGAGTCAAGAATCTAAGCAAGGTCGTCGGCATACCTGAAAGAACTCTTCATCGTTGGATTAAGCACCGTCTCGGAGTGTTGATCGAGAAAGACGACCGTAGCTTCCATAGGCTGAAGGGTTACGTGGCAGGTCAGCCTATCCCCAAGGTCTTGATTCCCTGTGGACCCGAGGCAGAGCCAGACAAGTACTGCAAATTCTATCTGCGGCTGGGTTGGGCAATCGAAGGATTCGACAATCTCAGCAACAGCTACATCATGGTTCCGGAGGATGTTCCACTTGAGCCCGACGAGGATCAGATTCCAAGCGAGTTCCGCGCCTACCGACATCTAGTGCTCAAAACCGGAAGTACCTTTCAGTTCATGACCGAAGAACAGTGCGATGAATACTTCCGCAACGCCTGTAAGGCTTGCCCACGTGAACTCCACCATGCTCCAATGATAGAGAAGCTATGTCAACAGTGCCGGCGAAGAGGAGTCTATCACCTTGCGAAACAGAAACTCCAAACCTTGCGAATGCAGCCCGAACCTATTCACGTCCTAACGTTTCTATCCTACGAGTACAGAAAGGAGCTGATGCTCATCATGCAGCATGCCTCGCGCGAGCCTTATGACAAAGGTGATTTCACGCACTTCGACAATCTGCGCCGGTCGCTAGGCACGCGTTATTACGCAATGAGGGAAGTGCTAATTGCGGCCAAGACCTATGACACGTCTATCGAAAACAAGCTCGGCAAGGCCATATTCGGACTCGTCGTGACCGCGTCTCCTGAACAGGCTGAGACTTCCATCAGGAAGTCACTAGACTGTTCCCGCTGGGGACAGATGGATGAAGTACGCGGCGGTCAGGAGAACGTGCTGATACCGCTCAAACAAAAGGCTGAGCGCGAATACGAGGCTGAGGCCAGATCAATAGTGGACCAAGCGCTCTTCGCAAAATTGTAGCAACCTCGAGTGCACATCCGACATCCTGTGATGGTTCAAATTCGGGCGCTCACACCAGCCTACCCACACACAAAATACCAAGAACGAAGGGCGAGATCTTCACAGAAGCCTGTTTCCTCGTAGTCTGGCAGATGAAACTCGGCCGTCTGTCACTGTTCCTGCAGTTCCAATTGAGTCGCCGTGAAAAGCGATTTAGCCTTCCGTTGTGTATATGCTGGCTCGGCAGATGGCCTCTCAGTGACAGTTGCCAGAGACCACCAAGAAGCTTTCGTCACGATCTCTTAGGAGATCGCCGCATCCATCATCTATCTTGGTGGCGTTGTCATAATAGAGGCTGTTCTTCGACCGATGTTCGGTAGTCGCGGAACACCAGTTCTTGCAGATCTGACCTTGACTATTGTGGAATTCATTCTGATCGTGACCATGTTGCGGAGACTGTTCGTTGCTACAGACGCATTCCTCAAGGAGATGGCAAATTCCTGGACGTATGCTACCCTCGCGCGCCGGCTGAACCGATTGGATGCCGCTGCAAGACAGCTAGGAGGAGAGAAGACAGATGAAAAAGAATGAGCGACGCAATCATCTGCACAAGAGACTAGCTTCTCACGTATGGGATCTATTCCGCGCCTTTGTCATCACAAGTCTTGTGGTATCGGTTCTAACACTTCTAGCCCAACTCGTCTCATTCGATTGGTCTCTCACAGGGACGCTTGCGATATTCTTGACAGTAGCTATCGCGATCACCACCATGGCCATTTCAGTTGTCACGATATTGGAGAGAAGACGACTCATCAAAACCACCGATGCTACGCTGCACCGCGTGAGAGAAACCAAACGCGAAGCGGAGGAACTGCTCGGAAGAGATCTCGATCCGATCAGGCGAAAGGAACTAGTCAGCATCATGTAAGAACTCGAAGCGACAAAGGCAGAGATCGTTCGTTTTCGAGAGGCCATGAGAGCAGATGCGGGAGAAAGAGACAGATAGCCACCGGCAACGATGAACGGGGCAGTGGGTCCGCTGTTGCCTTCCTTCACATGTGCTCAATCTTGACCTAGCAAGGGAGAGGTCGTCGTCAGGTATTCTTGATCAAGATAGAACGGCAAATTTGCGAACACGACTGGCGAAGTTTCAAGTTAATAGAAAGATCGACTGAACATTATTCTATGCCAACAGACCCCGAGACCGAAAAAAATCTAAACGACATTAGCTGGTCACTCGGTTGGTTCGATTTCGCATTAGATGTAATAGCCTCGCATTTGACAACGTTGAAGGAAGAGTTGCTTGCAATCGATCCAGCGAGGGCAAAGGTATTTTCGGACTTTTACGATGTCATCCGATTCAAATCCTCTGAACTCTATTCGACCTTGATGAAGATTGAAGAACTGGTTCTAGGGACAACAGAAGCCTTCTACAAGAAGTACCATGGACCATTTAGAGAAGAGGCGGCCGGCAGCGTTCTGGCGGACGCGGAAAGAAGCTTGATCTATTCTTTTGAATCATTTCTCACACAATACAAATCTCTCCTTGACATATCAATCAAATTCGCGTTCGCGCTTTGCTCAGTTGGTCAGAAACTGCCAAGGCGAATCGACTCATTCGAGAGACTTGTGAAGACCATAGATGCGAAGAGGGAACCCTATTACAAAATAGTCAATGATTCTGCACTGTTTTCTAAGTTCGACGATGAAAGAGGAGAACTCCAGGACATCAAAAACTATCGGGATTACATAATTCACCACGCGTTTCTGAGCCCGGAAAAGGCGGCGCAAGGCGTTGGCGGGCATCTATTCTTCAAGTATTGGCTACCTACGCTAACACAGAAAGGCGGGGGAGAATACACCGCAGACACTAGCTCCCAAACACGACTTGATTTCTTTTGCCGCAAGAAACTATACGTTCTTTTCACAATCCTAGTAAGTCTGACTGATACTCTGTTCACCGACCAGATCAAGGAGCCTCATATCAAAGCATTGAAGCGGGAAGATCCGGAACTTGTCAAGCAGATACTCGTAAGGATAGCCAGAAAAGAAGCGTTTGCCGACAGAATAATGAATGAAGGCGAATTGCGTGCCTTCTTGGCCCTGAGAGGAATAGACTTTGGGGAATTTGTCGAGCAAAGCAGACACTCAGAAAGACAGTCTGACGGTATGAAAAGTCATGACGGTCGAGACATGAGCTATTTGTTAGAGAAAGTGTCCTACAAGCCCGTTGGTAATGTTAGAATATTCAAGACTAGCTATGTGTATGATCGTGACTGGAAGCCCCCCACAGAACTCGAACCAACATACGGAGTTGTCGTCACAGGAGTGTCTGTTGAGGACTTCGTCTCTGGCTCTCAGGACATCGGTCGCATATTGAAGCACCTTAGAGGCTGCGGTCTAGTCTATACTTCGAGTTACCAGGGCGCAGCTAGATACGCATCAATGAGGGAGGACCTCAAAGGGCTCATCCTAAGCCTCTCCGATCTCTCCCAATTCAAGTGGGTAACGATACAGATTCCAGAAATGAAGTATTTCAGGCCTAGAACTCCGGAAGAAACGGAGAATATCAGAAGAATACTGGGAGAGGGCGCTGATGAGTTTCTCAGAAAGGAAGATCAAGAAAGAGAACGCATTCAAGACGAGTATAGAAAGTGGAAAGAACAGCCTAAGCATTATCACGAGGGGCCCCTCGAAATCGAAAGTTCCAGTAGGATTGTTCAACGCATTTTCCACAGAGACTTTGAAGCTGAGAAGAAACAGGACTTTGTGAACTGGAAAACAAACAAGATAGTTCATCTAAATGTCAAGAAGGATGGGGCTCTTGATAGAGTCGAGATGCAATTGCTTCCGGATGAAATGTTCACGGAAATGAAACTGGGCGAGCTAATAACCAAATGCCAGGAAATCTGGAAGGAAGAACCAACACACTTCCTAGATATGATGGAGGAATTTCTGAAAAGGGATAAGCAACAGTACGAAGAAGATGTCAAGAAAGCTAGGGCACGTATCGCTGACATTGTTGCGAAGTACGACTATCTGAAGCCAGTTTTCGCGTCCATAAACAAAGATGTTCTACAGTAACGATGCAAGGCGAGCGCTCAAGATCATGGTCAGATGCAAAAAGCATTCTCCGTGAGACCTTGCGTTGTGTGGGTAGGCTGGTGCGCACACACAAATGGTGCATACAACTGCGGAGACGATTCAACTTGGGACGATAGCAGTCAAGGGGCTCCAATATTTCATGGCCAGTCTATCTTACGTGTAATACAATCTCGAAAACGTCGGTCAGTAGGTGTTGATTCTCTCCGAGAACGACGACACGTTGAGAATGGAACTGCCATTAATCGAATAGAGAACCACCCATAAAGTGTAAGTTCCTTTCAAATCTAACAAGGTCGAAAGCACACCAGCATAGACTCCGGCTTTGTCCGCAGTCGGAAGCACTTCATGCTCCCATTCGACATTCCCTGAAGCACTCTCGTTCGCAACAATTAGCACCCGCCAGTGAACATTGCTCGTGCGGTTATCCCCTTGATCAGGCACCAGAGTCACATTGTCGAAAGTCGCTCCCGGGTCGCGTGCTAGTCTCAGTGTGATGTCCTCCAGTAATCCTGAACCGTACACGGTGCCTCGCCAGAGTCGTAGCTTCACTGCCACTTCAACTAATGCAGGGATCTGTTCATGTTGATATGCTATCGATGCCGCAAGCACTAGCAGTATTACGATCACTGCAAGGGCTGTCCGAGAAATTCCCATCCCTGTCACAGCCCCGCAGGTCTATTGTACGTGACTGTTACTACCATGCCCCCATGTCGACCTAAGTTACTCCAGAGGTAGAGCCAGTGTCCTTCTTGCGTATATGAGATGTCTGCAGAACCAGAAGTCACATTCTTTGTCACTTCATACTGACTCGTGGATTGGAACAGGTAGACGGGGCCGATCTGAAGTGCGTAGGGGGAGATGTTCGATATTTCAAAAGTCTGCTGGATTTGTTGAGTCCCGTTCTCAAAACTCTGGAGCAATTCCGCCTTGTGGAAATTGATCGTAGCCACTGAAGATACATTGAATTCACTGTAGTAGGATACAGCAACAAAAGCGACTGTCGAGACTGTCGCCTTGTCCACGGACAGCCACAGACCTTCCAACCTTCCAGCCTGATCCTTATCGAGACTCGCCGACATACCACTCATGCGCATGACCTTGCATTCTCTCGTCGAGTTGCTGGCAAAAGGATACCAGACTCTGCTAACAAGCGGAACAAGCGGCAGCAGCACATGCACTATCTGCTGATTCACCGCGTAGGCTTCGAATTCGGCATAATCGGTCTTGGATATGTGAATGATTCCGTCAGAAACATACCTTGACTCAACGAGACCAACTTTTGGTGTTCCTAAGACAAACGTTGTATCTATTGGAGCAGTGCTTACCGCCAACAAGATCAGAATCGCGGCATAAGTGTAGATTCGCAATGATCTGCAATGACCTTTTGTCCAAGCCCAGACTCTAGAGCGCATTCTTCTCAGTGATGTGGTAGGATGATACAGCATGAAAGCGCCAAAAACCAAAGCCACAAATGTCTCCAAAGCAACAGACGGCGCAGATTCAAGGTACGTATCGAATCTGAGCAATGACCACATCGGATACAGAGAAAGTGAGTAGCTGAAGGCAACACTTGCAGGTACGAAACATCCCGCTCCTACCAAAACCACAGAGGTGTTACGCTTACACCAATCTATTGCCCTCATAACATCCATTGAGCCCTTGTAGTATTTCTCGAAGGCTATCACTCCTCCGAGGACAAGGCCTGCGAACGGCCCCCAAGGGAAAACCTGTGGTCCCAGAAAAACCCAGAGAACCGCCGACGACACAGCAATGAGACATGTAATCGAAAAAAGGAGCAATCCAAGTGTCATTCTATCGAGAAGTCCTGATTCCGGACTTGGTAGTCTTGCAAAAGGTCTAATCGCCCTGTCCAAGGAACGGCTTAGTCGATGTCTCGACCCGGGGACAGCCTGTCTTGCTTCGAGAAAACCAGGCAGGTCTTTGAGTTTAACGCCAAAAACAAGTGGAATCACCTTCTTGTCATTTGCCATGGCGATTCCAACCTCTTGATTGGTGAATGACGACTTTTCGAAATCCTTCGATACTATTGCGATCATTGCTGTACAGCTAGTCAGATGCAATTGAATCGCAGCTCTCCACTCAATGGAAGGATCAATGTCTTCATGAGCGAGAAACACTGCGAACCCCTTGCGTTCCAGCAACCGCTTGATCTTGCCGGCAAGTTCGCGATCGTTGTGATGATATGACAGAAAAATCTCCTCTGTCGTATCGATCACCTACAGCCGTTATGAAATTACCATGAATGGGTTAAAGAAACTAGCGACAGAACGTAGCTTGTACTGACCTCAAGACCTTGAGGCAATCAAGCTCAAACCAGCTTTGACCCTCGGTATGACGGGCTTGTAGACTCTCAAGCGTTTGGACGCAATCGCATTCTTGCGCAGATAGCGAAGGGTACTCCTTCCGATTCCAAACTTCGCCGCATCTCGTTGAGACAGACCTAGGATTCGTCTCCGAAGCTCACGGCTGTCGGTTCTTGAAAGCTCGGCAGAAGGCTCCGTGAAGTCGAGTCTAGCAACTGGACCGGCAAAGTAACGGCCAAGCTCAACCGTCTTCTGCTCGACAACCGTATCCCACTTCAATGCACGCTCCCTATACCTAACCCCGGAATTGAACCGCTCACGCAGCAAACTCAAGAACCGTTCCTTCGCCTCGGACTCGAAACGGTAGCGGTAATCATCACTTGTGGAATAGAAATCACGCAAGTCCAGCATGCCTCGCTCGTACGTTTCGAGTACTGCTAGGTCAGATATCCGACGTAACCGTTGTTGGCTCGTCATTCGCCTAACGCCTCGTTAGACTTGTCTCAGAGTCCAAGCTGGGGAATGAAGGCTAGGTAGGCTCGTCGGAGTTCCTCACGGTCAATACGGTCGTATATGTCGATGGCCTCTCGGCGTCGGTCCCCACGCAAGGCTTTGATGAACTCGCGGTCCATGCCCGCACGCCTCAGGTGCGTAGTAAACCAATGCCGAAAACAGTGAGGGGAGAAGTGATCTTCTGGTCGTTGGGACTTTGGGTCGTCGAGGCCCACCCTCTGCGCATACTTACGAACCATGGAATAGATCCCGTTACGTTTCAGACGTCCTCCATGCTCGCCAATGAACAACGCCCGAGTCTGTGGGCTGAGTTTCTCGCGTTGGCTCACCCAGCGCTTGAGCACTCGTGCGGTTTCGTCGTCGAAGAAGAGCGTACGTCCGCTCCGCTTCTTGAAGCGGTTCCGTTTCAGGGTGATTGACTGTTCAGCCCAGTTTATGTCGTCTACATCCATGGCGATTACTTCGCCTCGCCTTGCCCCCGTTTTTGCCTCTAACGTCATGATAGCCTTGTCACGAGTATCCATCACGGAATTGATGAGGAGGCTCATCTCCTCAATCGTGAGAAGTCTTCTCGGCGATTCGGCGTCCGCGTCGCTCTCTTGCTTGTATCTACGAAGGTAACGTTTCCTGACGCCTGGCACCGGGTTCCTCTCCATGTAGTCTTCAAACGTTAGGAACTCATAAAGCCCAGCAACGGCGGAGAGGTCGTTCTCGAGAGTCTTCTGGTCTAGGCCGCGGGTGCGTCTTTCGCGGATGTAATCGTGCAGCACATGTTTGTCCACCTTCAAGACCGAGATGCCTTGCTGCTCTAGGTAGGCAAAATATTGCTTGATGGATGATCGGTAGCGCCGAATCGTCTCCTCGGTGAGTTGTCTGTCCCCGCAGTCTTGCACGAACAGTTCCAGTAAATGTTGAGGCGTGGGTATCTGGCTGAGAAGTTGTTGGCTCATTGGCTTTTCCACTTCCATCCGCGGCGGGTCTTCTCTACTAGGCCGTAGGCTTCCAGATTCTCCAGCTGCTTACCGACGGCTTTGACCAGTGGCGTGTCCCGTGCGTCAACCTTCAACAGATGCAGCAGATGGTCTGAGTCGACCGTTTCGCCTTTTTTCAGAAGTTCAACTAGTCGTCTGTCGTATCTTCTGACGCCGCGGAAGTTCTCTTCAAGGAAGGGTTCGGCGCGGTATCGGCGCAGTTCATTCTCAACTCGCTCCAACGCAAGCCTGAGGATCTCTACTTCTCTGCTAAGCTTGGTAATCTGCTCGTCTTTCTCTCGAAGTTGTTGGATCAACTCTGCGCGAGGCTTGTACACTTCCTCACCCTCTTCCTGTCTCAGCGAGTTGGTGACGTGCTCAATCACGAACTGCGAGACCGAGACCTTGCTCTTCTTCGCCTTAGCCTTCCACTCTTCAACCATTTCCAAAGATGGAAGGTAGACATAGACTGACCTTTGCTTGATCGAGTCAGTTTTGCCCATGGGGACCTGCTTTGGATAGGATGCAGGGGCTATTTATATGTACCAGTAAATTGGTGCGGGGGGTGGGATTCGAACCCACGAAGGCCTACGCCACGGGATGACTCACCCGCGCTGTGGGCTTGGTCTTGAGTTTGGCGCG
>Ga0315279_10010778_pt1 | contig 10689 bp, 11 predicted proteins | sample YL17G06_20_MG_FD_203694 | JGI IMG/M metagenome (GOLD analysis project Ga0315279, IMG submission 203694) | Sediment microbial communities from Yellowstone Lake, YNP, Wyoming, USA - YL17G06_20 | ecosystem: Environmental > Aquatic > Freshwater > Lake > Sediment | place: USA: Wyoming | collected...
CTTGCTCTTGCAGAAACTTATGCAAAGTATGCTTATAAACTCCCCGACGGCGAGCTCCTCAAAATATCCCACAGGATAGTAAACAGGAAGATCTACAGGTATGCAAGGAATGAATACAGGCAGAAGATACAAAACAAATACAGGCAAATATAAAATGTATAATGCAATGCTCGAGCTTGATAAAAAGGACTATGAAATCCTTTACGAGTTGTATTTTAAGCATACTTCAGTTCATCAGTTAGGAAGATCTCTCGGCATCACCTGCAAAGCAATAAGGTGGCGAAGGAACAAAGCTCTCAAACAATTAAAGAAAATAATTTTTAAGAAACAAAATAAATTTTGAAATATTTATCAAGAGAATAAAATAAAACAGGAAAGGGAGGAAATAAAAAGGAGAAAATTATGGCTAATGAGAGAATAACAGAAGATATAGTAAGAAAACACTTTAATTCTTACTCTAATGAATGCACGATTGAAGAACAAAAATCAGTAAATCCCAAAATTGATAAGTTACTAAAAAATGCTTCTAAGAAAGGAAGTGGAAAGGGGTATCCTGAATTTATTATTTCTCTAAAAAATAATCCTGATTTCATTATAGTAGTTGAATGCAAGCCAGCCATCACCAAACATCAGAGCCCTACATTAGACAAATATGATGAATATGCAGTAGATGGAGTGTTATTATATGCGTCCTTTCTTTCTAAAGAATATGATGTTTTAGCAATTGGCGTAAGTGGACAAAACTTAAAAGAGCTTAAAGTATCACACTACCTATACTTAAAAGGAGAAAAGAAACCTGTCCCGATTCCTGGTAACAAGTTATTAGATATAGGAAGTTACATTAACGGCTATTTGAAAAGTCCTGAAAAATTTAGGCAGGATTATAATGTGCTCCTTGATTTTTCAAGGGAGTTGAATGTGGAACTGCACCACCACAAAATACCAGAAAAAGACCGTGCTTTGTTAATTAGCAGTATCCTCATAGCATTAAAGGATAGTGCATTTCTTAATGCATATAAATATAAAGAACCAAAGGAACTTACTAACTTTTTAGTTGATACTGTTTCAAATGTATTATGGAAGGAAAATTTGCGTGGGGAAAAGTTAGATAATTTGAATATTCAATTTAGCTTTATTCGCACTAATACATCACTATCAACCAAGCAAGGTGTATTACGTAATCTGATAGATAGCATTGATGAAAATATAAACAAGTTCATAAAAACATACAAATATTATGATGTATTAGGGCAGTTATACATTGAGTTTTTGCGTTATGCTAATAGTGACACAGGCTTAGGAATTGTGCTTACACCACCACACATTACAGAATTATTTAGTGAATTAGCAGGTGTAAATAAAGATAGTGTGGTATATGACAACTGTGCTGGAACGGGGGGATTTCTTATTAGTGCAATGAGAGAAATGATAAAAGATGCAAAAGGTGATTTGAAAAAAGAAAAACGAATTAGAGCAAAACAGATTATTGGTGTTGAATATCAGGCAAGTATATTTGCCCTAGCTTGTTCTAATATGTATATTCATCAAGATGGAAAATCTAATATTATTAATGGAGATTGTTTTGATAGTAAAGTAATAAAGCAGGTAAAAAAATACAAACCGACAGTGGGCTTTTTAAATCCGCCATACAAAGTCAGCAAGGAAGATATTGAAGAATTGGAATTTGTGTTGAATAATTTAGAGGTATTACAACCTGGTGGAACTTGTATAGCAATAGTGCCTATGCAATGTGCTTTGGCTCAAAAAGGGGAAATATATGAACTAAAAAAACGAATTTTACAGGAACATACGTTAGAAGCAGTACTATCAATGCCTGACGAGTTGTTTTTTGATTCTGATGTAGGAGTTGTTACATGCGTGATGGTACTTACTGCACATAAGCCACACACACCAAATAAAGAAACGTATTTTGGTTATTACAAAGATGATGGATTCGTAAAACAAAAAACAAAAGGCAGAATAGATGCTGGTGAATGGGAAAAAAGCATCAAAGCAGAATGGGTATCGTCTTATATTAACAGAAAAACAAAGCCAGGATTTAGTGTAAATAAAGTTGTTACTGCTAATGATGAATGGTGCGCAGAAGCATATATGGAAACGAATTACTCAACACTTTCTGAAAAAGATTTTGCACAGACTATTCTAGATTTTATCGCATATAAAGTTTCTAGTTCTAAAAATAAGGAATAAAAAATGAAAACTATTTTAGATACAAAAAATTGGAAAAAATATTTATTCAGCGAAATTTTTAATATAGAAAAAGGGTTTTACAATAATAAACCAGGGCAAGACGAGAAAGAAAAAATACCTTTTGTTTCTGCTAGTGAATATAATAATGGCATTACCGACTATGTTAATAAGTCAGACACAAAAATTTTCCTGAAAAATGCGATTACCGTTGTGAACGACGGGAATAGTATGGCAAAAGCTTTTTATCAAGAGAGGGATTTTACATGTTCTCACAGCGTTAATGTATTAAGAATAAAAAAAGAATTTAAAAAAGATATCACAGAGAATATTGCAATGTTTTTGAGTACAGTTATTTACAGGGAAAGAGATAGGTTTAGTTATGGTAGAAAGTGGAGAATTGAAAGAATGATAAAAACGCCGATTAAACTTCCCGTTAAAAACGGACGACCCGATTGGCAATTTATGGAAAACTATATTAAAAAGATTAAATCTAATTTTAAAGATCCTTCTCCATTGCCTTTAATTAAACAAAAAATGGACCCCGGGCATGCCAAATGGGAAAATTTTAATTTATCTGATTTATTTCAAATTAAAGGGACCAAAACCACATCACTTTTGGAATTAGAAGAATACGGAACGGGGAAATACCCTTATGTAACAACACAAGCTACTAATAACGGAGTAGCAGGATTTTATAATTATTTTACTGAGGAGGGAAATGTACTGACCATAGATAGTGCTGTTTTGGGTTATTGTAGTTATCAGCCATTACCATTTTCAGCAAGCGACCATGTTGAAAAACTTATACCTAAATTTAGTATGAATAAATGTGTTGCTTTGTTTATTTGTACAATAATCAATGCTGCACAATATAGATATAATTACGGTAGAAAATGCAGTCAGGAAAGAATGAGAAAATCACATATAAAGTTACCGTCTAAGAATGGTGTTCCCGATTTTGAATTTATGGAAAATTTTATTAAATCATTGCCATATTCAAGTTCAATATAGATGCTATAGAAAAAAATGACAACAAAAATAAGAAAGGAGGTGTAAGATGACGGAAAAATCAAAAAAGTGGGAAGATGATTCATTTGGAAATTGGGGTCCAAAAGAGTTTGAAAAAATGAAGAAGAAACGGAAAGAGCTTTCGAAGCCCAAAGAACACGGCTGGTGGTATGATGAGAAAATGAAATATCTAACATTCCAAATTGACAAGGAGAGATCCTATGATATTAAAATAGACAGGCTCAAAAATCCAAGAGAACTTATTAATTTTATATTTCACCTCTTGCATAAGTTATTTATTAACGAGGAAGACATGTACGAGTTTTTAGAAGCGGTGGATATGCTCTTGAATCCAGAGCACAATCCATTATATAATACTCCGGATAATATTTTATAAGTAACTTATCGGTGCCAACTTACTCAAAGGCAATTTGTTTGTATGCAATGAAAATGCTCTTATAATTCTATCATGGAAAAGATGACTCAAGATTTTTCTCTGCAGGGAAAGGGGGCCGAATATTCTCCTTCATTATTTACTATATCTAAAGGTAAGAAAGCGCTGCAATTTGTCTCCTAAATCACGACATTCAAATAATCATCAGGTATTTGTTCGAAATTAATCCATGCAAACCAATTGCTCAAATTTAATATCTCTGCCCAGCAGTTTATCGTATCAATGTCCTGGTTGTATCCTCTGTCTTCTGTCTCCAGAAGAGATGCCAATTTATCTCCTTCGTCAAGATTGTCTAAATTCTTATAATAATGCAGGTAGTCAGTGTTTAATAGTTTATCAATGAGTCTAGTATAGGCATAGTTCATCAAATAAGATTTTTCAAAAATTAGTGAAGGCGTCATCGTTTTAACTTCTTTGGATAAACTCTGGATTGAAGCTTTCAAATCATTTTCCACGGATTTGTTTTGGGTTTTTCTTAAATTGGGAAAGTTGTTATATATCCAATACTCAATACGGCAGTCCACGGGCAGGTTTGTTAATTGCCTTATTATGCCGTTAAGCCAAAAATCTAAGATTTTCTCTAAAGTTTCTTTTGGCATTTCTTTAAATATTTTTGGCAGATGCTTCTCTACGGAGGCTTTATAATAAATTATGTTTTCGTTTTTTACTCCGGGAACTAATCGCTCTTTTTCTGGCGCAGACAAAATCCTTAAAACATGCGCACATTCATGAACTACCAGGTGGTTTATTGCTTCCGAGCGGAAATTTTTGGCATAGAAAAAATGATTGCTCATATTTTTTCTTGCCATTTTTATTGTCGCTCTGACTTCAAGATCAGGCTTTTCAATAAAAACCATCTCTTTTTTTGTTCTGTTTTCTATATCGGATACAATTTCCTCTGCTGACCTGTCGATATTGTACTTTTGAAAGAATTCATGTTTATTCATTCTGTTCGTTTTCAAGCATTTCTTTTGCTGCTTTGTATTCTCTGGAAAGATCAAATCCTATGTCTTTTGTTGGCTCTATTATTTGAAAACCTGCATACAAATAACAGACTAAATTTAAGCCGGAATACTTGCCAGGCAAACTGGCTAACTCATATTTCTGCGCGGGATTGTGAACATCAAAACCTCTTTCGCCTTTCAGAGCAATTTCGGCAAGTATTTTCGTCAATTCTTTTTTCTGCATATTTTTAAACTTTTGCATTGCCGATAAACAGTACATGACCGCGTCAAATCTTATACCGCTTTTTTTAAATTCCGCTTCGGCTATTTCCCTCATCTGATTTTTTGCGAGTTCCGTAAACTGATCTTCATTGTCTCTCAGGATCAATTTCCTGAAATACGAGTCTGCTTTTTTAATGTCGCCAACTTCCTTGTATGCCAAAGCCAGACCGTAAATAATATTTGGGTAGTCCGGGTTTATAAGTTCGGCCTTTTTAAAAGTGTTGACTGCGGAAACATAATTTTTTTCCATGGCGTACAAACTGCCCAGATTCTGAAGCGCGTAGATATTTTTCGGATCGGTTTCAAGCGCCTTCAAAAATGGTTCTTCTGCATCTTTTTCTCTGGAAGCCTTCATGTATGAAAATCCCAGAGCCACATAGGCGTTAGAGTTGCCGGGATCGTATTCAATACACTTTTCCAGAGTTTCGATTGAAGCCTGGTAGTTTCCCAATTCGCTGTAGCACATTCCAAGATTGTAAAGCACAAACGTATCTTCAGGACTGCCTATAATCATTTCTTCAAGCAGTTCTTTTGCCTCCGCTATTCTTTTTGAATTCAGCAGTCTTATCACTTCTTCTTTTTTCGTTTCCATAAATCAATATGATAATAGCAAACTTTTAAATTTATTCAAATAATTTTATGAGTGAATAAGTTACGATACATACAAGATACTACCTATGAAGCAACTTGACACCGATAAATTTCTTGCTAAAATATTATTCAGAGTCTCGAATGTATGTAACATGTACAAATAAGTTATAATTTTAGAGGAATAATTAATAATAGCTGGAGATTGAAAAAGAATGAAAATAAAAGTGATAGACTTATTCTGTGGGATAGGCGGGTTCAGTTACGGGTTCCAAATGGCTGGATTTAATGTTGCATTAGGAATAGACATGTGGGACACTGCTCTTGAGACATTCAGGAACAATCACAGCGAAACCGAAACTCTGAATAGCGATATCACCAAATTAGGGAACAGTCTTTTCGAAAAATATAAAGGCACTGTTGATGTTATTATCGCGGGGCCACCGTGCCAAGGCTTCTCTATGTCAGGAAAGAGAGACCCCAGAGACTCAAGAAATAATCTTTTTGAGGAAGTAATAAGGGTTACTGCAGTAGTTAAACCTAAAATTGTGGTTATTGAAAATGTTGTAGGCCTGCTGTCAATGGAAACTGCTAACGGAGAGCCGGTGGCTAATGTAATAAAAAGAAGATTCGAAGAGCTGAAAATGGGGTACGTAGTGAAATATAAAATATTGAATGCCGCAGATTACGGAGTCCCCCAAAGAAGGAGAAGGGTAATTTTTGTTGCATCCAGGGTTGGCGATATTAATTTTCCTGAACCTGAATTCGGGGAAGAAATAACAACAGAAGTATATGGAGAAGTTACGAAAAAATGGGTAACGGTAGGCGAGGCCATCGGGAACATTCCTAATATCGGTGCCTTACGATATCTTGAACCAGCCGGCGATTACCAGCTGCTTATGAAGAGCAAAAGGGGTAATGTGATTCATAACCACGAAGCTATAAACCATGATGAATTAATTGTGAAAAGGATGGCATCTGTTCCACAGGGTGGGAACTGGAAAGATATACCGGAAGAGTTAGGGCAAGGCGGGGGAAAGCACAGCAATAACTACAAAAGGTTACAATGGGACAAGCCTTCTGTTACTATCAAGCATGCAAGTAAATCAATGATAATCCACCCTCTGTATAATAGGTGCCTGACTGTTAGGGAAATTGCCAGAATACAATCTTTTGATGACGACTTCATATTTTCAGGTTTACGAACTGAGCAATACCAGCAACTGGCTGATGCCGTACCACCTCTTCTTGGCTATGCAATTGCAAAAAAAGTTAAGGACTATTTAATAAAAAATAAGAGATTAAATATTACTGTAACCGAAAATAAACGTAGTCTTGATAGGAAAGAGAGTTTTAAGTTTATAGACTTGTTCGCGGGAATAGGGGGCTTCAGGATAGCCTTTGAGAGCTGTGGAAATAAATGTGTCTTTAGCTCGGAGATAGATAAATGGGCAAGAGAAACCTATTATCAGAATTTCGGAGAATTCCCTAGCGGGGATATTACCAAAATAGATTCTGCTGATATTCCTGAACATGATGTATTATGTGCAGGTTTTCCCTGCCAGGCTTTCAGCATCGCAGGTATGAGAAAGGGTTTTGAAGATGCCAGGGGAACTTTATTCTTTGAAGTTGCCAGGATATTAAGAGACAAGCGTCCTAAGGCTTTTATACTGGAGAACGTAAGGGGCATTGTTAACCATGATAAAGGAAGGACTTTAAAAATTATTGAAAATGTTTTAGACAGCGTTGGTTATGATTTTCGTTACAAAATTATGAATGCTGTTGATTACGGAATTCCCCAGAATCGCGAACGATGGTACTGCGTAGGATTCAGGAAAGATTTAGGAATAAAGTTCAAGGAAGATTTCGAAGGCCTGTGGGATTCATATAAATTTTTTGTTTTCCCAAAGAAAAGAAAATTAGAGAAAAGAGTGAAAGAGTTTATTGGCGAAAAATATGTTGAAGGCTATCAGATATCAGAAAAAGCGAGACAAAACATCCAGAAATATTATCCGGAATATGAAGCAAACAGAAGCAAGCGTGACGGAATCACTGTTGCAAATGAGATAAGAGCTTCAAGATGCCACTTTAGAAGCGACGGCATTATGCCGTGTTTTACTGCGAAAATGGGTACCGGTGGAAATAATGTGCCAGTAATTTTGGAGTACGGAAGGAAACTGACGGAAAAAGAATGCTTGGCATTCATGGGTTTCCCCGATACATTTAAGATAAGAAAGGGCAGTTACCAAAGTTATAAGCAAATAGGAAACAGCATAACAGTAACATTTGTCGAAGAGTTAGCAAAAGAAATTACAAGAATTTTAAGAAATTTATAATAAACCTTTTTAAATGGTATTTTAAGGTTTAATTACGATAGTGAATTCGCCATGGCTTCTTCCGGAACCAGTAGTTACTGTAAAGTCGAATGGTTCATTTTTCCTAAATAAACCACCTTCGAAGAACCAAGTAGCCGTATAAGGTTCATCAAAATTCCCAACCCCTTTAAATATGAAATCCAGTAATTTTATGTCACCCTTTATTTTATTTTTTATTGTGGAAATTGAATACTCTTTGAGTTTTTTTGCAATCTGAATTCTAAGACTCAAAGGTTTGCTGCAGTCATTTATCATCCTTATTTCAGGTATATAATTTCCAAAATATTGAAACATATTATTCCAGTTAGTGTTCCAGCCCCTGACTACCGAATCATTTTTAGACAATTCCTCTTCTCTCTGGCAAAATATTGAAGCACCGGCTCCGAGTTCATAATTATTGAATATTTTGCAGAAAGTGTTAGGAGTCATTTTTAATATCTGGTATCTTGTGGAATCCTCTCTTTTAATAGATATTCCAGAGTAATTTAACTTACTCATGTTAAATGTTTCGGCGTCTTTTTCCTCTAAAAAAAACGAATTCCTCTCCAAATACTGTGCAGGGATAGTGCCGTGGGCAATATATACATCAGCTTTTGGAAGAACCTTTTCGCCTGTTAATTTTGAAATTTGCTTTGTGGTTACTCGAACTGCATAATAATCTTTTATATTCAGTATTTTCAGTTTAACAGACAGTATATTCCAAATACTATTATTGCTCTTATTTTTATTCAAAAACTCAACGAATTTAATTTCCTCTATTGTGCCTTCTTTTGTTCCAAAATTCTCCATCTTAACTGCTTCTCCTGGATTTAATAACTTCCAAGTGTTTTTCCAGTTTTCCCCATTTTAATTGCACGACCCCTCTCTTTCCTTCGGTTGAATCTTCGGTATTGCCGATGGCTCTGTTCCATGCCTGGAAAGTAAGTCCTCCTACGGGTACTGCTGCTGACGAAGATTCGAAATTTTTATCGCAAAGCAACTCTAGCACCTCCTCTGAAGATGCCCATAAACCATGCCCTGAATCGCCATGATAGATGCAGTATATCTCGTTGCCGAATACCCCCTTTAGCAGAAATCTCTGAATTAATTCTCTCTTATGCGTTTTGAAAAAATCTTTAATACTATTTATTTTGCCAGGATGCATTGTTGCTATTTCAGAGGCGCTTAACCTGTTTTCTTTTTTCCCCGTTCCATCTAAAGTTCCATCTCCCCATACAAAGAAAAGTATGTCGTCAGCTAAATCATTGCTGATTGAGTAATTTTCTTTCAGATATTCGACAAAAGTATTTACCGGCTCTTGGTGCACGCTGTTGCCGCCACCTTTCTTGATGCTGATTGAATATTCTGTATTATCTATATTTATTTTTAGATCACATTTTTCTGTGCCACCAACCATGGTTACTGATATCTGGTTTTTTGGAATATTGTTGCCAATAATAAATGATATAAAGGCTTTCAAATTATCATTTAACTCTGTAAAATATTTGCCATTTAATGCCTTGAATAATTCATTTTCGTTTTCAAAACCCGAACGGTTATTTTCCATAGCAGGGCCTTTTCCTAATCATTGAACACAAAGAGTAAATAAATGCCAATTCCCAAAGCATTGGCAAGCTTCTGGATATTGTTGAGGGAAATGCTTCTCTTTCCTCTTTCGACAGCACTTATATAGGTCCTGTGTAATCCTGATAATTCTGCGAGCTCTTCCTGTGACATGTTTTTTAATTTTCTGTATTTTTTTACGTTCATGCCGAATTTTAAACAGATATCTTCCATATGTCTTCTCCTTTATAAAAAATTTTAACAGAATGAATACAATTATTCTACAGACAATAAGTAACATTTGGATTTATTTATAAATTTTCTTGCAGAGTTATATTACGAATCTGGACTTTATGGCTAGCATTTTGCAATAAAGTGATACTGAAATAAAATATATAAATATCATCCGAAAAAGATATATTCATTTAAAATATTTTTGTGGAATTATAAAAGGAAAGAGCATGGATAAACTGACTAAAGAGCAAAGAAGGAAAAATATGCAGGCGGTAAAATCCAAGGACAGCAAAATTGAGATTAGACTCAGGAAGGAGCTGTGGAAAAGAGGCTGCAGGTACAGAAAGAACTACAGTAAATTGCCTGGTAAGCCTGATATTGCTTTGGTTTCTTTTAAAATTGCAGTATTTTGCGATAGCGAATTCTGGCATGGATATGATTGGAATAATCAGAAAAAGAGATTTAGCACAAATAAAGATTATTGGGTTAATAAAATAGAAGCAAACATCCTAAGAGACAGGAGTGTAGATGAAAAATTGGAGAATTTGGGATGGATAGTTTTAAGATTTTGGGGGAAAGAGATTGAAAAAGATCTTGAAGAATGTTTAGAGATGATAGAAAAAGCGATAAAAAAGAAATCGGCTTGAAAGAAAACAGTTGCGATCCTGCCGTAAAGTAATCAAGAAATGATTTTGAAAAATCATACTGCATACTTATAATGTGCTCTTATCGCGAGGAATGAAAGGTACATATGTGTATTTCATCGATTAATCAACAAAAGAATATTTCGTGGAACTGTTAACATCATGATATGCAAGTTTAGCAGTGCAAATGGACTTTTCGCTTGCTTCGCTACGTTCAAAGACCATTTAAGAGTGCACTGCAAACCGGCATATCAAAGACAAAACAAAGACCACTATAAAGACAATCCTGAAATAAATTCAGGACAAGTTTTACTTACAGTTATGCAGGTGTTTGGCAATGCAAACGGACTTTTCATTCGCAAGCTCATTTCAAAAACCGTTTAGGAAGCATTGCACACCAGCATATC
>Ga0315279_10010779_pt1 | contig 10688 bp, 8 predicted proteins | sample YL17G06_20_MG_FD_203694 | JGI IMG/M metagenome (GOLD analysis project Ga0315279, IMG submission 203694) | Sediment microbial communities from Yellowstone Lake, YNP, Wyoming, USA - YL17G06_20 | ecosystem: Environmental > Aquatic > Freshwater > Lake > Sediment | place: USA: Wyoming | collected...
CGCGCGCGCGACTACGAGCGCCTGCTCGCCGAGATCCTGCGGAAGCAGACCGAGGTGGAGATCGAGCTCAAGCCCACGTGCGCACCACACTTCATGCGGATCGCGCGGAAGAAGGGCATCCCCATGCGCTTCACAAAGGGATGCCTCGCGGGCACGAGCTACTGCGTCATCATCCCCAACGGCGATGTGCAGCCTTGCCCGTACCTGCCCATACGCGTGGGGAATGTGCGCGAGCGGCCGTTCCCGGAGATCTGGCGTGACGCGGCGCTTTTCAAAGAACTCCGCGCCGCCGACCTCGGCGGGCGATGCGGCGAGTGCGACTGTGCCGACATCTGCGGGGGCTGCCGTGCGCGAGCCTACTACTACCAAGACGGCGACTACATGGGCGAGGAGCCTTGGTGTCTCTATAGGTCGCCCAAGGGGGAGGGATCGCTCAGTGTCGGGCCTGAGGAGCAGGCTTCTTGAGCTGGTCCAGGAGGACTTCCCGATCGATGCGAGGCCCTACCGGTGTCTGGCCGAGCGGCTCGGGACGACCGAGGACGATGTGCTCGCCGAGCTCCGCGGCATGTGGGACGAGGGCTTGCTGCGCGACCTCTCGCCAGTGCTGAGCCCACGCGCCCTCGGCTCGGTGACGACCCTGTGCTGCCTCCGCGTTCCGCCCGAGCGAGTCGAGGAAACGGCCGCCCTTGTAAGCGCCTATGAAGAGGTCACGCATAACTACGAGCGGGACCACGAGTGGAACCTCTGGTTCGCCCTCGTGGCCGCGAGCCGGGCGCGGATCGACACGATCCTGCGCGAGATCGAGCAGGCGACCGGGCTCGGCCCGGTGCGCGACCTGCCGGCCCGGCGGGTCTTCAAGCTGCGGGCCGTCTTCCGGATGGAGGAGCGGTGAGCGCCCTCGACCCACGCGACTGGTCGGTGCTGGAAGCCCTGCAGGAGGGCATTCCACTCGTGCCGCGCCCTTACCGCGAGCTGGCCGAGAGCGCGAGTATGGATGAGGACGAGTTCCTGGCCCGCGTCACCAGACTGAGGGACGAGGGCGTCATCCGGCGCATGGGCTTCCGCGTGCGCCATCAGCGAACAGGCACGCTCGGGAACATAATGGTGGTTTGGCGCGTGCCGGAGGAACGCGTGGAGAGCGTCGGCGAGATCATCGCGTCCTCCGAAGCTGTGAGCCATTGCTACGAGCGGCCCACGATCGACGGGCTCCCGTACAACCTGTACAGCATGATCCACGCGCCCAGCGAGGCGGAGGCTGTCAGGACGGTGGACGAGCTGTCCAGGCGATGCGGGGTCGAGGACTACCAACTGCTCCGCAGTGTCCGCGAATGGAAGAAGTCCACGCCGGTCTATCGCCGGCCGGAGGAGTAGGCCTGTGAACACGGCTAGGTCCGAGGAGCTGCTCGCCCGCGCTCAGCGCGTGATCCCCGGCGGGGTGAACTCTCCCGTCCGGTCATTCCGGTCTGTCGGCGGCGTACCCCGCTTCTACGTGAAGGGCACGGGCAGCCGCGTGTGGGACGCGGATGGGAACGAGTACATCGACCTCGTCCTGTCTTGGGGGCCCCTCATTCTAGGCCACGCCGACCCGAGAGTGGTCGAGGCCGCTCGGGAAGCCCTGGAGCAGGGCTCGAGCTTCGGGGCTCCGACCGAGCGCGAGGTGCGCCTCGCGGAGCTCGTGTGCGAGTGCTTCCCGTCGATCGAGCTGGTGCGGATGGTCAACTCCGGCACCGAGGCCGTGATGAGCGCGGTCCGCGTTGCTCGCGCCTACACCGGCAAGCCGAAGGTCGTGAAGTTCGATGGTTGCTGGCACGGACACGCGGACGGCATGCTGGTCTGTGCCGGCTCGACCGGGATGCAGTACGGAGTGCCCGACAGCGCCGGGGTGCCGCCGGCCTACGCCCAAGAGACGCTGGTCGCCCGCTTCAACGACCTCGAGTCGGCCCGAGCGCTGCTCGAGGCCCACGACGGCGAGGTCGCGGCCGTCGTGGTGGAGCCTGTCGCGGGCAACATGGGGGTCGTCCCGCCCGGCGTCGGGTTCCTCCAAGGGCTCCGCGACATGACGGCTCATGCCGGCGTCCTGCTCATCTTCGACGAGGTCATCACCGGCTTCCGCGTGGCGCGCGGCGGGGCGCAGGATCTCTACGGGGTCGAGGCGGACCTGACCACGCTCGGGAAGATCATCGGCGGCGGCTTTCCGGTCGGCGCGTACGGTGGGAAGCGGGAGATCATGGAATGCGTCAGCCCCCTCGGGCCGGCGGTCCAGGCGGGCACGCTCAGCGGGAACCCGGTCGCAATGAGCGCCGGCATCGCCACGCTGACCGCCCTCGCGGAACCCGGGGTCTATGAGAACCTCGAGCGGACGAGCCGCACGCTCGAGGAAGGGCTGCTTAGTGCCGCTGAATCCGCCGGGGCGCCCCTCACGACCCAGCGGGTCGGGTCGATGCTCACGCCGTTCTTCGCCGAGGGGCCGCTCCGCAACGCCGACGATGTAGGACGGACCGACAAGGCGGCCTACGCGCGCTTCTTCCACGCGATGCTGGAGCGCGGCGTGGCGCTGGCGCCGTCATACTGCGAGGCGGCGTTCCTGTCGACGGCCCACTCGGGCGACGACATCAGCCGCATCGTTGAGGCCGCTGAGGGCGCGCTTGGGTCAATGGGTGGCGCCGCGTGAGAGAGGTGCTTCGCCTGGCAACCAGAGGAAGCGCTCTCGCAGTGGCACAGTCGCGCTGGGTGGCTGGAGAGCTGATCGCGAAGCACGACTCGCTCGACGTCGATCTCGTGGTGGTGCGAACGACCGGCGACCGCGTTCAAGATGTCGCGCTTCACGAGGTGGGCGGCAAGGGCCTGTTCACCAGGGAAGTGGAGGAAGCCCTCCTCCGGCACGAGGCCGACCTGGCCGTGCACAGCCTGAAGGACCTCCCGTCGGACGTGCCCGAGGGCCTCGCAGTCGCTGCCTACACGGTGTCCGAGGACCCGCGCGACGTTCTGATCTCGCGCGCGGGCCTCCGGCTAGATGGCTTGCCGGAGGGCGCGCGCGTGGGGACGTCCAGCCTGCGGCGGATCGCTCAACTCGGGGCCTACCGGCCGGGCTTAGGCTTCGCGCCCATCCGCGGGAACATCGACACCCGGCTACGCAAGCTGGAAGCCGAGGGCTGGGACGGCATCGTGCTCGCGGGCGCGGGCCTCACCAGGCTTGGTCTGGCGGGCAAGATCACCGAGTGGCTCCCCACGACCGTCTGCCTGCCGGCCGCCGGTCAGGGGATACTCGCTGTCCAGGTGCGCGAGGACGACGCGGAGACGCGCCGCATCGCGGGGTGCGTAGACTGCCGCGAGTCCCGCATCCGAGCGGAGGCCGAGCGGTCGGCGATGGAGCGGCTCGGCGGCGGCTGCCGCACGCCGATGGGCTTCCTCGCCAAGATCGACGGGGACACCTGTCGCCTCGAAGGATTCGTCGTCCCTCAAGATGGCGGGGCCATCGTCAGAACAGCGGCTGAAGGAAACGTTGAGCAGCCCGCTGAGCTGGGGGTCCGACTGGCCGAAGCGCTCCTCGCGCTTGGTGCGTAGCGGGGCGGCCTGGCCGCCACCCTTCGTCAGCGCCGACGGCCAGGCCACACCTGTCTCGGGACACGTTCAGAAGCCGGGGCCGCCAGGACCGCCGCCGGGAGGGGCGAAGCCGTCAGCAGGACCGCCGGGGCCCCCGCCCGGAGGAGGTCCGAAGCCTCCGCCAGGCCCGCCGGGACCGCCCCCGGGGCCGAAGCCTCCGCCCGGGCCGCCAAACATGCCCATCCCGCCGAAACCAGACTGCAGGTCTGCGGGCAGGACGACGACGGTGCTCGCGACCAGGGCGCCGTCCTCCTGGCCCTGACCGGTGCAGTAGACGCGATTGTCCACGGCAAGCTTGTCCCAGGTCAGGCCGACAACCTGGAGGTACGTGGCGTCATCCGAGGGCTTGATCTCGACAGTTATCTCGTCCGAGATCTTCACCTTGATCGGGTCAAGGCTCGTGATGAGGCCGGTCGCCGACGCGGTTGATGGCGGAATCTGGATCCCGCCCTGACCGGCCGCCGTATCGCCTGCGGCTCCGCCGGCTCCGGGGCCGCCGGCTCCGGGGCCGCTGCGGAACATGCCACGGCCGCCGAGGAGCTCCATGACCTCGACCACCGGGACGCTGTTCGGGCCGGTCACGAAGCGGTTGGCCAGAACGCTGGTCGGGATGCCGTTCACCATCAGGCCGTTACCCTCTTTGAGGTCGGCGAGGGCCGCCTGCGTCACGGTCACGAGCGCGGTCTGCTGGTTCAGGTTGACCGTCCGCTCCATGCCTCCGCCGCCCGGGCCGCCGCGACCCATGCCCATGCTAACCTTGATCCAACCCTCGTTGACGTTCCCGTCAGTGACGGTCCCGACGGCCATATTGCCCATCATGCCGCGTCCGCCTTGGCCGAAGCCGCCGCCACGGTTGCCCCCGCCGCCCGGCTGTGCCACCACGACCGTGACCCCGGCGGCGAGTGCCGCCGCTGCCATCAGTGCCAGCGCATACACACGTCTCTTCATCCAACGTGCCCCTCTCAAGCGTCTCGACACGAACACTCCATAGACCGGCGGCACACAGGCCCGCCGTACCGTTTGACACCGGCGGACGGCGCTTGTTCACCCCGGTGTTCCGCTGCATCTCGCCGGCGGCGTGGCTACCGAAGGAGTGGGCCTGCCACCACGGAAGTTACATGCCGTCAGGAGGAGGATCGTGGCGGATACACTGAGGATCGGCTTCATCGGCACTGGCTGGAAGAAGGAGCGGCCCGATCGCTTCGGGTACGCCATGGCATACGAACACGCGGCCGGGCTCCGCACCGTCGAAGGGTGCGAGCTCGTCGCGTGCGCCGACATTGTGGATCAGAACGCCCGGGCGTTCGCGGAGGCGTTCGACGTCCCCGCGGGCGGCGTCTACCTGGACTACAACGAGATGCTGGCGCGCGAGCGGCTCGACGTCGTCTCAGTGTGCACGTGGATGTCGCTCCACGAGCGAATGGTGCTCGACTGCGTCGCGGCCGGGGTCAAGGCCGTCCACTGCGAGAAACCGATGGCCGACACGTGGGGCGGGGCCCGCCGAATGGCCGAGGCCGCCCGGAAGGCCGGCGTCCAGCTCACGTTCAACCACCAGCGCCGGTACGGCAAGCCGTACACCATCGCCAAGAAGCTGATCGACGATGGCGAGATCGGCGCCATCCAGCGTTTCGAGTGCGAGTTCGGGAACATCTACGACACGGGCACGCACTTCATCGATATGCTCAGCTTCTTCATGGGCGATGGGGTGCCCGCGAAGTGGGTCATCGCGCAGGTCGACTACCGCACCGAGAACCTCGTGTTCGGCGGCCACTGCGAGAACCAGCAGGTCATGCTCTTCGAGTACGCGAGCGGGGTGTTCGGGCTGGTGATGAGCGGCGCTCCGAGGGGGGGCAAGCCGCTCGGCGTCATCAACCGCATCGTGGGTGACAGTGGAACGATCGACGTCGGCGTGGGCCACGGGCCGAGCGACGCTATCCGCTGGCGCAAGCTCGGCGACGCCGAGTGGCGCTGCCCGGACACAGGCGGGGAGAGCATCCACGGTCCCGGGTTCGTCGAGCGAGCGGTCCGGGACGTCGTCGACTGCCTACGGGCGGGCCGCAAGTGCCAACTCGACGCGTCGAACGCCCTCGTGGCTACCGAGCTGATCTTCGGCGCCTACGAATCGAGCCGCCGGCGCGGCCGCGTAGACTTCCCGCTCGACATCGACGACAACCCGCTCGAGGCGATGGTGAAGTCGGGAGACCTGAGGCCGGAGGCGCGTCAGTAGGCCCCCAGCCAACCGAGTTCCGCGCCGGTGGGGACTGAGCGGTGTCCAATCGGGCCTCAACGCCGGACCCTCGGGCAGGCGATCGGGCGTCCCGTCGAAGGGTGGGAAGGCCGCGTACCGCGAACTCAGGCGGCACGAGCACGACCGAGCCATGATCGCCCAGGCCCAGTACGAGGAGCTTGTCAGGCTCCGAGCCGCAACCGGGGTGAACTGATGGTGGCGCCGGCGGTCGGCCTATTCGAGGATGGGGCTCGTGCTCGCGGCGTCAAGGGTCTTCGATCCGCTTCGCGGACGGCTACGCCTGTCCTGAGCCCCGTCGAAGGGCCGCCCTTGACCCCGCTGCGCCGAGCCCAAAGGCCCCATTCAAGGCCGACCGCCGGCAAACTGCCTCGCGGAATCTTCGCCGGGGGTATTGACCGTTACATGAGTAGACGAATGTCGTCCGGTTCGTGAGCGCGTCAACGGCCGCCGAGAGCCGTCCGACATCGTCGCAGAGTGCGTCGTGCGGCGCCCCGACTATATGGGGAGCCAGAGGCGGGAGAACTCGAACCCCAGCTCCGGCGGGATGGGGCGGGTCTCCACCACCGTGCGGGTGACGGCCCCGTTCTTCCCTATCGCCTCACGGACCAGGTCGATCTGGTGGGCCTCCTCCTCTGGCGCAAAGCTCGCCCCCTCAGGGATCCGCTGCACGTTCATGTACCTCGTCACGACCCACCCCTCCGCCGTCTCTTCCACGGTCGGTGCACTGAGACCTAGCGCCGCCCACTCCGCGCGGCTCGCGAACTCGCGGCGCCCGCAGAGCTACGTATGGAGAAACGCTCTCGACCTACGGCCCGACAGGCGCCGTCGGCGTGTTCCTCGACGGCCACGCGAAGTCCATCACCAACTCAGAGTTCTGCAACCTCATCCCGGCCGACTGCTGGCGGCAAGGTCAACGCGGGCGGTGGTACCCCGTAGGGTTCGGCCGCCCGCATTGTCGTTGTCCGTCATCAGGATGGGTTGGCAGGCGCGGAAGTCATTCCGCGTCATAGCGGCCATAGGCGGCGGCGCTTCACATCCTGTCGTGCCCGGCGTGACACAATACCGTCGCCAGGCTGTTAGCCTGGATGGGGATCTCTATCCTGCCGGCAGAGACCCGCAGTCTTCTCTGCGGGTCTTCGACCAGGTTGCATAACCAGGCCTCCTTGAGCCTGAGCGATGGGAAGGCCACTCTCGCCGTGGTCCGCTTGCCGCACACCTCTCTCAGACGGATCACCAGCCCCTCTCCGGACTCGGCTCTCTTAACCGACTGAACCAGCAGATTCGCGGGTTCCACGCTCAGAAGCGATCTTTGCCCTACATCCGACGGGACGTATCCGCCTGCTGCTGCCGCTGCGAGGAGCGGACTGCGCACCGACGCCCCGAACTTCGAGGCGGCTACCGGATCGTAGCCCTTCATACTCGTGAGTGAGAACCTGAACCGAAGCTTCCCGCCCTGCGACGCCTTGTAGTTCGTGAACCAGTAGTTATTGAAGACGTATGCGAAGAGATGGCCGTTGGTGATCGGAACCGGCCATTTCGCACCGGCGGTGTACCACGCTCCCTGCAGCGTTTCACGGTTGATATCGCCTAGAGTGACCAGAGGGCTGTCGACACTCGTCCAGACAACCGCGCAGTCGCTATCGGAGGCCACCACGAAGTCCTGCGTGCAGTACCATGCCATACAGCCACCATCGAGCATCTCGCGATCAGGACGGACGACGCCGTCGGGCAGTTGGACGTGAAACACAGGCCGGTTGAGAGCAAACGGAAATGCGAAGTATCCTGCTTCCTTTTCGTAGGTCGGGGTCTTGTCCAGCGTGTTCACGAAGTCGATGCGTTTGATCCTGTCGTATACGATGACTTCCGATACCCACCCCGGAGTCTTGAAAGCGGAGCCACGAACCCTAATCGACGATCCATAGGGTAGCGCACGCTTGACCAGGGTCACCGGCGGATCGCCGTGGGGACGATCCGCCTCCCGCAGATCCTTCCCCTGTCCGGTGTAGTATAGATACTGGTTTGCGCCGTAGGGGGAGGACTGATCCACGATATCACGGTCCAGGTCCTTATCGTATAGGTGCTTTACCGCGCCGGTCACCGCGTCGAACTCCACACGGTAGAAGCGGCTCTCGAGTACCGTCTCGCCCGGCCGTTCGGAATCAGCGCCCTTGCTGCCGGTCTGTGGGATGGGGTAGACCCTGTAACCCATCGGCGGGACATCCTGAGCCCAGAACCGAACCGGCTTTCCGTCCGTCGACTTCGCGTTCACTACACCGCTGACCGTCCAGCTCATCGGATTGAACACGACTATCGAGGGTTTTCGCACCCGCACATTCTTTGCCAGCCCGTCAACCGCCCTGTTCAGTAACTCCTCCGATGAACGATATGCAGACCGGGCGAACTGGGCTTTACGCTTCCACTGTTCCCGTGTCTGAGCGGATTCGGGTTCGGTGATACTGCCTGCGGCGCCCCAGATATGCTCGTCATAGAGGATGATGTTCCTCCAGGCTGCGTTGATATCGGTCGCGGGATACGTACTAGTGGTGAGTGCCAGAAGCTTCTCCGCATTCGTTAGGTTCTGGGTGGCGTTGCGGACCAGCGATGTCTCATACGCAGACGAGGCGGCTCCGTCCTCCCAGTAGACGCCGGCATCACCGGAGATCGTCGGGATGCTGCCTTTGAAACGCGTTTCTACATACTCAAAGAACTCCGTTCCACGGGAGAAGATGATCCTGGGGTAAGCGTATATCCTGTTCCATTCCGCCACTACCAACGCAAGCCGAGCGTTCAGCGGCCGGTTATCTGTGTATGCGCCGAATGCCAGAACGGCATCATACGGGTAATCTCTCCGATCGAAGCCTCGTATGAACCCCTCAACGGCATCGCCTGCGCGATCCACACTGCTGTCCAAGCCCAGCGCGGAGGCCTGTGCATAGGATGCCCCGAACCATGTGAGTACCCTCGCGCCATCCGGGCCCTGCCAGTAGAACGGCGACCTGCCGAAGAGCCGGTTGAACGAGTCGGCTCGGATCATGTTCAGGCCGGCGCTGAGATACCTGATTCCGCTGCCGGCGAGTACTGTGGGGAGCGTCCAGACAAGTGTCGGCACGTCGCTGCTCATTGCGATGTCGAAGGGTATGCCGTATCTGCGAGCTACAGAGTGTGAGAAGTACAGGGTACGGATGAGTTCCTCGTGTGAACAGAGACCGGTCAGCATATTGCCGTAGAGCACCGGGCAGCCCATACGACCTTGACGGGCCATCTTGATGAACTCCGACTTGCGGTCGGCCGGCATCATGGTCAGGTAGTTGTCAGCTACCCAGGCTGCCTCGGTATTCCACTTGAAGTCGGGATACTTCCCGCACAAATCCAGGGCAAGCGTCGTGTTCTTGTTGTGCAGATCGGCACACCGCTCCTGGATATCTGTGTAACCAACGTCAACATGAGAGCTGGGCTGTACATAGAGCTTCCAGTGCTTCTCCGGGCGAAGTTCGCACGAGGCGGTCTTCGTCTGCCCGCCCGACGTCACCGTGACTTCCATGGGCGCAGGCTTTGTCACCTCATCGACTTCGATGTCGGCAAACAGGGAATTCGGGCGCAGTGTCACCCGTGTTGACCGATCGCCGAGCTTCACAATCGCGTCCCGGTTCCCGGCAGCGAATGAGAATGCTGTGGACAACCGGACTACCTGTTTGAGCCTGGACCCACGCCGTACAAAGCGTATTGTCGGGGTCAGGCTGAGCTGAATGCAGTTAGGCTCAACGGACAGCACATCGGGATCATTGACTAGCTGCAGCGAGTCGTACTGCACCCATGACCCCTCCGTACAGGCGAGCACTATCTTGTTCTCGCCTTTGGCAAAGAAAGACGCCGGCAGCGCGGCGTCGATCGAGAACTCGCTGCCCTTGGGGGACGGAAGCACCCTGACGGCGCATTTGTGGCCATTGGCGTCTATCTCATACGTGGTAGTCTCCGGAGGGAGAGCGTGCATCATGTGGATGGACAGCCTCATAAGCCCGCGTGGTTCGTCCGGCATCACAAAGAGGATGGTGAACGGATGTACGCGTGAACCTGCCCAGCCGTCCATTGGTCCCGGGTGGAGATAGGGCCAGGACTTCGACGGATCGTCCCTGTTGGCCCTGAAGGTAACGTCGTTGGGGAATACCTTCGTATAGGCTGAGAAGTCGTGTGTGATTGCCAACTCCTCAAAGCTGCGATCGAACGCTCCGATCCGCCAGACGACCTTCTCCTCGGCGGACAGAGAGCCGGCCGGCACAAACCAGGCTAACGCGGCAAACAGCACGGTTGTAAGTCTCACGAGTCTAGCTTTGTCGGTCATGTGGGTCCCCTCTCTGGGGGCGACTGATCAACGACAATGGGAGTTCCCGCCTGACGGCGATTACTTCTCCCGTTTCCCCTCCCTGCTCCGAGGGGCGTAACAGCTCAGACTCGGTGAGAGTGAAGTGTGTAGGGTTATGGGGTGGCTGGTGACGCGATTCGCCCCGTCGTACGAGTACGTCGTCCGTTCTCCGTCGGGGTCGATCAGCGCCTCCCGGCGGCTCGCGTTGTCACAGGTATACGTCACCGTCTTGCCGCCCGGCTGCGCGACCGCGGTCACGCGACCCGCGTCATCGAACGTGATCGTCTGCGTGCCCGACGCGTCCGCGATGCCCGTCCTCTGCCCGGCGTCGTCGAACGTGAACGTGACCCGCGTCGCGTCCGCGTACGCGATGCCTGTCTGCTGGCCGGCGTCCTCGAACGTGTACGTCGTCACCTGGCCCCGCGGGTCGGTCCTCGTTGCCGGCTGCCCCGCGTTGTCGAACGTGAACGTCGTCCG
>Ga0315279_10010780_pt1 | contig 10688 bp, 11 predicted proteins | sample YL17G06_20_MG_FD_203694 | JGI IMG/M metagenome (GOLD analysis project Ga0315279, IMG submission 203694) | Sediment microbial communities from Yellowstone Lake, YNP, Wyoming, USA - YL17G06_20 | ecosystem: Environmental > Aquatic > Freshwater > Lake > Sediment | place: USA: Wyoming | collected...
CGAATACAACGAAGGGCACGGTGAGGAGGGTAGCCGCCGCCACGAGGAAACACCCTCTTAAGACCATTTCATGTGCCTCACATTACGGGCCTATCCGCCTCGGATAGGTGAAGCGGAGCGGAACCCACCACCCTCCTGGCGGTCGAATCAGACAACATCGGACCGGGCGCGAACAAAGACTTCCGAATGCAGAACGGTGGATTGCATTCCGTGCTTGCTCTATTGCCAACACTCCGCGGACTCAACGATCCATCTTCCGTTACATCGAAGCGCTCTTGCGGCAACCCGGACAGGCCCAAGCCGCTGTCTATCAACCTCAAAGCCAGAGACAATGCCATAGACTCATTGCGGGACAAACTCCGCAATTCTTTCCGGTCCAGTGTTGTCTGGAACAGTTCTGGCAGCATTTCCGGCAACAGATAGGGTATATAAGCGGTCCAAGGCGGCCACAACCTCGTCGCCAGTGGAAGTCTCTTCAATAGTCTCGCCTGCGTGGTAACGCTGACTCTCTTGGGCCGTATCCGCATCTCTTGGGCCGATAAACAACACGGGGGCCTCGGTTTGAAGCACACCGTACAGTTTGCTGGGAACCACAAGACCATACTCGTTGGCCTCATCGATTCTCTTAAGGGAGTCCAGTATATTCATACACGTCACGCGCCCCCCGCTACAGGAAATCACCGTGCGGAACTCGGCGGTTCCCAGGAGCCTTGCTGGCGACGGGTCATGAATTTCCAAAAACCCACAAAGGCTGCAACGTTGATCATGCAAAAGTAGTATGGGATCGCCAATACGCGAATTCTTAGCCTGACCAACAACGGTCCTGCGAGGGCCAACGCGTAAAAGAGAACCTGCCCCGCAAAGGTCCATCGAAAGAAGGTGTGGTCGAGCAGTAGTGCATTCGCGGCAAAACCAACCGCCATGGCGAGCCAGATAGTCCACCGGAGAAACTTGTGCGAGAACAGCAGAAAACGCCGCACACCATGGAATTCGCGAAGGTAGTGCCAGAAACCTTGGAATCCTCGCGCAATGATTCGAGTTTTCCGGTTGAATTCGTCCCGGGCAGAAGTTGCGGCCTTCTCCCGCGCCACGGCATCGGGCTCATAGATGATCGATAGCCCTTGCGACGCCACGTCGACGGCAATCTGGAAATCATTGGCTATCCGGGAATGAAGCTCGCGAAAAACGCCCTGCCGAATGGCGAAGATGGAGCCGTTCAAAACCAGCACCTGCCCCATGCGGCTCTCCAGTCGCTTCAAGTACTGCTCGTATTTCCAATAGAGATCTTCCCCTCGGGCCGTTCCGGTCCCGGCATCCACATAGCGCAGTTCCCCGCAAACACACCCCACACGCTCATCAGCAAAATGTGAGACCATCCGGCGAATGGCGTCTTTACCGTACAGTGAATTCGCGTCGGAAAAAACGACGACCTCCCCCTTCACCATCGACCAGGTCTTATTGATGGCCACGTTCTTGCCGACGCGGCCTTCAACGCGATGATGCGTAATACCTCGGGCCGTGTAGCGTTCTACAATATCGTCGGTTCCATCCGACGAGCCGTCGTTGATAACGATAATCTGGAGTTTGTCGGGCGGGTAATCAAGAGCCAGGCTGTTCTCCAGTTTCCCCTCAATGGCACGGGCTTCGTTGTACGCGGATATCAACAGAGTCACCGGAGGTTCGTTGTCCACATCGCTGGCGAAATGCTTGTCTCTGAGCCGTGCAAGCGTATGCAGGACCATGGGGAAGAAGAAATAGGAATACGCTGGCACGGCAAAGGCCAGCCAAAAGAGCACTATCGCGATAGTCTCGGCATGAAGCTGCATTTATCGGCTCTGCTCACTTGTGAGCGTCTTTGTCTGCTTCTCTATAACATAGAAACGAGTGGTGCCGGACCGCCACGAGTCATAGACTACCTTTTGTCCGTGAAGGAACCGGTCGACTATCCTGTAATCGAAGCCAAAATGGCTGCCCCAACGCGTTCGAACGTCGCGAAAGGTCGAGATATCCTTGTTGAGCACCAACCAGCAGATGTATCTGCCAACGCTCTTCTGGTCGAATACCTCATCCAAATCAGACCGATATCGGCGCCTATAAACAATCACCTTCGCCAGGAACTTGCTCAGGCCAAGGAGTCCGGTCTCAATAGGAACTGTTATGATTACCCGCCCGCCTTCCTTGCATGACGCCAGCAGCTTGCGGAGTGCATTCTCCGGCTTACCAACATGCTCGAGCGTTTCGAAGCATGTAACAAGGTCAAATATGCCTTGAGGAGTCGGGTCGTTTAGGTCGGTGGGTCCGAACTGGATTCCCGGATACCTCTCCCTTGCCGCAGCCAGATGGTCCGCCTCGCAATCGAAACCGTAAGCATCCTTGACCGAATAACGATTGGCGACCAAGTCGGTAATGTACCCGTTGCTGCACCCGAAGTCGGCAAAACGGATATTGCGCGATGGCATTCGTGAATCAAGCAACAACAGGACGGCATTGAGGCGCAGTCGATGCGGAAGATTCCTCAAGGACCTCTTCTTATAGGTCTGTGAATGGTCGATGCTCATCTGTCTGCGTCCTCTACACCCCCCGGAAATGCGCTTTACTATCCTGGACGGTCATGGGGGATCATTTGCATTAGCATTGTAGACCGCGATGGTTTGCCGGGCAATGTTGTCCCACCCGAAACAGTCCTTACCTCGCTGCCTAAGCGTTTCGCCAAAAGTCTTACGCTGCAGTGGGTCCAAGCGGAGGAACCGTTCCAATGCCTCGCGCAGGGCGTCCGCGTTGTCGGCCTCCACGACGTATTCCTTCAATGACTCCCCTAACATCTCAGGCAGTGCGCCCACATTCGTGACAATGAGAGGGGCGCCAAAACGGACTGCCGTCATCCCTGGCATGCTGGCTGTACCCGACCTATAAGGAAGCACGAATAGATCGGCACCGCAGGCCAAATCGACGTACCGCTCGTCAGAGGGTACTTCATCAAAGACATCCAACGAGACATTTTCGCCCACCGAGTCGAATAACTCTCTGTAGTTGGCCTTGTTGGCAAAACGGAAATTTCCTGAAACGACTAACCTCACGCGCTGATTCGTTCTCAAGTCCGCCATTGCGCGCAATAGGATATCCAGACCCTTATACGGTTTCACCTGCCCCTGGAACACGATTACCGTATCGTCCTCGGGCCAACCCAGTCGCTTGCGGGCGTCCTTGCGGCTCACCGGCTCCCGATCGGTGAAAAATGTGCCGCAAGGTATGATCGACCACTTGTCTTTCTTAAGAGGGAACACTCTCTGAAAATCATCGGCTGTCGCCTGACAGTGGAAGATCAGATGGTCTGCCACGCTATAGACCAACCCATAGAAGAACTTGTTAAGAGCCGTCTCTTTGTCGTGTGGCAATGGATTGTGTACCGTATAGACAATCCTGAGCCGCACCAGTTTCGCGAACAGAAGGAATACGACGTCAAAGGGTACCACGAACAGCCACAGTACGTGGAGAGTCGGGCGCTTCAGCAGGCAGAACACCCCCAAACGGAGCAAATCCGCCAGATATTCCAAAGGACTCAGCAAGATGGAAAGCTTTACGACCAGTTTTCTGTTCTTATACCTACGCCTCAGGAAACGCGACAAGCGCAGGAAGTAATACCGCCGTCCAGGCACCTTTGAGGCAGGCTCGTAGGGGTCGGGATAGAAGTCCGCGGTAAAGAGCCGGGCGTCCTCGCCCAGTTGGCGCAGGGCCCCGAGCAGCGCCTCGTCATAGGCGGGCGTACTTGCTCGTGGATCAATCAGTATTCTCGTCTTCGTCCGCACTGTCTTGACCTCGCAGCAAGAGGGCAACACCACTTCCTTCTTTTCATAGCTGCCGCGTACTGTCACAAGCAAACCCGGCCGGAATTCTGCGGTTATCGGGCACAAACAGAACATCCCGGTTGACGTGCGTGGGCATGTCCACCGCAGTCAAGCCCTTTCCGAGGTCGATGTAATAGGCTGAATAACCCCAACGTTTAAAGAAGTCAAACACATCTTGCGGAAGATAGTTGTATCGCTCGCACCATTCACGATTCAGCTCGTTGTAAAACAGGGGACGACATCGTTCAACAAGACGGGTGGCGCCTCTTAGAGCGTATAATTCAAACCCTTCTATGTCGCATTTGACAAAATCCACCCGCTTTTCCGCTATCTCTCTCCAGAAGGAATCAAGCGAAACGCTCGGGACTGAGACATTACCATGCACAACCTCCCTTTCCGTTGCGACATGGACTTTGCCAATTAACCATTTCCCTGAACTATCTCTATCTATCATCCGAACCACACCGTCGTTTTCCGCGACCGCCCGGTTTAGGATTGTTACGTTTCGCACCCTAAGCAGTTTCATCGTGTTACTTAACACGTTTGCATAATAAGGCAAGGCCTCGAAGGCAAACACATGCCCATGACTGGCCAGCCGCGCCAAACCCCTGGTCCAGGATCCGCCGTTGGCACCGACATCCAAACACACGCTGTCAGGTGAGAGAAATGGCCCAATGAACTCTAGCTCTGGAACGTCCAGTTTCCCAGAGATGTGTCTGTACGTCCAGACCGCCGAGTGTATGTACCCGCGAACAAACATCGTGGCGACCTCCGGCGTGCCAGTTAGTATACCGCTCCCCTGTAGCCTCTTACTCTAGCTGTAAGACCTCTTTTGGGTGCGAGACTACGGTTGAGCCGCCTACAGCTTGGCTGCCTTTATGTGCGGCACCTTCGACTCGCCGTCTCGCATTGTCCATGAGAGGACACATACACAGACGCGAAATTGCAAAGCCGAGTGCGAAATAAATCGGAGGGAAATATCCATCGGAAATGTGCCGAAGGAAAACAATTCGCTGATGAGAATGAACAAGGCTGTTCGGCCACGTGCCGACCTCAGCAGCCGTCTTGATTCTATTCATGAACAATGGCCGCAGACCTTTCGATATTGTTCAATACTCTTGGCTACGATGCTTTCCCAAGCGAACGTGCGGCTGAATTGCGCCGCATTGGAGCTAAGGGTTTTCCTCAATTCTGGGCTATCAAGCATGGCCTTAATGTGGCAAACCATTGCGATAGTATCACCGACCGGGGCAAGGAAGACATTCTCTCCGTCTTTGAGGTCACGGATAGGACAGGCGGGATTTGTAGTCACGACTGGGAGCCCATGCTCGATCGCGGTGATAAAACTGCTCCTCTTCGCCGAGACACCATCTGGGAACGGCAATACGCACACATCGGACAGCAAGAGATGCTCGGAGACAGAGGCAGCGGGCAAGTAACCTGTCACCACGACATCCTGGGCAAGCCCAAGGGCCACGACTCTCGATTTAAGGTCGTCTTCGATGAGGGTATCTTCGGCTCCACCAATCACTAGCAACCGCGCGTGTGGAAACTCCCGCTTGACCCCGTAAAACACGTCAAGCAGACCCTCAATACCCTTTTCAGCGCGCAGAAGGCCAAAGTAGGCGAGCACAGGGTCATCTTCGCCCCAGCCCAGAAGACTGCGTCTCTTTCTTAAATCTTCACGCGAAATGTTGTGACGCAGAATGTTAGAGCCTATGGGAATATAGACAATTCTTTTCCCCAGGAATGGACAGTGGCGCGTAATGTCCTTCTTGTACAACTCATTGACAACAATAATGCCGTGGCTAGCGAGCATGCTGATCAAAAGACGCGCGCGACCCTTTAGCGTCCTATTGCTATACTCATGAATAGTAAGAACGATTCGCACACCTGGAAGCACGATGCGAGCAAGCAACGGAAGAAACGCGACGCTCAAGCTCCGCCCGTACCCAGTGGCAGGATACTGCAGATGTACTACATCAGGTTTCCACGAACGCGCAAAGGCAATTGTCCGGACCCCCCCCCACAAGTTCCATGTCCTGATAATAGCATGAACACCTGGACGTTTTCCCATATCCGCGTCAGGTGTTCTGGTTACTAAGGCGACGTTTTTCTCGCCCATCTGTTTCTGCGTTTCAAGATATACTTTCTCAGTATAGTCTCCCACGCCATCCGGTATAGGAGGGTAAGACCCGGACACGAGCAGTACTCTCATGACTGACGGCTCCCTTGGATCGCTAAAATGCTGTTCTTGTTCATAGCATTCCTTCCCGGTTATTTCGTGCCGACAGTGTCAAATCCGACGATTAGCGTCGGGCTTTTCAAGTGGAACGCAATAACCACCGCAAACAGGATCAACGCGGTGGCAAAAGAAACAATGATGGAGATTGCCGCACCAGTGCTTTGCATTTGGGGTATGAGCCAGAGATTCAGACCAATGCTAAGAAGACCCGCGGCTGTAATCAACGTGAAGTACGTTTTCTGCATTCGGCTCGAGATGACGTATTGCAGTACGGCGAGGAAAGGGCCGTAGAACAGCGGGTAGAGCCCGAAGAGACGAAGCGTTCCCGCCACATCCGCATACTCAGGGCGGAAAATGGTCAAGAGATACCGCGGGAATAGAAGGCACGGCAAACCGATCAGGAATCCCATGGCGGCCATCAGGGCGGCATACTTGAGCAGGAACCCCATGCGTTCACGCGCGCTTTTGCCCGGCAGGGTGTGCCGCGCGGTCGCTTCAAGGCCGATGCGACCTACCTGGCCCAAAAACAGCGTCCCCAACTGCGCGATCGTCAGCGCTGCACTGTATCCTCCCAATTCCAAACTGCCGGCATGGAGTTTCAATATGATTTGGCCCAGATAGTCGATCGACAATCCCGAGAGGACAGCCAGCCAGATCCAGAAGTTGGAGCGCATGATGAAGACGGTGGACGATCGCAGTCCTTCGACCGCGGCAAACTCGATCCGCGGCAAGGCCCAGTGATATTGGAAAAAGAGTCCGATGACGACCGATATCATCAGGAAAATCCCGATCATTCCCAGCGATAGGTTCAGGAATGGAGCGAGAATTGCGCACCACACCAGCGCGAAATACGCGCATCTTTCCACCATGAAAAAGATCGCGTGACGCCGCATTTCCCGCCAGGCGTCGTAGACGCCCTGGAGTTGAAATGCCGTGAGCGCCGTCGCGAGAATCACCGGAACCATTCCCCACGAGTATCCCGGCTGGTGGAGCAACAAGACAATGGCGATAAGGAGGAAGAGAAGAAATACGCAAAAGAGAACGGATTTCAGTACGAGGCTCGCTTTGAGCAGTTCGCCGAAACGCTTCGGGAAATGCACCAGTTCCCGCACGAGGGACTTTTCGAGGCCGTATTGGATGAACATCAGCCCGTAGACGCCGACGGCGGTGGCGAAGGCAAAATCGCCGAATGTCTCCCGGCCGAGCGCATTAGCGATCTTGACGCGCGTCACAAACCCGACCAAGGCGACTACAAATTGGATAAGAACCAGGGAAAACAGATTGTTCAGGAGTCTTTCATGCCGAGCGGCCCAATACTTGAGAGAAGACAAGATAACACGGCCGTCTTTTTTCGCCGGAGCGTCCGTCATGAAACTCCCTCGGCGCGAGCGCCGGCAGGTGCGTGGGGCTTTGGAGTCTCGGCTGGAGGGATATTTCTCTTCGGCGGAGAATCGCACGAAACACGGGCGTCGTCCGTCCCTATTCGGTTGCGGCTGTGGTCGTAGGCGCACATGCAGAACGCAATCACAAAGCCGGCAATGATCATACCTTTGCCTGACCAGGACATCTCAAGCATGGAGGTGGGAAGAAACGCGATGACGGCCATCATGAAATTGGAAAACAAACCCGGTGGCGAATCTCGAAACGCCTTGAAGCAACGCCATCCGGGAATCAACCAGAGGCAGGAAATAATCAGAAAACCGATCAGGCCATGCTCGAAGAGCGTTCTCAATACGTAATGGTGCAGGGTATAAAACCGCCCGCTCGTCAGGCTATAGTCGGGAAATGCGTCTTGCATTCTCGCGGGGAAAAGGATAACGGACTCCGTGTAGTAGCTGCCATACCCATTGCCCCACAGAATCGCGCCACGTTTTAGAGTGGCGTCTGCCGCATTCAGCATTTCGGCGTAGCGGTTTGGCTCGTACTCCTCCAAGAGGTTGCCCGTCTCGACCGCACTCTGCCGGTCGATTCGCTTTAGCGCCAAGTCTACGTTCTCCGGCTTAATGGCCATCATAGTCTGAAAGCTGCCGTATGCGAGAAGCGCCGCGGTGGGCAAAGCAAGCACCAACTTGCGCGCCCGCAGAAGAAGGAGAAGAAGGCAGACTCCCAGCATCGCGGAAAGCCACAGCCCTCGAGTCGTATAGACCACAAGCATAACGGCGCTCACGATCCCGAGCACACCCCCGATGAGAAATCGTTTCTGCCGCATGATAAGGACCATCGCGAAGAAAAACATAAAGACCACCGTACCCTTGGTGGAGTCCACGCTTACGCGATTTACCTCTGCGAATTCCGATCCTATTCCGAGAAGCCAGTAGGCGAAATCGATCAGATGTCGAGCCAGGATGCACCCGACAAAAGCGGCAGCAAACGCTGCAAGCTCCTGGGGACGGTTCCTCAAATGACTGCGGTATAACAGAATGCTCACCAGGAGAAACATGGGAAGCTTCACGTCGATAGGTACTTCCAACCAAGCGACGCCGGTGCTAAACCCCCCATAAACCAATCCCGTAATCAGAGGCACGGTGGAAAACCACAACGCGGCGTATGCGACAGGTTGGTCACGCACGTAAATCCGGCCCTTGACAAGAAGGGCAAGACAGTAAGCGATCATGAACCAGCCCGGACGCAGAAACCCTATCCCGCCCTGCCACATGCTGGCCGTCAGGGAGATGCCCTGTTCCATGCCCTCCGTTTGGGTCTGCGTGATGTCTTGGCACACGGTCGAGATCATCAGCAGGAAAATCAGAGAATAACGACGCGGAAAAAGCAGAGAGGCAAGAAGCAGCACATAAAGAAACACCTTGGAGACTAGATAGGCGCCTCCAAGGCTTTCCGGTACATCTGCCACCAATGCCAATGCAACCGCAATGATGAGATACGTGGAGACTTTTCGGAACGAGAAGTCCGTCCATTCCGTTCGAGAACTATGGCTGCTACTCCCAGAACTCAACCGTACGTTGTCCTCACCCACGAACACCTACCATATGCTACGGCGCAGTTTTGTAGACCATGGCGCGCGTGGCCGAGCGCGTCGAACTGGGGCCTATTCCAGATCAGCATACCAGCCAAGCTCCTGATTCTCACCGAGTCGGTGTGGCGGTTCATTGGCATACAATCCCACATATAGCCTGTATGGAATGGGCTTCAGATTGGCTTCCGTTGTGATCAGTACCTCCTCCCCTGGGGCCCATTTCCTCGAGGATGGAGGCCAGAAAGTGAACTTCTCGGCTAGGTTCTTTTCGTCGGCGTCAGCGGAGAGATACTTTGCGTGTGATTTGTCAACAACCGCCATCACTCCGACCTTGTAGTCGGATGTCAGTTGAGCATTTGGGCGGAAGAGCAAGTAAAGTCGGGCTTTGTCGGGACCAATCATGCGCAGATCGACTGCCAGCAGGTCCAGTTTGTCCGTGTAGTGGAACACTCTCGCCTTATCAAGGAGTGCCTTGTGTTTCTCGTCAATCTCGGCAGAAACATCGGGACTCAATGCACCCGGCTTCTTGAGTTCCTCGACCTTTTCATGCAACTCAATCAGATCTTTACATGCGCCAATTCCCTCAACTATCGATGAGCTGTCCTCCGCCTCTGGCGGCTTGGCAGGTTGCGCCGTAGCAGCTTGTGGCGCCGGTTTTTCTTGAGCTTTTGCTGCTGCCGGCGTCTTGGCAGGTTGGGTCGTAACACCTTGCGCGGCCTGTTTCTCCGGGGTTTTCACGGGAATCACGGTCTTGGCGGCAGCTTTCGCCGCGACTTCCCTTGCAGAGGTCTTCTCGTCCTGCGGCGCTTTGCCACAGCCGGCAAACAGGATGATGGCTGTCAGAACCACGCCCAGCAGCGCAATCATTCTCAATCGATTCGTGTGCCTTGTTTTGTTCATCATGCTCCTTGCTCCAGTCTATGACTCTGAATTCCTCAGGTCTTTTGTATGTCTTATTGCGGCGCGTTGCCTGAGGAATGCCATGGCAATCATATTTGGTTCATGCCGACCCCTGGGCCGCTTCGACCATCTCCGTATTATCCTGGTCTCTATCCAATGAGGTTGGCTCGTCCACTTAAAGAGCTTACAGGGCGATTGTTTTCGCCCAGCAGCGCGGTCTGCGTACCTGCCGCCAGAATGGTTAGACCCGCCCGCCAGAGCCGATTCCGCGTCGACATGTCCCGTCCCTTCGCGGTGCGGCTATTCCGGCTTCTCGGAATTCCTCTATTCTCCCACAGGCCCGCCCGGTTGAGCGGAAGGCCCGTCAGGTGCGGGATCGGGCGCCCGAACCATGAGCGCGCCCGATCCGCCAGTCCCGGCGCCCGTAAACGGGCCCATCTCGCTTATCTCCTTCAGCGCCATGAAGCCGCCCGTCACGAGCATCCCAATGAACGCAGCCGCAATAACAATCATGGCATTACTCGTACCGCTCGGTTCGTCCGGAGCTACTGCCTTGCCGGCGATCACGATGTCGCTCGCGCGGGTTCGGTCGGCCATACGGCCTTTCTCATACTCCGCGCGCACCATCACGTAGCTGGCTTTCAGGCTATCGGATTCTCGGGTGAGCTTGTAGCGCTCGACGGTCTTGTCGACAAACGTGTCTGTAAGCGCTTTGATCTCGTTC
>Ga0315279_10010781_pt1 | contig 10687 bp, 11 predicted proteins | sample YL17G06_20_MG_FD_203694 | JGI IMG/M metagenome (GOLD analysis project Ga0315279, IMG submission 203694) | Sediment microbial communities from Yellowstone Lake, YNP, Wyoming, USA - YL17G06_20 | ecosystem: Environmental > Aquatic > Freshwater > Lake > Sediment | place: USA: Wyoming | collected...
CAGGACTTCCTCCGCTTCTACAACCGCAGACGCCTGCACAGCGCCCTGGGCTACACAGCGCCCATGGCGTATGCTCTGCAGCGTCTGCCCCGAGCCCGGATCTCTCACGTGTCTTGAAACACTACACTTCACGGTGACGATCCCGCAGGAGGAACAGGACAAGCAGTTGGCCGAGAAGCTGGCGGCGGAGGCGTCGGGCATCCTCAACTGGGCACTCGATGGCTGCCAGGCATGGCAACGGGAGGGCCTGCGTCCCCCGCCCGAGGTGCGAGCCGCCACAGAGCAATACCGCGAGGAGGAGGACGACCTGGGCGAGTTCCTAGCCGAATGCACGGTTGCGGAGGCCGACGCCACCATCGACGCGGCGGCGGTGTACCAGCTCTACCAGGGCTGGGCACTCGGACGCGGCCTCACCGACAAGGAGAAGATGACCCAGACCATGTTCGGGCGACGGCTGGGGGAGCGCTTTACCAGAGAGAAGTCAGGCGGGCATTGGTGCTATCGGGGCCTGAGGAAGCCATGATACGCCGGGTTTTAGATAGGCGGGTTTCTAAAATCCCTATAACCGAGTCGGAACGCCCTCGCGGGCGGTTATACGGAAAAACCAGGTTAAACCCGCCAAACCCGGCGAAGACCACGGAGGCAGGTAGGTGTTTTAGACAGCAACGCCACTTGCCGGGCATCAGGAGAGCGAACGGCGAACTGGCGTGTGCAAGGTGTGGCCGGCAACTAGAGCCGCCGAGTCCGAAGCGGGCGTGGCCCAAGAAGGAGGGGTAGTTATGCCGACACGCCCGAGCCATGCTTGCCCGGTCCCCAACTGCCCGAACATTGTCGCCAGCGCCGGTCGCTGCCCAGAGCATGCTCCCAAGCCCTGGCAGCGTGAGGGCGTCCACCATGCTGGAGGTAGGCCGTGGCAGCGGGTGAGGCGGCGTATCCTCGAGCGGGACAACTACACCTGCGGCTATTGCGGCGGACCTGCGACGATCGTCGACCACGTCCTCTGCCGCGCGCATGGCGGCTCTGACGATGACAGCAACCTTGTTGCCGCCTGTGAAGAGTGTAATCGCAAGAAGGCACAGCAAGAGGCAAGAGGCGGAACGGTGAGACCGCCACGCCGATGCCGCCGCGCCGAGACGTAGAGGTGACGTTCTAATGGCGGATACCCCCATGGCCGGTCCATTATTTTGGAGTCGCACGACGGCGGAAGTCGTTGGCGCACTAACGCGCTTTCCCGTGCAAGCTGAAATGAACGGGACTTAGCAATTGACCAACGAACAGCAGCCACGGAAGCCCCCGCCGGGCCTGCGGAAGTCGGGCAGGCGCCTCTGGCGAGCGATCACGGCAGCCCTGGAGCTGGACGAGCACGAGCAGCAGCTTCTACTTGAAGCGGCTCGTGTGTGCGACCGGCTTGATGGCCTGGATCGCCTCATCCGAAAGGCCGGGCTGGTCCTGCCCGACGGACGCCCTCACCCCGCGCTCGCCGAAGCGCGTCAGCAGCAACAAACGCTGGCCCGCCTTATCGTCGCACTTCGGCTGCCGCCAGACCTCAGCGAGCCCGAGCGCCGGCCGCAGCGGCGGGGCCTTCGGGGTGTCTATCATCCGCGCCATCTGAACATTGTCGAGAGGAGTCTCCCATGAAAGCCCGCACGAAACCTACCTGGCAACTGAGCGAGGGCGACCGCGCCCGCCTACTCGCGATCCTGGCCGACATTCCACCAGACGCCACGGAGACCGATCCCGCATTCCTGAGGCTCTTGGAGGCGTGGGAGGCGGCCGCGGTGCCCTGGAATGCGCTGCTAACGGTTCCGTGCTACCACGCCAGGGACGGCTCGTGGCTCACTGGCGGCGTCCCCGCTGTGGTAGACGCCATCAGGGTGCACGTGGGGGAGCCGTCACCCGCAGACAGGACGCGGCCGGCGACGTTCGTTCGACTTCGCAGAAATTCAGTGATCCTCGCTGGCGGGATACGCCGCGCAGCAGCGCGTGAACGCCCGCGAATTACGGTGAGGGGGTATGACGGAGAAAGTCACGTGCCTGAAGTGCGATAGGCCCCTCACGAAGCCGGTCACGGGGCGCCCGCCGACCTATTGTTCGGTGGGCTGCCGGCGGTCCGCCGAGTATGAGTTACGGCGGATTAGCCGACACCTAGAGGCCCTGGAGGAGCGCGCTTCCCGGTTGCGCCATGAACCCGACACCAGCGTTCGGGACTGGGTGGGCCGGACACGGCTGGAGGCCTTGACGGACGTAGAGGCGGAGATCGCCGACGCCGAGGCCCGCCTGCGGGCGCTCTTAGCGGCCGAGGCGGAAGATGCCTGAGCTGGCCTCGGAGTCTGAGGGGTGGGCGGACGCGGAGCTCGAGCCACAGAAAGGCGAAGAGGAGCCGCTGGTCAAGCCGGCCGCCTGGAAACGGGTGTGCGTAGAGAAGGAGCGGGAGCTCGCCATCCTTGTGGAGCAGGGCGTCCTCGTAGGTGGGAGGAAGGGACGGCGCCTCACGGTCCAGGCTGGCTCCTTCTACGACCGGCTCGGTGAGCCGGTGCCGGTGTTCCCCGACTGGGGGGTCCGGTTCAAAGTCCTCCCCGACAAGCGGGCCGACGAGGTGCGCCGCCTGCGGCAGGCCCGAGAGGCCGCCAAGGAGGCGCTCACACACGTACCCCTGAGTTTGGGGCTGGATCTCGTGGGCCGAAAGCTTGGTCACTCCCCGAAAGATTCTACCCGTGCCAATGAGATCGCCGCGGCCGTGGGCACGACCCTCCGCGAAGGCATCCAGATGCGGGGGCGGGAACTCCTGGAGGTGGAACAAGTCCTGCAAGAGATAGCAGAGGAGTTCGATGGGGAGGACCCGGCCCGGCCGCAGGAGCGGCGCGCGCTCACCGAAGGCAAGGAGAAGCTCAGGGAACTGCACCAGCAGGCCCAGGAGTACATGGGCCCCTTCGACCCTGCCCGGTCCGGACGAAGTCGAGATGGAGCAGATGAGGGAGGCGATACGACGGGCTGGGGAAGGCTAGGTCGACCGGCCCCCCTTACTACGGGCCGCATCTACCAGGCTGCATGGTCGATTTGGAGCTCGCGTTCCGTCAGCCCATCGCCGATGGCGACCTGACAGGCCTCGTGCTGGCCGCCGAAGAAGCCACAGTACTCCTTGCCGTCGTCTTCGACAAACACGCTGTACGTTCCCGGCACCAGCGACACCTCGTAGAATCCGTCTTTGTCTGCTGTGGTGGTTGCCACCAGGCCCACTGACCTCACCAAGTACGACTCCGAAATCTGCTCGTCTGTGGCGGGCTCTCGAATGAAGACCCTCCTCGACGGGTGGCTGATCTTGCATTCTCCTGCCCCGGGCATGCAGTTGCCTTTGTACACCACCACTCTGCCGTACAGCCCTTGTGAGATCGTGGGTACGAAGGTTGGAGATCCGCCGCAACCCAAGGGCAAGATGCCGCCAGCCATGACCATCCACGACAGGACGCAGCCAATCGTCAAGGACTTCAGCCTTGTCTTAAAAGGCCCGGCAATCCTACTCACAGCATCGAGCCCTGGATGGCAATACTTGCCACCAGCCGCCCGGCTGCGCTGGCAACGCGTACTGGCCCATTCTAGGCTCCCAGACTACGCGCTTGCCCGCCTCGACCGGAGGGGTGGAAGAGCAGGGTGCTCTGCGACAATCCTCCCCGCCAAGCGCTACGCGGCTGACGGGCGATGCCACCTTCGAGAGAGGAACACGAGCCAGCCATAGATCAGGCAGACGGCGGTCGCGACAAAGCCGTCGGCAAGCCAGCGGCCCAGGCCCGCAGTGTCTCTATCGATCAGGACGCGGACCCCGGCAACGGGCAGCAGCAGGATCGCAGCGAACCCAAAGGCGCCGAAGCCGAGGAGGAGACCAACCCTGCGCACCGATGCCGACTCCGCGTCGCGGAACCACTTCCGCCGGGCGACCATGTAGGCGAGAGCGACGACCGCCGCAATCGGTGCCGCGCCGAGCCGGGAGAGGACTACCTCGTCAGAATGATCTAGGAGTTCGGCGTAGTGGCAGTCCATTGTTCGCGGCTCGTTGCGGAGAAGCTGGGCGCAGCGGGTCGGAGATAGGGAAGCGCTCAGTGTATCGCCGGCGACGGCGGCGCGTCCGAAGCGCCAGCCGATAAGCCCGCAGAGAACGCCACTGGCGGCAATCGCCAGGAGACCGACTACGACGAGCTTGACCAGCGGGTGGTACGTCCGGACAAGGCCCGGCACTCTAGCCAGAAGCACATTCAGACGCCCCGAACCGGCCAGCCGATTGAAGCTAAGGCTCTGCATGACGCGTCGTCATCATACCACGCCAACTTCTCACTGCGCAGGCATCATCGGCGCGCCTGCCCGTCCTGCCCATCGGGTTCGGTCCCCTTACTCGCCCTGACCTGAAGTCCAAGGTATGGGCCCACATTGGCGGCCGCCGAATCTCGCGCCAGCGATTCGAGGGTATCGGCGACACGGTGGGTCCATCGTGTGGGTGCTGGGGAACCCAGCAGCCCCAGGCCTCGAAGATGGTGGCAACTTGTGCGGGCATCTCTGAGTCGAGCCTATTGACACGCGTGGTACGCTTGGTGTGCCTCGTAGATGCACGACCCGCGGATGGCCGCGGCGGTTGTCTCCACAGAAGATGCACCAATGGTAACGCGTCTGGCCCGGTGGCACTGGCCACCCATCATCGCTCTGGTTATCGCCCTTGTGATTCTCCTGTGCCCGGCGGCGCCGACGCCGGTGGCTCAGGCGGACTTTGGAGCACCCGGCGGCATCGCGGCTTTGCCAGCCTCGATCCCAGCCATCCCAGGCGTCGCCAACCAGGGCGTTTCTGCCATCATTGGGAGCGGCCAGCCGGCCATCGTCGTCGTGTTTTGCGACGACGGGACGGGCTCGCTGCCCGTCATAGCCAGCCCGTGCGCCAACCCCATCTCTTTTCAACTCACGCGGTTCTACCCCGACCACGAAGCACCCCTGGCCACTTTCGACGCGACTGAGACCGATGCGCTGGCGGTGACGGACAATAGCGAGTTCGACATGGACGCCGCTCTAGGTGTTGTAGCCATCCAGGTAAACGCCGGATCGGTGAACGAGGTCGTCAGGGTTATCGCCACCGATGAAACGGACGACAGCCGCTTTGTCGACATCGTGGTGGTGGATACCATGCTGGCCTGGGGCCCGACCGGGGCTGTCACTCACGATGGGCCGGTGTTCATCTCCTACCGCTGCGATGCCGCCGGCCGGGTGCCACTCGGGCCGATTCCGGCGAGCATCGATCCTGACGCTGACGGCTCGCAGGGCCTGGATGACATGTACGACGGCTACTATGCCTCTGTTTACGATGGGATCGGCCCGGGCCTGGGCTATGGCAGCAATACACTCGTGGGGGACGTGGATTTCATCGACACTTGGTGCGGCGGCAACACCAGCAGCCTGTTCGACGACTTCGTCGACTTCCAGACGAACAAGGGCGTCTTCTCTATCGACCCGATGGCCGTAGCGGCGACAGATGCTTCCCACACGGCGGGGTTTGTCGGCGTTTTCTACCCGCCCGTTCTGGACGACGACTGCGGCGAGGGGATGACCGTGGACACCTTCGACATCGACGTCCTGACGTCGTGGGCGGCGTTCCTCTCCGGCTGGCCGCCCGGAGGACCGGCTGAGGGCGGTTGTGACCTCGACGGCTGGCGCAACAGCATTGTCACCACTGAACTCCTGGGCAACGGGGAGTTCGGTGTCGCCACCATCACCGCCCAGCAGGGCGGCGGCCTCAGCCCACCGCACACCGTCAACGTCCGTTTCGTTGGTCCCGCCGTCGGCGGCATAGCAGAGCTTCCGGACTTCGCGGGGACCTCAGGTAAGGAGGCTGGTGTAGCCTCAGAAGGGTCCGGCTGGTCGGCTGGCAACTACGTTGCCCTGGCTGGCGGGCTGGCGGCAGCCACCCTCGCCGTCATCGCGGGCGCCTGGTACGCCAGGAGGCGGTGGCTCAGGTGAGATTGGGCCGCAGCGGGCCGCGGCAGGGATACAACAGCCTGCACTCTTGCCATCTAGGGGCGGTCGTGGAGGCCGCCCCTGTCGCTTGCCTGGGGCCCAGTTGTCGAGCCTGATAGACAGCACACTATGAGCGGATCATGTGAGGAAGCGCGCGCCGCCCGTGCCCTGGTCCCTCGGGAGAGCAATACCGCTAGGCCGACCCGCCAGGGCCTGCGCCCTGGGCTCCACGGCCTCCCTTCGATATCTTCCGTCCCTGCCTCTCTTCAATCCGGCCCAAGGCCCGGCCCTTGTCCGGGTGCGGATCCTTGACGATGCCGTAGGCTTCGCGGCCTTCATGGCCCTCGGGTAGATACTCGGTTATCGGAAGACCTTCCGAATTGCAGAAGAGCAGTCAGTGGCAGTACTTGTACTTCTGCATCTCCTCACAGGCACAGACCCACTTGCTGGACTTCGCTTCCTGCGCCTTGTCTTCGTAGAAGTTGCAGGGACAGAGAGGCCGCCCTACCTCGTCGATGTGCTTCGCCAGCCCGATCACCAGGAATTCGGTGATCTCGCGTTGTGGGTGAAGACAGGAGCCGCTCTTCTCAGCGAACTTCTCGGCGAACCTCCACATGCGCTCTATGTTTGCGGCAGACGCCTGCTGCCTGTCCTCGTCTGTCGGCTGTTCTTCCACCATCTGCCGCCTCCCGGGCTCTGTCAGTCTGTGGCCGCCAACAGCATACCAGACAGAGGCAGGGCGGTTCAGACGTTGCACACTATGCGTCCATGATGCGCATCAGCGGCGCTTGGCCGGCATTGGCTTCCCGCTCACTCACGCTCGAGCTTGAGGCGAACCTTGACAAGCGGGCTATCCCGCGTATGATGAGTCCGTCCCGGCCAGACCCTGGAGAGGACACCAGCGAGGCCAGGCGGGGGCCATGGTCACCGGGAGTCTTGAACTCGTTTGCGTGAACAGCCACTGCGCCGCTGACGCGGCGGAGGCATAGCTACGGCGTGACCGGCCCACAACGGGCCGGTCTTTGCCTGCGGAGAGGCCAGCCAGGTGGCGAAGGCCGCTTCTTTCAGCCTGGCTGAGGAGGTACGTCAATGAACCGTAGATTCCTGTTCTTGCTCTTCCTGGCTCCAGTGGCGCTGGCATTTGCCTTAGGCGGCTGGGCCTCCACCGCCCGGGCTGACAACTCGGCCACGGACTGGGACATATCGGTGTCGGACGCGGCGCCCACAGGCAGCGATCCCGTATGTCCCAGCAACAACGACAGCATTGCCCAGGTGGGCGAGTGCCCGTTGATGGAAGGTCACTTCGACATCGGGACTCTCGGCCAGAGCCAGTCATTCTTTGACATGGCGACGGAGTTCCTGAAGACAGGCCCTCCGGGCGCGGACTTGGACGGGGACACCCTAGCGGACCCGTCCGCGGGGGTGTCAAAGCTGACCCTTGCGGCGCGCGGGGCCACCACAGGCCAGGTCAAGTTCACGCTCAAGAACAACGTGGTGCTCGCAAGCATACTCGCCAACAACATCGACGATGTTAATGGCAACTACGACACCACTGTGAACGGCCAGCCCGCGGTGTGTGGCCAGAGCGCCAGCACGGGCAGCTTCGAGCCGCTGCCCTTCTACCTCTGGGCGGCGGACAAGACCCAGGCCAACTTCGTGTCGTACCTCGACACCGGCGGGACTGCAACCATCCCCCAGACCCAGGAGGACCACTTCAGCGCTGGCCAGAACTGCATGGGGACGGGCGGTACCCCCAACGGCATGCCCGACGCCATAGACTGCACGCCGAGCGCGCTGCCGACTATCGAGACGACCCTCGGGTTACCCATCGCCAACTATGTCGACCGCTTCTATGGCATCGCGAACCTGCCCATCGGCACCCCGCCGGTGGCCTTCATCCCTGTTGACGTCAACTTCCTCTACTACAACATGGTCTCGGTGCCCACGATCCAGGCGTACATCCAGATCGCGGTGCTCCAGTACCCGGGGATGCCACTTGCCGACCCGACCAAACCGGGTTACGACCCCAAGCCCATGACGGTGCTGACCTGCCCGCCCTACACCAGCAATGTGGCGATATACGGCATCTCGCAGGACTCCGACTTCAGCATCCCTCCGGATGGGGTCATCGACCAGGTCTTCCCCAGGGCGAAGGTACGGACGGTTACGGGACCCGGCACCTTCGATTTCCTGGAGGCCAAGTCGTCGATGGAGGACTGGGACGGCGACACCATCGCCAGCAACTACGACCGCTGCAAGTTTGACCCCGCCAGCGGCACGGCGGCCCAGGACAGCGACGGCGACACCCTCACCGGCCTCTGTGAGTCGCTGGGCGCCGGAAACGGCGAGGGCAACAACCCGCTGCCGGGCGGGCCGAACATCGCGCCGCCGTGGGACACCGGCCAGGACGTGGACGGCGACGGCTACCTGAACGAGACGGACAACTGCCCGATCGTCGCTGACCGCGACCTGAACGGTGACACGGTCGTTGAGTACCAGCAGGACACCGACGCCGACGGCGTTGGGGACATCTGTGAGATCGACCTGGCCTCTAGCCAGGGCTGGCCGGCCAACGCCTACCTCATCCCCGGCAACGGCCTGGGCTACCCTGGGAGCCCGGCGGTGGGCGACCAGTACACGGCTAAGGGCCCTGGCAACTTCATCGACCGGGACAACATCTGCTCCGACCCGTTCACCGTCGGCACGGCCGAGACTGCATTCGATGCCGGCCGCTGGTGCGCGGGCGTGGAACCTATCTCCAACGCCAGGGCCACAACTCCTCCTAAGTTGCCCGGCCCTGACAACAATCCTCCCCAGGTCCTGGGCTGGCAGTACGCGGACAGCAATGACAACGCCACGCCGGACCTTCTGGACCTGCCGGCAGGCGGAGCCATCGAGTACGAGGACTTCAGCGATAGCGACCTGGACGGCTGGACAGACGCCTGTGAGGCGTTCATGGGCAGCGACCCGCTGGATCCCGCTTCCACGTCGGCAACACCGGAGACTGGATCGGAGTGCGCGAACCACGTCGATGACGACGGTGACACGCTGGTGAACGACGGCTGTCCTGCCAGCGGCGCTCCCGAGGCGGGCGCCCAGTGCGCCAATGCCACCGACGACGACGGCGACACGGTAGTGAATGACGGCTGCCCGGTGGGCCCGCTGGTCGCGGGCGACTGCGACGGCGACACCATTCCCGACGCGAGCGATTTCAACCAGTTCACCGGGATGAACCCGGACGCGGACCGTGACGGTTGCGCCCGCAGCGAGGAGACCGCAGGGGCTGCCTCGCCGAAGCCTGGCAGCACGGCCGCCGCGAGCAACGCAGGTCTCGTGGCCTACCAGGATTCGGCCTGGTACGACTTCTACGACGTGCCGGTTTCCGCCCTATGGATTGATCCTACAGGCACCTACGACCGTGCCGTCACCATGGGCGACGTGCTGGCGGTACTCTTCTACGTCGGCGCGAGACTGAGCCCGCCGAGCGCGATTTACGTGGCGGACCTGAACGGAAACAGTGTAAAGGACGGCTTGGAGTACGATCGCTCGCCCAGCGCTGACCCTAACCGGCCGTGGGACGCCGGCCCGCCGGACGGCGCCATCACCATGGGCGACGTGCTGGCCGCCCTGGCCCAGGTCGGCTTGAAGTGTACGCTGGGCAGGAACTTCTAGTGTGAGAGTGAGGAATTCAGGCAAAGGAGACCCAGTAAGGGACCAGTCCAAGCATTGAAGACATGAGCAGGCGGGCCGGGGTTCCGGCCAGGGGCTCCGGCCCGCCGCCGATAGGGAAGCGCGGTTCGTGAGCAGCGTGGCGAGGCTAGTAGTTCAGGTAGGATGTCCCCTGCGGGATGGTCACTACGCGCCAGAACATGGCGACTGCGGGGGTGAAGGGCTTCTGCGAAAGCCAAGCACATACGATGGTGGGCAGGGACCGGCTCTGCTATTATCGGTCCCCCAGTGCTGTGCCCAACCCGCCGTGAGGAGCGGGCGCGCCGAATGGCGCTGTGCAACACGCAGGACGGGCGAGCTGGCGGTGCTAGCGGAAGTTGGATTGAGCCGCGCCTGGCCGCCGTCGGGCGTCGTCTGCATGATCGCGAAGGCATTGACAGCGCTGGCAAGCTCTACAAGGGGAAGGTTCCCAGGCCCCTCAGCGCCCCCGCCTTAGGAGGTCGAGATGAATGACCGATCGCTCGTCAAGTGGGTGGCTGCGCCCCTCCTGATCATGCTCGTCGCTATCCTCGCCGTTGTCGTGAGCCGCGGGGCCGCCACTCCGTCGTCCCCCGCGGCGGCCGGAGGGCAGGTCACCGAGGCCTGGGTGGCCCGCTACAACGGCCCGGGCAACAGCGGTGATGGGGCCTTCGCCCTGGCCGTGGACGGGGCGGGCAACGTCTACATCACGGGGGCGTCCTATGGCTCCGGCACGGACTACGACTACGCCACCATCAAGTACGGGCCCGGCGGGGGCGAGCAGTGGGTGGCCCGCTACAACGGCCCGGGCAACGGCGATGATGAGGCCTCGGCCCTGGCCGTGGACGGGGCGGGCAACGTCTACGTCACGGGGTACTCCTTGGGCTCCGGGACCTCCTCCGACTACGCCACCATCAAGTACGGGCCCGACGGGGGCGAGCAGTGGGTGGCCCGCTACAACGGCCCGGGCAACTACTCTGATTATGCCAACGCCCTGGCCGTAGACGGGGCG
>Ga0315279_10010782_pt1 | contig 10686 bp, 11 predicted proteins | sample YL17G06_20_MG_FD_203694 | JGI IMG/M metagenome (GOLD analysis project Ga0315279, IMG submission 203694) | Sediment microbial communities from Yellowstone Lake, YNP, Wyoming, USA - YL17G06_20 | ecosystem: Environmental > Aquatic > Freshwater > Lake > Sediment | place: USA: Wyoming | collected...
GGGGTATGCTCAGGGTTGATACTGAGCGGCGCTTTTTACCCCGATTTGAAAATCGGGGTTTGGCGCCGCGAACGTATCAAGGAAGCCTTTATCTTCCGATACGGTCACCCGTCCGCGGGATACCGGCAAGAACCGATAATTCCTTTTGTTTTAATCGGAGAATCATGCTATAAAAATACGCATGTTCGTCGAGCTTTTTCGCTTAGCCGGAAAAACATACCATACGGGAAGTGAGTCATGCTTATCTGGGTTATCCACCGCGTCAGCGGCCTGCTGCTCGTATTGCTCCTGGGCGTCAAGTTTTTAACCTCCTTCTTTCTGATGACCAAGGGTCAGAAGCCGGACTGGGCTCTCCTCCTCCACACCAATCCCCTCACGGACACGTTCCTCATCGTAGCCGGCGTCTACCATGCTTTCTATGGCTTGAGAACGGTCATCATTGACTTAGGGGTTCGCAAAGAAAAGCTGCTGTTCTGGATTTTCACCTCCTTCGGAACGATCATCGCCGCGGGTTTGCTGATCATCTATTACACCAGGAATTACTGATGGACACCTATGACCTCTTGATCGTGGGGGGAGGTCTGGCCGGATTGGCGGCGGCCCTGAGCGCGGACCCTAAACTCAAGGTGGCCGTCATCTCCAAGGTCCACCCCCTCCGCTCCCATTCCGTGGCCGCTCAAGGCGGGATCAACGCCGCCCTCGGCAACCACCCCGACGGCAAGGACGATTCCTGGGAGCGGCACGCCTACGACACGATCAAGGGCAGCGATTTTCTGGCCGACCAGGACGCCGCCGAGCTGATGTGCCGGCTGGCCATCCCGACCATGTACGAGCTCGACCACTGGGGCGTACCCTTCAGCCGGTTTTCCGGTGGAGCCATCGCCCAGCGTCCCTTCGGCGGGGCGGGATTCCCGCGGACCTGCTATGCCGCTGACCGGACGGGGCAAATGCTCCTCCACACGCTCTACGAACAGACCATACGGAAAAACGTGACCTTTTTCGAGGAATGGCTGGTCTCCCGGATCGTCATCCAGAACGGCGAATGCGTGGGGCTCATCGTCGCCGACCTAGGCAGCGGGCGTATCATCGTCCTCCGGTCCAAGGCCGTGATATTCGCCAGCGGCGGCTACGGCCGTGTCTTTCAGAAATCAACAAATGCTTATATCAACCTGGGCAGCGGAATCGGCATCGCCTACCGGGCGGGCATTCCCCTCAAGGATATGGAATTCGTCCAGTATCACCCCACCACGCTGTACGGCAAAAATATCCTGATCACCGAGGGCGCCCGGGGCGAGGGAGGTTATCTCATCAACAACAAGGGCCGGCGCTTCATGGAAGACTACGCGCCCAAGGCCATGGAACTGGCCCCCCGGGACATTGTCGCCCGGTCCATCCAGCAGGAGGTCGAGAAAGGCAACGGCTACGAAAACCAATACGTCCTTCTCGACCTGCGCCACTTGGGCAGGGATAAGATCATCAAGCGGCTGCCGGGCATCCAGGACATCTGCCGTAATTTCGCCGGGATCGACCCGGTCGATTCGCCCATCCCCATTCAACCGGCCCAGCATTATTCCATGGGCGGGATCGATGTCGACGAGCACTGCGCCTCGCCCGTCCCCGGATTTTTTGCCGCCGGGGAATGTTCCTGCGTCAGCGTCCATGGAGCCAACCGTCTGGGCGGCAATTCGCTCCTAGAGGCCGTCGTCTTCGGCAAGAGTGCCGGCGAATCCGCCTCTCGTTTTGTCAAAGGCGGCGGCGGTCGCATGGCCTCCCAAAGGACCATGGCCGGAGAAGCCCGCAAATTCAACGAACACATTCAAGCCATCCGCAAGAGGGACCGGGGAGAAAATATCTTCCAGCTTCTCAACCGGCTCAAGAGCCTCATGAGCGAGACGGCCGGCATCTTCCGCGAGGCAAAAACCCTGCACCAAGGGCTGGACGAGCTTCCGGCTCTGAGGGAGGCTTACGACCGGGCCTTCATCTTCGGAACCTGCAACCGATACTGCCAAGAAATGCTGGTCCACATCGAGTTCGAATATATGCTGGACGTCGCCGAAGCCATCCTTCTCAGCGCTCTGAAAAGGACGGAGACGCGCGGCTCTCATTTCCGGACGGACCACCCCAAGCGGGACGACGCCAACTGGCTGAAGCACACCATCCTGACCCGGACCGATCAGGGTCCACGCCTCGATTATCGGGACGTCGACGTCACAAAATACAAACCCGAAGAAAGGAAATACTGAGAGGGCTCGACCGATGGCCACCACCTTCAAAATCCTCAGGTTTGACCCGATGAAAGACAAGGGTCCGCATTTCCTAGCCTATCGCCATACCCCGAAGCCTAAAGACTCGGTTCTCGAAGTCCTCAAGGACATCCGCGACCAGCAGGACCCCTCGCTATCGTTCCGCTACAGCTGCCGGGAATCCGTCTGCGGCTCGTGCGCCATGGTCGCCAACGGCCAGATCATCCTATCCTGCCGAATTCTGGTAGAAAACCTGGACCCTGACCTGGTCGTCATTGAGCCCCTGCCCAACTTGGAGATTCAGAAAGACCTCATCGTCGACTTGGAACCCTTCTGGAAGGCCTATCGCTTCATCCAACCCTACCTCCAGCCTGAGGGTGACCCTCCGGCAAAGGGCTACTCCATCGAGGATTCCCAGCTTGAAGATGTGTTCCGACTCACGACCTGCATCCTGTGCGCGAGTTGCTATGCCGCGTGTCCGGTTGCCACCCGGGACGAGCGCTACCTGGGCCCGGCCGCCTTGGCCAAGCTCTACCGTTTCGTCAAGGACCCCCGTGACAAACGGCCTTACGAAATCCTGAAACGCGTGGACACCCCGGCCGGTGTCTGGGGCTGCGACACGGTCTTCCGCTGCAACGCCGTCTGCCCCAAAGAGGTCCAGCCGGCTCATGGGATCGAGGGTCTGCGGAGGTCGCTGATCGTCCGTAAAACACGGCGATTCTTCAGGCGGAAACCATGAAACTCAAGTACTCCGCGTTCACGAGGCGTGCTTTTTTGAACGGCCTGTTCGGCGGCGGGTTGGCCGCTCTGGGCGCCACATTCATCGGCCCCATCGCCCGATTCGTCTTTCCGCCTTTCCGGGAGCCGGATGAAGTCAAGCTGCCGGCGGCTGATTACAAAGACCTGGGGCCGACCGAGGCTAAAAATTTCGCTTGGGGCAATAAGCCCGGCCTGCTCAAAAAAGCAGCCGACGGCTCGCTCCAAGCCTTCGTTCTGGTCTGCACCCACCTGGATTGCAATATCACTTACAAGCCGGACCTGAAGAAGTTCTATTGTGCCTGCCACGAGGGCTGGTACGACGAAGACGGGAAAAACGTCGCCGGCCCTCCCCCCTCGCCCTTGAGGAAGCTGGGAATTGGCGTCGAAGGCGACATGATCGTCATCAAGAAACAGGGATAGGACCATGAACAAGCTCGTGACCTGGCTCAACGATCGGCTGGGGCTCTCGGTCTTCAACTCATTCCTGACGAAAAAGGAAGTCCCTCAACACAAGCACACAATTTTCTATTACACGGGGAGCTCGATCCTCCTCTTCCTCGGCATCCAGGTGGTCACCGGCATCATGCTGGCCCTGTACTACACGCCGACCCTCCAAGCCGCTAACGCCAGCGTGGTCCGGATCATGACTGAAATCCCGCTGGGCTGGATCATCCGCTCCATCCACAGCTGGTCGGCCTCGCTCATGATCGCCGCCGTCATTCTCCATCTCTTAGGCATCGCCTTCACAAAGGGCTATCGAAAACCCCGCGAGCTGACCTGGATGACCGGTGTTCTTTTACTTGGTATCGCGCTGGGCTTCGGCTTCACCGGCTATCTTCTTCCCTGGGACAACTTATCCCTGGCCGCTACTAAAGTCGGGACAGATATTCCCAAAGCTATCCCGGTCATAGGCGCCTGGGCGACAAAGCTATTGCGCGGCGGGGAGGACGTGACCGGCGACACGATCACCCGCTTTTTCATCGCCCATGTCTGTCTCCTGCCGTTGGTGATTTTCTTCATCCTGGGCATTCATATCTTTCTTGTCCAACGCCACGGCATGAGCCTACCGCTCGAGGCGGAACGGAAGGGAGTCAAAGTTCCTTCCCTGCCTTTCTGGCCGAATTTCGTCCTGCGAGAAACCGGAGTCTGGCTCATCCTATTGGGATGCTTGATCACCCTTGCCATCGTTATCGCCCCGTCCCTCGGTGCGTCCGCGGATCTCATGGCCCCGGCGCCGGCCGGTATCAAACCGGAATGGTATTTCATCTTCTTGTTCCAAGCCTTGAAGCTGGTTCCCTCCCGGATTTTTGGCATCAACGGTGAGCAGATCGCCGTCCTGCTGATGCTGGCCGGCTTCCTGGTCGTCTTCGTTCTGCCGTTCATCGACAACCGTCCGTCGGAACGCAAAGGCCGGATCATCACTTTTGTCTTTTCCCTCGCGTTTATTTTCACGCTGGTGATGACCGCCTGGGGGCTGTTATGACCACGCGATCGTTAGCGATCCTGACTGTCTTGCTCGCGGTCGTCCTGGGAACTCTTGCGGTTCCTTCGCCGGGAGCCACAGCCACGGGAACTCCTCAAGCGGCGGCTTCGACATCGGCCCCGGAAGCCAAGACCGGCGAGGTTCACCGTCCTCCCCTAGCGCCCAGAGACAGGATGGGCATTTATGTCTTTCTTGCCTGGCTGTGGATGTCCATCATCATTCTGATCTTCTTTTTGAGGGACAAGATCCGTGAGTCGGACCGGGTCTTCCGGGCCGGTCTATATCAGACTCCTGAAATCACAAGGGAGCCGCGCCGGCGCTGATGGCCGAACCTCCCAAGAAAATTGACGCTTTCTTGACCTGGGCTCCCGCTTATTGCAAGCAGTGCTTCACATGCATCAATATCTGCCCGGTGAAGAACCTTGAGTTCAGGAATGACGAGATGGCTTCTCTGGAAAAATGCATCCAGTGCGACCTGTGCCAGAAGTACTGCCCGGATTTTGCGATCGAGGTCGAGCCGAAGAAGAAAAAGACCGTGAAAGCGACCGAATGAAAACGCTCATCATGGGCAACGAGGCCGTGGCCTGCGGGGCACTCCGGGCCGGAATGACTTTTTTTGCGGCCTACCCCATTACGCCGGCTTCGGAGATCATGCACGTTCTAGCCGAGAAAGAGAACGAGATTGCCTTCGTCCACGCCGAGGACGAGATCGCCTCGATACACATGGCCATCGGCGCGAGCCTAGCCGGCCGGAAAGCCATGACCAGCACCTCCGGGCCGGGCATGTCCCTCAAGCAAGAGGGCATCGGTTTGGCGCAGATGATGGAAGTCCCCCTGGTGATCGTGGACGTGCAGAGGGTCGGGCCGAGCACCGGTATGCCGACCTTGCCTTCCCAGGGAGACATCATTCAAGCGGCCCATGGTAGCCACGGCGATTACACGGCCATCGTCCTTTACCCGAGCTCGGTCGAGGACTGCTATCGGTACACTATCGAAGCCTTCAACGCCGCCGAGGAGTCACGGAGCCCGGTCATCCTTCTCCTGGACGGATTCCTGGCCCATCTCTCGGAAACGGTGGACCTGGAGAACCTGCCGGTCAGCCTCAAGGCGCGAACCCTGCTCCCCCTTGGACAGGGCCGCAGGCACTTCACCGGACTCCTGGCTCGGGACGGAATTCCCCGGACCAAGGATTCTGAGTACTATCGGGAATGGTATGCCAGGGTCAAAAACAAGGTCCTCCAGGCGGCTCAAAACTACCGTTTCTACGATTACCTCAAGAACGATCAGGCTGAGACGCTAATTATCGCCTACGGTATCACCCACCGTGTTGTCTTACCCCTGAGGCACGAGTATTCCCTGTTTAAGCCGGTCACCATGTTCCCCATCCTTGATAAAGAGATCCGGGCCGCGGCAGATGCCCACAAAAAAATCGTAGTCGTGGAAATGAACGACGGACAGTACCGGGGCGAAGTCCAAAAACTCCTCCGGCAGGAGGTCCTAAGCATTCCCGTTCTGGGCGGGTCCATCAGCCTCAACGAGATCCGGCAGCGTCTCCATGAATTATAAAGACTACATTCGCTGGGAGCGGATGCCCACGACCTGGTGCCCGGGCTGCGCCATCGGCACGATTTTCAAACAGCTGACCTTTGCCTTGGCCGACAAAGGCCTCCGCCAAGAGGAACTCGTCCTCGTCTCCGGCATCGGATGCAGCGGCCGGGCCGCCGGATACTTTAATGTGGACAGCGTGCACGCCACCCACGGCCGCCCCATTGCCGTGGCCGAAGGAATCAAGAGGGCCAACGACCGGCTGAAAGTCATCGTCTTCAGCGGCGACGGCGACCTGGTCGGCATCGGCGGGAATCATCTCCTCCACGCCAGCCGCCGCGACGTTGACCTTACCGTCATCTGCGTCAACAACGGCATCTACGGCATGACCGGCGGTCAAATGGCGCCGACAACGCCGGTGGGACTGAAAACCCTGACCTCGCCTTTCGGCAACTCCTACCAGCCCCTCAATATTCAGGGAATCATCACCGCCAACAAGCGGCACTGGTTTGCCCGGACCTCGACCTACCATCTTCCCGGCTTGCAGAAAGCTCTCCGCGGAGCCCTCGACTGGAAGGGCTTTGCCTTCATCGAAGTCATGGCCTTCTGCATCGAGAACTCCGGCCGTCGCATCGGCTTCCGCAACGGCTACGAAATGCTCCTCAAGCTCAAGCAGGACTATAAAATTCCCCTCAACCCGGAGGCCCCTCTCAAGGAGAATGAACTGGGAGTCATGAAAAATGACGGTCAGACAAGCTAAGCCTCCGGACTGCCACGAGGTCAACCGGCTGATGGTCATGCTCATCGATGAAATCTACGCCAAGGAAAGTGACGAGGTCCGGCGAGCCCTCAAGGCAAATTTCACCGAGAGCGCTCTCACGGAACTCTGCACCGAGGAAAACGCCCTCCTCGATGTCGTCGAGGCGGACGACGGCCGCGTGGTCGCTTTTACCTACGGCTGGCTCTTCCATCACGTCTACACCATGTACTGGATCTACAGCTTGAAGGAGTTCCGGGGCCGGGGCTTGGTCAAGCAACTCCTGGATTATCTCGAGGAGCAGCTTCGGGCTAAAGGGGTGTACAAGATTGAGATGTACGCCTACGCTGAGCACAACAAGTTCCTGGGCTTCTGCTCCAAGCTGGGGTTCCGAAAAGGCGTCCTCATCGAGAAATCGTTATTCGGCTTCAAGATCCAGACGATCTATAAATACCTCGGACCCGCCGATACGTCCAAACGGGAATTAAAGATCAAGATCGTGGGCGAGGCCGGCCAGGGGATCAAGCTCCTCTCCTTTACCCTGGCTCAGATCCTGGCCGGGCTGGGCAACGAGGTCACGCTCAGCATGGACTACGATGCTTCGGTCCGGAGCGGCTACATCAGCGCCGACCTGACCTATTCCGACGAGCCCATCGAGAATCCCATCATCGATGAGGCTGACGTCTTGATCAAGTTCACCCGGACCCGGGAATGGTTCCCGGCCAAAACCCTGGTCATCGACGAGAGTATTTGCAGTGAGCAAGCCCTGTCCTGCAGCATCAGGAGCAGCCAGGGAACTCTCTATGGGTTCGAGGACGTGGCTCTGACCGTTTTCGGGAGCAAGATCTACATCAACATGATCGCCCTTGGCCGGATCCTACGGTATATCGGGATCAACATCCTCCTGCTCAACATCAAGGACCTCCTTCCCCAGAGGTCCCTCGAAAAGAACATCGAAGCCATCAAGTACGGCTTCAATTACCGCGACGACGTTTGACGCAATCCCGTAAGCTTCGTGTTCTCTCCGCCTTGACATCGTACGGCGGCGGCGGCTATATTTCATGCCGTGAAACTCATCGAAGTCACGCCTCAAACAGGTTCCCGGATTTTCCACGACGCGGCCCGCATGCTCTATGCCGGCGACCCGAACCGGATCGCCCCGCTCGACATGGAGATCGAGGCCATCTTCGACCCGTCCAAAAATTCGCTCTTCGCCAACGGCGAAGCCGTCCGCTGGGTGTTATGCGACGACGGCGGCCGGCCGGTCGGCCGCATCGCCGCCTTCGTCAACCATGACAAAGCCAAGCACCAAGCCCTTCGCGCCGGAGGCGTCGGCTTTTTCGAATGCATCGACGACCAGCCCGCGGCGAACTTGATGTTCGATGCCGCCCGCGCTTGGCTGGCGGCCCGAGGCCTTGAGGCGATGGACGGAAGCATCAACTTCGGAGAGAACTTCAACTATTGGGGCGTCCTAGTCGAAGGATTCATGCCCCAGGGCTACGGCATGCCGTATAACAAACCGTATTACGCCCGGCTGTTCGAGACGTACGGATTCAAGGAGTTCTTCCGCCAGTATACGTACCACCTCGACGTCCTGAAACCCCTGCCAGAACGTCAAGTCAAGTTCGCGGATTTCCTGAAGAAGCGGCCCGGCTACGCCTATCGTCATTACGATAAAAAGAATCCCGCCAAATTCGTCCGCGACCTGGTCGAAATCCTCAACACGACGTGGGCCGACTACATGGAGGATTTCCATCCGGTATCCGAGAAGGACATCGAGCCTATCCTGAAGTCCGCCAAACCCATCCTCGTCGAGGATTTCATCTGGGTTGCCTACAAGGACGAGCGGCCGATCGGGATGATTGTCGCGTTTCCCGACATCAACCAGGTGCTGGCCAGGTTCGACGGCCGCCTAAATTTCTGGAAGGCGCTCCGCTTTATGGCCCTGAAATCCGGGAAAACCATCACCCGCAATCGCCTCCTCCTGGCCGGGATGGTGCCCGAGTTCCAGAATTCGGGCGCCATCGGCGTCCTGTTCTTGTATTTTTTCCGGTCGGTCCAGAAACGACCTCACTATCGGGAGATCGAGCTGTCGTGGGTGGGCGACTTTAATCCCCGGATGCGCAAGGTCTACGAGCAGATCGGGGCGGTCCAGAAGAAAGTGCACGTCACGTTCCGGTTTCTGTTCGACCCCGCCCGGCCCTTTGAACGCTTCATCAACGCGGGCGGGAACAGCGTTCTGCGGCGGGATGCGGCGAAAAAAAATCCCGACCCCGCGGCTTGATTTTTACGTCCTTCTTCGCGTCCATATTCGATTTATTGACATCGTTCGGCGGCCGGCGATATAGTCGTTTTGCGATGGGAGGCCTCGATTCCAAGATAAGATGGGCTGATCGCCGCATATCGAAAAAAAGGCAATGGCTATGGCTGATCATGATATTTGCCTTTCTTTCCTTTGAAGGGTGTAAAGAGAAAACAAAAGCCAAGGAGCCAGAGAAGAAAATCTACACTCTGACCGTGAAGCTCGACGAAGGCATTGATGGGAATCCCCGCACGGGGACTTATACCTATGACCCCGGGATGGACGTCAATTATGGCTACCAAGCCCTTGAAGATTACTCTGATCTCTCGATAACTCTTGATGGTGGCGCGGTCTCGGATACCGGTTCGTTTGCCATGAATGCCGATCACGCTCTTGTCGGGACCTGCGTCAGGCGCGTGCTCTGGAAATATTACGTGGATCAGGGCGTCTATTATTCCTGCCCGGCCATTGGTGACGATGGAACGATTTACTTCGGCACGGGAATGTATCTCGGCCCGCCCTACAACGAATGGCGTCCCGGGACGATGTATGCCATCGGTCCTGACGGCGTCGTCAAATGGTCGTATTATATCGGCAATGCCCTTTTTTCTCCTGTGATCGGTAACGACGGGATCATCTATATTCAGGACAATCTAAATAAGGTCTATGCCTTTACTCCCACGGGAATTCTTAATTGGATTTACAATGATTTTGACCAAAATATCTACCAGCGCGATATGGGAGAGCGAAATCCGGCGGTGGGCGCCGACGGCACACTTTACATCAGCGCGGATGGACTTTATGCCGTGAATCCGCTTACCGGTAAGCGAATCTGGCACTTTGCCCATACGACGTGGCCGTCCAGGGAATGCATCGCGTCGCCGGTCATTGGTCAGGATGGCACCATCTATGTCACCATCGGCGAAGATTCACTTTATGCCATCAATCCCGATGGCAGTCTCAGATGGGAGTTTAGATTTGCTAATGAATGGGATATGTCTTTTGCTTCGCCGGCGATCGACCAAAACGGCGTCATTTATCTCGGCGTCGAAGGAGATTGGCAAAGTGTCGATTCTTCGAACGTCTATGCTATCAATCCTGATGGCACGCAAAGATGGAAATATCCGGTGGAGGGTGGCCGATTCGTACGGTCTTCGCCGGCTATTGGCTCCGACGGTCGTATTTATATCTCGACGAAGGCCGGGGGAGACAGCCTGACCGCCAAGCTCCTTGCGCTTTCCTCAAGCGGACAGAAGGTCTGGGAATATACCTTGGCCCACATCCACCAGACGCCTGACGATTCCTACTCCAGCCCGTCGATAGGCGCCGACGGTCTTATTTATTTCGGGGCGGAAACGGGATTCCTCTACGCCATCAATCCGGATGGTTCGCTGAACTGGATGCATCAACTGCGGTACGGCATCAACTGGTCATCGCCCGCGATTGCCGATGATGGGACTATCTACATTGGAACTCTGGCCGGCGATAATTATCAAGGCTATCTCTATGCTCTCAAATCGACCAGCCAAGGATACGCTTCGACCCCCTGGCCTCGTTTTCGCCACGATCGCAAAAATACGGGGCGATTCGGGGCTCG
>Ga0315279_10010783_pt1 | contig 10684 bp, 8 predicted proteins | sample YL17G06_20_MG_FD_203694 | JGI IMG/M metagenome (GOLD analysis project Ga0315279, IMG submission 203694) | Sediment microbial communities from Yellowstone Lake, YNP, Wyoming, USA - YL17G06_20 | ecosystem: Environmental > Aquatic > Freshwater > Lake > Sediment | place: USA: Wyoming | collected...
TGCTGGAAACCTGGGGATAGCAAAAAAGCAATCCAGATTGTTTAAGTCTGCCGATGTATTCCAGATAAGCGAGATAGAACTGGATTTCACGGTCAAACCTACGGATGGTTTCATCCAAGAAAGTTCTATGCTCCATGCAGAATCGATTGAGGCTGGTAAAGATTTCCGGATACAGTTTTCCAACGCAATCCAGGATTTGCGCTTCCACATGGTTCATGGTGGATTCCACATTAAGCTTGCTCCGATAGTCTTTTGCTGCACCTTGTTTGAATTTCTCAAACAATTTCTCCACCTCGACCGTGTAATCTGTTTCCCCCTCATATTTTCGTACCTTGACCGTGAGACCTTTGAAAATCACGCAATAACTAATGGTGGACAAGGCTGCCTTGAGCTCTCTCGTATCACCCAGCAGCAGCTTAAAGTCATCCGAACTGGCATATGTAGACACGTATTTACGCAAGGCTAATAAGCCTGGTGATTTTAAGTTGGCATCACCAAGATCATGTGCCAGGCTTTCCACCGCTTCACAATAGACTTGCGCAGCTTCCAAAAACCAGCCTTCGCGGAAGTTCTTAGAATCAAGCTTTTCGATCAAGCCAAGGTAGCGGAGCACGATGCCTATTCTCTGCGCAAAAGATTTGATACGCTCCATCAATACTGCATCTTCGAGGTCCTGCATGACCTCTTGCCGATATTGGATGGTAGCAATATCACGTAATGGGGTATAAAAAAAGGGTTTCAGGTCAAATTCCTGCCTGAATGCTGTTACAGCGTCGATAATCTGGTCAAGATTCAGATCCACAAAGAAGTTAGGTGGTACAGATGTTTCAATGACCAAATTAGCAGTGATGCTTTCAAATAGAATGCTTTGGAAACTCATATTGAATATACCTCCCTCTCCTTGCCCACCCGAAATGGATCGGAGGGCAGAACTGCTTTTAGTAACTCTTCCATATACGACATAGCCTGGCTGTTGAGCGGCAATACACACAATGAGCACAAGTCGTCGAAGGATGAAATCGAACTACGCTCAGGACAAAAGTATAGTTTCATAGCTGGTGTAGCGGTAAAACAGCCATGCAGCGACGCATAGTTTCGAAACAACAATAGAATGCCCCTTCCGCCGGGTAAGGGAAACTCAATCGGATTTGCCGGACCTTCCCCTCTTCTACCAGGTTCAGCCCGATATATGAGTTTAAAATCGATCCTACATACTCCAGAGTAGCAACCCGCATCAGGGGAACCTCTAGCGTGCAATATCGGCCCACATCTGGATCGGGTACAACCAGCACACGGTTATCGGTCACGATCAACACCTGAGGGTAGCCTTTGTTCTCGAACCAGGCCGGCCACAAAGCCCATATGTGTACTTTCTCAGTCGGGAGGAGGCATGTTGACAAGGCATCGGCGAACCGCCGATTGATAGCACTTACCAACCCGGCGTCGTTGCTTGATGGGTCGCGTAGAGCTGGTAGTTCAGATGGAGGAGGGAAAGTGGAGCGACGCAATGCATACGAATCAGCATTCTCCGGCAAGAAATTCTCTAGGAAACCAACCATTTCTACAAGAGCTGAGCGGGTGTATAGGGGTGTTTCCCATTCCAGGGTATCGCTGCCCCCCTCGGCCTCCCAGAAAGTCTTAAGTAGTACGGTCTCATCGCCCAAGGTTTCTATTTTAATTCCCATCAGGCGTTCCAACGTCCCAAGGTGGGCGTTAAAGCCATAGCGTACACCGCTGTCTCCCAGGGGAACCAACTCGATAAGGTGGATCAATCGCTGGGTAGTCAGGATTAGCACCCCTTCGTTTAGCTTTTCCCGCCCCAGCCAGGATCGCTGCCTGTGGCTGCGAATGGTTGGGCGGCGGATGGCGTATAAAATGCGCTCGTCGTCGGCTAGATAATCACTAATATAATGCTGGATATGGTATGGAAGCTGGAAAAAGGTGTATTCCGCTGCAGTGTAATGCTCGGTTTCTGTGTAACTCGTGAAATCCTTCTGCGAATCGGTGGGTTTCCAGGAGGGTTGCGATACTGGCTGGTAGCTTGCCGCTTTTGCCTGGCGAAACTTTATGGATGCCTCTTTCATCCATGGTATGAGAGTTTCCACTTCCAACCAATGCGGGGTGGATTCTGTGGAGAGTGCCATGCTTTGACAGAGTTGTGACCGTAAAGTATCGGCTAAGTCGCTTAATGACAAAACGGCTTTGAAGCGTTCGTCGCAAGCAGGTACAGCCACTAGATATGGCGCATTACCATCCGATTGGGCGCCACCCAGCAGTCTTGCACTCACCTGAGTGCGTGGGGAATGGGAAACATCTCCCAGGAGAATGACTTGCAACGGGTTTCCTTGCGCTGTCAGTGTCTTGGGAAGAATTCCTACATCGAAGGGCAGTGTCACTTCGGGATAAAGAATCTGCTCTAGCCGCAGCAGATCATATTCGATGGGGCGATATTGACCCGTGGGGCGTCCAGGGTGGGTGATCTCGATTTCAAATGTGGTCTCGTTTATCATAATCGTAATAAACAAAAAAACCTCTACTGAAGGATTATTCCAGTAGAGGCTATCAGTCTTGCGACGTTTAAAGCGAGCCTCATCGCCTAAATTTTTTCGGATATATATTTTACTACAGACTGATAAAACCGTTGGTATTCGGGATCATTCAGGTAATTTGATGGACTGCTCTAAGCAATGAGATCATCATGTCTCCATTGGTCGGTATAGAGTGGTTGGCTAATCCCCAAGGCTGATTTCCATAACAATATTCTCATCTTCAGATATATAGACTTTACCTATAGTTATCTATTCTTTTCCCTTCGACGGATTCTTGTATGAACTCAAAAATCGTCATGATCATGAAATGAGATTCAAACCTTTACTATTTTCTTCCCCCTTTGGACATGGGTACGGGTCGCCTTTCCTTGCTTCAAACTGCTGTACCCTTTGGGTACAATTCGGGTACAGATATGCTGAAACAGCTTGCAAGGAGCGCAGCGGGTTGTTTAGTGATTTTGGGCGATAGTAGAGGCAATCAACAGCTATTTTCGTCTTTAGCCGTGCTTTTTATCCATCGCACTGAAGAAGTCGCGGGTTCGAAACCGCCGGCAAGCGGCAGGTGACCCCTGCAGATCCACCTTAATACCCCCAGAGACGGAGGTTCTACTTTATTTATGCCTATATATAGGGTCATCGACTTACGGAATGAATTGGAAGGATCGTATCTGCTGCAACCGCGCCGCAAGTGGAAGTGAATATAGCCAAAATTAGACTCCGGCAAACATTCACACGGTATTCGCCTCGCATTCACAGCTTCTTCAAACCCTTTAGGTATCATCATCAACAGTAAGGAACACCTTACACATTCTAAACATTAGGAGAAATAAAATGAACAAGTTCGGAATCTTACTGGTAATTGTCGCGGTTGCAACGCTGGCATTGGGAACCTTTGGCATCGCATATGCCCAATCCCCCACGCAGACACCCGGAACCGGTACTGGCAGGATGGGTGGGCGTGGCTCACAAAATGGCTTGGGTGGTGCTAACACGAATGTTGGCGATGGCATCCTGCACGATTATATGATTGCTGCATATGCTGAAGCCCTGGATATCCCGGTAGCTGATCTCGAAGCTCGTCTTGATAGTGGTGAAACGATGGCCCAGATCGCTATATCAACAGGCCTGACCTTGGAGCAGTTCCGCACCTTGATGGTCGACGTTCGCACCCAGGCAATTGACCAGGCACTAGCTGACGGTGTGCTGACCCAGGCACAGGCTGATTGGCTGAAGCTGCATGGCGCCGGTCAAATGGCTGGCGGTCAAATGGGTAACGGTTCAGGCATGCGCGGCGGTGGGCAGGGACAATTCGCCAACCCCAATTGCCCGTACTACAACCAGACCAATCCGTAATAACAAGTAACTATACACCCAAGTAGGGGCATCATAGATCGATGCCCTTACTTGATTCCATTCTTTCATGTCATTCACGCTCCTTAACTGTTTACAACAACTTCAAACTATCCAGTAAAATTGCAACATGCTAGAAATAACTAAAAAAATCCTCGTAATAGATGACGAAGAGAAAATTGTAACTGTATTGAAAGCCTATCTGGAGCAATCGGGTTATCAAGTGGTGACGGCTGCCGATGGCAAGGGTGCTTTGGCGGTTTTTCAGCGTGAAAAACCGGATTTCATGATTTTAGACTTAACCTTGCCTGGATTAGATGGACTGGAGGTTTGCCGTGCGGTGCGCCGGCAATCCAATATCCCCATTCTGATGCTTACAGCTCGAGTTGAAGAAGCAGACAAATTGATGGGTCTTGAATTAGGGGCGGATGATTATGTTGTGAAACCCTTCAGTCCGCGTGAAGTTGTGGCACGCGTTCGAACCATATTTCGCCGGGCATCCGGCGAAGTCGCCCAAAATGAGATCATACGGGTTGGCAATTTGGAAATTGATATGGATCAGCACACGGTCATGGTTGAGAATCATCAGGTTGAGTTAACCCCGACAGAGTTCGATATTTTAGTTGTCCTTGCTCGCCAACCGAAGCGGGTATTCACTCGACTTCAAATAATGGAACAGGCGCAGGGAAATGCTTTTGAAGGCTACGAACGAACTATAGACGCTCATATTAAGAACATTCGGCTTAAGTTAGAGCCGAATTCCAAAGACCCAACTTTTATCCACACCGTGTTCGGCGTGGGTTATAAGCTAGAAGTAAAAACCGATGCGCAACAGCCTGATATTTAAACTACTTGGGGCATTTTTATTGATCATTGCTATCGGTGCGGTAGTCAATTCATGGCTGACATCTCAGGCAATGGATAATGCCTTCAGCCTGTACAGCACTCGCAACAGCCAGGCTTGGGCCGAGCAGCTCTCTCCTGCTCTTGCCGAGTACTATTCCATAAATATGAGCTGGCGAGGGGTTGAAACCATCTTACAATCTGGGTTAAGCTCATCGGGTTCCACGGGAATGGGGAACAGCCAAGGACGCGGATTCGGACAGGGGCGCCAGGGAAGCGCATGGATGGCTAATCAGCGGGTGATCCTTGCCAATGAACAGGGAACAGTGATCAATGATACATCCGGTGAGCTGCTAGGGCATGAGCTTTCTGCAGCTGAATTGAGCAATGGTGCACCTGTGCTGGTGAATGGTACCCAGGTTGGTACGGTCCTGGTCACCCCAAACAATATTGCTGGCGCCAACACCCCAGCTGGGCAATTCCTGGCTTCAGTTAATAAGTCAATCATAATCTCCGCGATCATTGCCGGGGTTATTTCTTTATTGTTGGGAGCAGTTCTGTTTTTCTATGTCACCGCACCTCTACGACAATTGAAAAAAGCTGCCAGTGCAATCAGTAGCGGTGATCTTAGTCAACGGGTGGATATTCGTTCCGAGGATGAGCTGGGCGATCTGGGCCAGACTTTCAATCAGATGGCTGAGAGCCTGAACAGTGCCGAAATCCAGCGCCAACATCTGGTGGCCGATATAGCGCATGAGCTGCGTACACCCATCACCGTGATCCAGGCTAACCTGGAAGCCATGCTGGATGAAGTGTTGCCCCTGAATGTAGAGCAGGTGGCTGCGCTACACGATGAGACATTATTGTTGAACCGGTTGGTCGCTGACCTACGGCTGCTTTCACAGGCGGAAGCAGGTGCACTCAAGCTGGAGCGCCACGAAGCAGAAATCGGCAGCCTGATTCAGAGGGTAGTTGAAAAAATCAGAGTCCAGGCCCAACAGAAAGGTATCAACCTAGAGATTGAAACTTCAGAAAATCTACCCAGGATTTCGATCGACGCAGACCGTATCACGCAGGTATTAAATAACCTGATCGGAAATGCCCTACGATATACCCCTCAGAATGGCAAGATCATTGTTAGTGCCACCAACTCTTCTGGTTCAGCTGGCACAATCCAAATTTCTGTTACCGATACCGGCTCCGGGATAGACCCCGTAGCGCTGCCTTTTGTGTTTGACCGTTTCTATCGTGCCGATCAATCGCGGGCGCGTAATAGCGGAGGATCTGGACTGGGGCTAGCGATTGTAAAACAGTTGGTTGAAGCGCATGGGGGGAAAGTAGAAGCAATCAGTCCAGTATTTTCGAATGCAGACAAACAGGGATATGGCACTCGAATAACGATCACCTTGCCGGGTAAAGCTTCGTGAATGCTGTGTAATAAAGCTGAGACATGTCTAAGAAAACTTGCATACGTAACCCTTATATCAATTGTCCCAGCCAACCAAAGACCAGTATGGTAATTAGCACACCTGCCAACGCACCCATCGCCAACTGGGCATATGTATGCTTACGCCGCTGCCAACGTGCCCAGGCGACCAGCGGCAGACTGAGAAAGGCAACCAGAGCTGGTGCTCCGAATACGAAAACCAGCGCAGTCGAAAACCCGCCGACGCCCGCCATGTGCAAACTGATTTTCCAGTAATACGAAATTGTGAACATCGTTATCCCCAGGCACAAGTAGGTTAATGCCATCACAACCAAGAGATGTGGCGCTCCCAGCGTGCTGAGCATGATAAGTGCCAGCACATCACTGCTTAGACTCACAAGGATAAAGCGTGGTCGCTCCGCGCGCTGGCTCATTTCGAAATCACTAACCCAGCCACGCCGCTTGCCGATCAGTAAATACGCAAGCGGGATGCCCGTCATCACCAGCAGTGCCAGGGTTGCCCACACGAGGCCCATTACCCCTGCCTCACTCCAGCCAAACGCAAAGAAAATGGGGAGTGATAAAACGGAACTATCGAACAAGATTGAGACCCAACGTGCCAGACGATTTGCCATTAGCCGGCTCCTGGCGTCCACAAGATCCTAAGTATGGTGAGGTGAAGGGATTTGAAGCCCTGAATGATCATATATACATCCAATCTACCTGCTGGATTTCATGATCCGATGACTGAGTGTCGCCTTGCCGCCAAAACTTCTTTCAGTGAGTAAACAAAGGCCGGAATAGCGATACCGATCATGAATAACCCAATCAACACATATCCGAAGTCAACGGGCAAAAACCGGTCCAATCTAAAAAGGGTTGAAACCCCAAACAACGCGAACAGCAATCCACCAAAAAACAGCGTTCTTCCCCCTGTTTGAGACCCAATACGCTTTATCTCCTGTTCCTTTAGCAAGTGGGACCAACGCATGGAAGCGCCAAACAAGAATCCAATAACTACAAGCATGATCATCGTTCCAAGCCCGTAAACCAGTCCTGGTAGAAACCCTAACCAGGGGCTTCGCATGGCAGGGGCAGCAACCGTGTTGACAAATAGCGAGAATCCGCCGAATCCGAAACCGGCAAGAAAGCCGTGAATGAGGGCCCACTTTACTGGCAACGTCGCCGTCGGTCCAGCAGGTTCTGTATGTTGCCTTGTGAGCACCTGCCTTGTTGTTTCAATTTCCTTCGCCTCTTCGTGGTGATGCCCGAGGAGGTGGAAATGGGGATAAAGATTCTGACGTAGGACCAACGCACCCGCAACTGTCATCGCAAGACCAACTACAAGGTAGATGACCCCATTGATGGTAGGAGAGAGAAGGAATGGAGCCAAGGCCAGGTAGGCAGCTTCCGAAAGGAGGGCGCGCTGAACGCTAAAGGCTGCAGAAAAGAAGAGGCCTGCTTTCATTCCTTCCCGTCCGCTTCCGCCACCAATAGCATAGCTAAACGTGATTGGCCAGGTGTGCTCATCTGGCAGGACTCCGTGGAGCAGGCCAAATAGAAAAGAGTAAAACACTGCTGAAAGTGGGGTCATTGGAAATCCCTGCTACCACCCGAGTCAATCATATAAAAAATGGAATCCAAAACTATCAGCCATGCTCTCTTTATTCTCGAAGATGGCTATTGACGTCAATCTACTCCGTTCCATCCGCGCTTTGACATGGCAAACCCCTCGTTAAGATACAATCTCTCCTTGCAGGGTGTGCAGATAGAGAGTAAAGTCTACCCACCAGAGCTCCTTGACCAACACTACGTAAGGCTCGCGTCATCAAGAGCCTGCGGGTGGTGGGGTGAAGTGCATGAAAACCTAGGAACATAATTGAGAGATTCATCAATCCATATGTGCATATTTAAAAACGACGATCTTCAAGATATCTGCCAGAGGTAAATAAAGCAGGGTTACGATCAAGGTGAGCACAATCAAATTGAATGGGATGGCGGTCATCAGGAAGCCCTGAGTAGCCAGGATACTCACAACAATGACATCCAGGACTGTGCCCAATATCATCCAGCGGCTGGGGACCGATTTCCAGAAATGACGCCTCTCACGAACCAGATAGACATTGATCTGGCCGGTAAAGACCAGCATTACAAACATCAAGGTTTGCATTTGGGCCAATGGTAGATGGAACAGGTTATTTGATGCATATAAAAATGCAAACGACACAATCAGGGCAGGAATTGCTAGAAGAAAAGCCACCTGCATCAGTGTGCGAATATGCCATCGATCAGGCTTGTTCGAATAAGAAACATTATCCGAAGCAATCGACATGGTAACAAAATCATTCGCAAAAAGCAGCAAGACAATCAGTAATGGAGTTACTACAAATTCTCCAGTAAAGATAAACCCAAGGCTCAAAAAGAGAGCAATTTGGAAAGTTTTGATAATCTTGTTAAGAGTGTACGTTAACATACGCTGATAAATTTGACGGCTGGTTATAACTGCGGTGAGTATGTTGCTCAGGCCAGGGGTGGTTAACACCAGGCTGGCAGCGGCGTTGGCCACATCCGTTGCACTGGCAACTGCGATACCCACCTCCGCTTGTTTTAATGCTGGAGCATCATTGACGCCATCACCAGTCATACCAATAATATGCCCCGTACTCTGGAGAGCCTGCACCAGGTGGAATTTGTCTTCAGGAAAGACGCCAGCAAAAATATTGCATTGTAAAGTCTCAGTGGTAACCTGACCATGTAGACTCTCAGAATCGCAGGTCGAACCTGTGATGCCTACCTGTTCAGCAATTGCTTGAGCAGTTAATGAACCATCTCCGGTCACCATCAGTACGCGCACCCCCAGGTCATTCAATTTTTGCACCAAAGCCTTAGAATCTGCCCGCGGTTCGTCTTGCAAAGCAAGAAGACCTGCTAAATGCAAAGGCCCTCCCTGGGGACCAGCAGCCACTGCCAGCACCCGGTAGCCTTTGGCTGCTAAACCTGCCACATCTTTCTCAATCTCGGCGCCTGCCCCAGCCAGTTCTGCAATGGTTAAGGGAGCGCCTTTGACGACTTGCATAGTTTTTCCATCTGGTTGGCGTACCAGGGCTTCAGAGCGCTTCGAGGCTGGATCGAAGGGTGTGAAATGAAGGATGGTATCCGTGATTTTCAGGCTTTTTTCCCGTGCAGCTGCCAGGATAGCCATATCAAGTGGGTCTTGGGTCGCTTCTTCTGATGCTAACACAGCCCATTGCAAGACATCTTCGTTACTGTGGGGTGCATATGCATGCACCGCTCCCAAAGTCAAACGGTTTTCCGTGAGTGTCCCCGTTTTGTCGCTGGCTAATATGCTCATTGCCGCAGCTTCCTCAATAGCCGAGAGCCGTGTGACCAACACACCATTACGAGCCAACTCTGATGCTCCCAATGCAGTCGCCAGTGTAAAGGTCGCTGGCAGCGCTACTGGTACAGAAGCCACCAAGATAATAAGTGCAAAGGGTAGAATATCCGGCCAGGCGATGTGAGAAATTAGGGCATAAAGGACAACAATAATCACCAATCCAATATCGGCGATGATTAGATATTTCACGATGGACAAGATGATCTCTTCCAGGTGACTGGCTGTTTTCGCTGTCCGTACCAGTTCAGCGGTTTTGCCAAAATTGGTCTTAGCTCCGGTTGCTGTTACTTCACCGCTGGCCTCACCGCGTTTGACTACCGCTCCTGCGAATGCCTTGTGACCTATCCCGCCCTCCACCGGTACAGATTCCCCCGTAAGAGTCGATTGATCCATTTGAATCTGGCCTTCTGTCAGGTTCACATCGGCTGGCACAAGATCGCCCATCCGTAGGTGAATGAAGTCTCCTGGGACCAGATCCTGCGCAGGCACGAGCAGCCAATGATCATCGCGTAGAACCCGGGATTGTACAGTAAGCTGTTTGCGCAGCAGCGCCAGCGCTCCCTGGGCGCGATTTTCTTGTAGATAGCTCAAGATCGCGTTAAACATCAGCAGCAGTCCAATGACGATCGCCTCAACGTGTTTGCCTAAATAAAGCTCTAAAATGACCGTGATCTCCAGCATCCAGGGCACCGGGGCCCAAAATTTTTTCAGAAAATTGAGTAAGGGATGTCTTTTTTCTTCGGCTACCGTATTCGGGCCATATTGTTTTAGGCGTTGCGTTGCTTCCTGGCTGCTCAACCCGATAGATGATGCCTTGGAATGGGTTGCTTGATCTGGATGAATGGGTTCAGCATTGGTCATGTATTTCTCCCTACCACTTTCGGAAAAGCTCAATTCTCAATATTTGCCCCCTAGAAATTCACGTTATTGGATAAACACAATTGTCTGATTCAGCAAATGGATGTCTGGTAACATTATAATAAAAATATTTGGATGCTTTAAATTAATATTATTAGTAAATAAAAAAGCCATTGAGTAACAAATCCTAGAGATCCCGGGTACGCCAAAATTTTTCTAGGAGCCAATTGGATCCAAGTCTGGTTTACCGAAAGGCTACCT
>Ga0315279_10010784_pt1 | contig 10684 bp, 8 predicted proteins | sample YL17G06_20_MG_FD_203694 | JGI IMG/M metagenome (GOLD analysis project Ga0315279, IMG submission 203694) | Sediment microbial communities from Yellowstone Lake, YNP, Wyoming, USA - YL17G06_20 | ecosystem: Environmental > Aquatic > Freshwater > Lake > Sediment | place: USA: Wyoming | collected...
CTAAAGTCGGGGAAGTTGCAAATACTAATGCACCTGTTCCTGTTTCATCGGAAAGTGAACCAAGGAGTTGAGTAGATGTAATAGAGTCTGTGGCTGTGCCGTAAAGTGTGCCAGTTGTGGCGGGTAAGGTAATAATTATATCGCTTGCCGTATTTGAAGGAGATATTTGAGTATAATTAGAGTCGCCATCATAAAGTTTTATATAAGTCCCGCCATCGCTTGAACCGTCAAGACAAGCACCCCCTGTGCAGTCACCTACAGCGGTAACATCACCCGCGCCTGAAGGCGTTCCCCAGGAAAGAGTTCCGTTTCCGTTAGTGCCTAAGAACTTGCCGTCACTTCCATCTGCGGCTGGTAAGGTATAAGTTGTCAAACCTGCAGCTGCAGCGGGAGCCAATCCAACATAGCCAGAGGTAGCTCCTGACAGCCGAAGCGTCCCTTTTACATCCAAGGCGCTGCCCGGACTCGTTGTCCCGATGCCCACGTTGCCGCCGTTTTTAACCGACAAAACTCCTGTAGAGCCGTCGTAAAGGCCGAGGATATCTCCGCTGCCGCTCTGGGTAACTTTAAGCGCGGTGCCGGTTCCGCCGGCTGAGCCGTAAGTTATATCCAAGGCGTCATAACTGCCGGAGGTGGGATTAAAATTGATATTTACGGCATCCGCGGCAGTGCCCGTATAATCCTGGTCAAGATAACTGGTTAAAGTCAAAGCCGCCTCCATCGTATCTGCCGTATCCGAGCGCAGGAATTGGGTGGAATTCAGGCCGTCAAAACGGTCGCTGTTTAAGGAACCCAGCGAAGAAACGATTTTCAGGCGGGGAGACATTTCCCCGTCGCTGTCCACCTCAACAGAAAGATAATACGTAGAGTTGAAATCTATGGTTGAGGGGAACATCGTGCTTGAACCCAGATAACAAGAGACCACGCCTACAGAATCCGCGGTCAGCGTCTGTGTCTCTGACCATAAACTTGTTCCTCCGCTGGAAGCGGAATATAAGCGAAAGATAAAGCTATGGCTGCCGGAAAGCGTGGTTGCGCCTGCCTTCTTTAACCTCGCCTGGAAGAATACCTGTTGCGGCACGTCCGCAAAGACAGCCTCCCATGAAAAAATGCTAATTAGGACTAACGTTAAAATTCCTACTAAACCTATTCTGCTTGCCCTTTTTTTAAACATTTTACCTGACCTTCCCTTCTTTATGTCCCGGCCCAAGAGTATTGTATACTTTATAAAAACATCCGACAATTTTGTATGATAATTCTTTATATAGTATCTTCTCTTCAGCCACTATTTTTCATTCGTGTTAATTCGGTTTTTCATTCGTGTTAATTCGTGAATCAACGGCGCCAGAACAAAGTCTTGCGCGGCAGTTCTTCTATTTTTCCGGTGGTTTTTATATTCCAGACCCACTGCGCCAGCGTGGCGTCTTCCTCGTCAATGGTAAGTTTACCGTCGCCGTTTAAATCAAAAGCGCTCTTTACATAAAAATAATGATTCCCTTCGTTTAATCCTGTAAAACTCGCCGCAGCGGCAGCCGACCACTGCGACCAGTCAAGGTTATCCAATTTATAACTGAACTGGCAACCCGGGCGCGACGCCTCATATTTAAATTCTGCCCCGCTTTCAGCGGTAACTACGGCCGGGCCGGAAATAATGCGCGTATCCGGAGTCTTGAGTTTCAAGGTGAGCTCGTCTTTATATACAGGGGAAAGATTGCCTGCCGCATCCTGAAATTTCACATAGACAGTTTTTAAACCGTCTCTATCCGGCTCAGCAACCAACCAGTTGGAAATCACCGGGCTGTAAGGCTCAGGGTGATTCATTTCCGTATCAAATATGCCGTCATTGGAAATATAAATATATTTTACTCCTGACACCGCATCTTCTGTCTGAATATTTAAAAAGACATAGGCAGAATGGGTAAATTCTTCGCCGTTATTGAGCAGGATACTGCCTGAGGGACCCTGGGTATCCACGATAAAATTCCAGCCTCCAAGCGCATAATTACCCACCAAATCCTGGGCCTTTAATAATACGGTGTTGTTTCCTTCTGAAAGGGGGCTTTCGGGCTGAAATTTAAGCAGCCGATTTTGCGCATCATAATCAAAATAAACCGTGCGGTTATTTAAGCTCAGCGTGGTTAAATTTTTATCTAAACCCGCATCTGCATCGTATAAATAACAGGTAATAGGAGCGTAACTATCAGAAATAAATGCGCCTGGATAGGGGCTGAGTTGATTAATCAGGGGCATATCTACATCAACCCAGAACTCAAATTTCAGCAAGCTTCCTTCTTTGGCCAGGCCGCCGGTTGTAAAGGGTAAAACATAAAAGGTATGCTTACCGGAGGTTATACTGTCTTCGGGAAATTGATAAAATGCAGAGGTAGTGTCAATGGTTGTATCAGGCTGGGTATCTAAGGAAACTGAAAAGCCGGTTAATAATTCCGGCGGCTCTATTTCTATCTCCCAGGAGAAATAAGGGTCATTATCTGTCTGCCAGGTGGCTTCGGAAATAGGATAACCTAAGACATCTGTCCTTGCCCTTAAATCAGAAATCCACTTAGCCATCTCGGCGGAAATCAACGGAATAAGCAGAGGAATCTGGCCGGCAGTTAAACCGAATTGCGGGCTGGTAAAATCCTGTAAAGAACCGACAGTTTCTCCTAAACCGCTGAAGATAATCTCGGCATTGGCAGAGGAAGCCGCACCGCCGGCATTTAAGAAAGTAGCCAGGTCTATCTGAAAAGAACCGCTGTTTGTATCTAAGGCATAAAGAGAAGTAAGGAATAAAATATGGAGGGCTAAAAATACATAACTTATTAAAATATAAAGCCTTTTATTCCTGCTATAAGAGGCAAATAAAAAACCCGCCAACACTTTCATGCTGGCGGGTAAGTGCCGCAATCGGGGCCTTCTCATGGGCGTATCTGAAAAATCATTCTTTCTAGAAGGAATCTCTTCATGGGCTAATCGGGATATTCACTAAAAACTCCTGCGCTTTTGTATCTTTTTTAAACTTAAAATTTATTTTGAGCATCCGCGGGAGATAGGCCGAAGCCTCGTCCCAGGATACCTTCCAAACCTGGCCGTCACTGTAACTGAAGCTGCATTCGCTTAGTTCCTTCAGGCATACCTGCTTGTGCCCCTGCGTGCCGCTGCCAGAATCCGCTGAATCCTGGTAATACCGCTCCAAGGTAGAATCCGCAGGATTACAGGTATAGCCTGCCTTTACCAGATTATCCTCTCTGGCAAAGATAAAAAAAAACTGTCTTCCTTACCTATAAAAGAGGCTTCTCCGGCTGAGGTCCTTACCAACGAGGAAATCTCCCGGCTTAAACGCGTCAAGCACAACCTCTGCTGCTGCTGGTAGTCCAACATTTTTTCTCCTTCGCGCAAACTGCGGAAGGAAGTTATGACTAAACCCAGAACCAATCCCATCACCATTAAAAATATGGAGATGGTAACTAAAACCTCTATTAAGGTAAAGGCTCTTTTTCTCATCATTAAACGCTTGTTCCCAAGACGCGCAGCAATTCCTGGGGCGTAGTCGCCCCTGACAAAACCTTCTGCCATCCATCATCGTAAAGAAATTTCATTCCCTGCTTACGGCAGAAACTGACAATCTCCTCGGAACTGGACTTCTGCACCACCATCCTGCCGATAGTAGGAGTAAGTTCCATAATTTCAAAAATCCCGTTGCGTCCGGAGAAACCGGTATTTAAACAATCCTGACAGCCCTGCGCCTGATAAATCACGAGTTTTTCTTTGTTAGAGAGCGCTGCCGCGGTAATGCCCGGCGGCAGAGGATAGCCCTCTGACTCCTGATAAGGCCTCTTGCATTTAGGGCATAAAACGCGGATGAGGCGCTGTGCCACCACTCCGTTAAGGCAGGAGGCAATTAAAAACGGCTCAATCCCCATATCAATCAGGCGGACAACCGCAGAGGCGGCATCATTAGTATGTAAAGTAGAAAAAACCAAATGCCCGGTAAGTGCGGCCTGAATGGCAATGGTGGCGGTTTCCAAATCGCGGATTTCGCCCACCATAATAATATCAGGGTCATGTCTTAAAATAGAGCGTAACCCTGTGGCAAAAGCCAAATTTACTTTTGAATTAACCTGAATCTGACGGCAGAAATCCAACTTGTATTCCACCGGGTCCTCAATGGTAATGATATTTTTTTCTGTTGTCTTTAAAGTCAACAAAGAGGCATAGAGGGTGGTGGTTTTTCCGCTTCCGGTTGGCCCGGTGACTAAAATAATCCCTGAGGGCCGCTGGATAAGCCGGCTATATTTATCTAAATTCTCTTTTAACATTCCTAATTCCGCAAGTGTCAAGAGGTCCACATTCTGCCTTAATAATCTCAACACAATACTTTCCCCCTGGATGGTGGGTATCACAGAAACACGCACATCCAGGACTTCATCTTCTGCATTAAAAGTGAACCTTCCGTCCTGGGGGATGCGCTTTTCGGCAATATCCAAATTAGCCATAATCTTAATGCGGGAGATAAAGGCGCTATAGAGGCCGGCCTCCGGAGGGCTTATCTCTTTAAGCACTCCGTCAATGCGCAGGCGCAGGCGCATTGCCTTTTCCTGCGGCTCAATATGAATATCCGAGGCATTAACTTTAACTGCCTGCCTGAGCAAAAGATTAACCGCCTCTATTGCCGAGGGTTTAATTCCTTCTTCTCTTACCTGCTCTTCAACTAAGGATGCAGGCGCTGTCTTTGGTTTTCGGGCGTCGTAATACTGGCTCAAAATATTGTTTAGTTCTTCTTCTTTTACTAAATATGGTTTTATAAACAGGCCGGTGCGAAAACGCAGTTCTTCCAATAGGGATGTATCTAAAGGGTCCAGCACTCCGACGGCTAACTCATTGCCTTCTTTAAAGATGGGAATTACTTTATTTTGCTCGCAAAACTCCGCCGGCAGGAGCGCAAGCACATCGCCGGAAGGCAGAAAATTGGCAAGGCTAAAACGGGCCAAATGCAGTTTATCCGCCAAAAAGTCAATCAGTTTCTCCTCGGGGACAAAGTTAAGCCGGCGTATCGCCTTGACTAATGAAACAGAGCTGCGTTCCTGTTCTAGTTTTAGGGTTTGCAACTGCTGTTGCGAAATTATCCCTTCTTTTATTAATCTCTGTTCTATATTTAATTGTTCCATAGGTGGTTTACTACTCCTACCGCTTTGTCCCACCTACGCGGTGTGTCCCACACACCGCGTAGGTGGGATAGGCTAAAAGTGCTGTTTATTTAGCGGCGGCAGTGGTAATTAATTCTTCACCTGAAGGAGAAAGAATCTTAGCCGTCACAAAAATAAGCAGATTTTTGCGCTGGATGCTGTCGGCGTCCTTTTTGAAAAATGCCCCCACAAGGGGTATATCGCCTAAAATAGGCACCTTGGTAACTGTTTTGGTGCGGCTCTCCTTTATCAAACCTCCCAGAACCACCGTATCGCCGCTATTGACCACCACCGTCGTAGAAAGATTACGCGAGGTAAACTTAGGCAGCGATACGCCGCCGGTATAACTAAAGGCATCGGCACTAGCCTCGCTGACCTCGGGTATAAGCGAAAGGGTGATGGTCTTTTTATCCGCGCCCACCGACGGAATTACCTTAAGGAGAATTCCTACATCTCTTCTTAAAAAATCTTTGGGCACATTCATATAACTGGTCTCATCTGCCGTTAAAATTCCATTTCCGTCATTATCAGTCTGCACAATCTCGTATTCATAACGGGTAGGATAAATCCACTCATCCACCACCTTAATGGAAGCCATCTGATTATTAAGCGTGGTGATGCGCGGGGCGGAAAGGGTCTTAATCTTCTTTGTCTCTTCCAATGCGTGGAGCACGGTCTCAAACTGGGGAGTAGTCAGCAACCCCTTATAAGTAAGGTTTAAGCCTTCTGCCAGGCGGGTAAAAGAGGTAAAGTCTACGCCGCTGTCCTTGGCAAGGCCGTGTTTAAACTCCTTATTTTTTCTTTCCACAGCAACATCTTCATTGGCAAATTTCCACTCTAAACCCAATTCTTTGGTATCGGTAATATCCACTTCTAAAAATCTGGCTTCAATGAGGATTTGATAAGGTGTAATGTCCAGATTATAAATTATATCTTCCAGCATCTGCAGGTTCTGAGGGGTATTGCGCACTATCAGGGCATTGATACGTTTATCATAGACGATTTTGGCATCCGCAGGCCAGGGAATCACCTCTTTTAAAGTGTCCTCAATAGTTAAAACCTTGTTAATCTGCGCGGAGCTGCCTCCTAACCCCGTGCCGGAAGCACCTGCGATAGAGGAAAATTCCGTGAATAGCCCTCCGCCTTTAGTCAGGTAATAGATACGGGTTTCCAGCGGCTCTACTTCTATTTCTTCCGGATGCGCAATCCAGACAATCTCTTTGTCAATACGATAAACCAGCCCTAAGCTCTTGGTAATATATTTTATTACTTCATCCACCGGTGTCTGGGTAAACCGGGCGCTTACCTGAGGAGATATATCCAGGACTTTCTGGGAAGCAATAAAATTAATCCCTGACTCCTGGGAAAGGAACCTCATAACTGATTTTAAATCCACCTTATTAAAATCCAGAGTTATCTTCTTTTCTTTAAGTTTCTTTCTTATGAGGGGCGGTTCTATTAAGGAAGTCTCTTCTATTTTTTCCGTGCGCTGAGGCGGCTCAACATAAGGAGCAACCTGCCTTTTTAAGACCTCGTTAATCATCTGGTCTTCTAAAAGTTCGGTTTTCTGCGTGACCTGGCGCTTCCTCTTCTGCTCAAGACCGCTCCTTGCCTTCTCAATATATTCCTCGGCAGAAGGAGTATACTTTATCCTGAAAGCATTCTTGTCTTCGGCATTAAGATTGCCTGAAAGAAAAAAAGCCAGGAGCATAAAAAAGAGCGTCTTTGTTCCTATAAATCTTATTCTGGTTTTTATCATCTCTCTTCCCCTTCCAAGGTAATAACCTTCTGGAAAACCTTTATTGCCTCTTCATACATTTCCAAACTATATAGCCTTCTTGCCTTCTTCCACAATCTCTCAATCTCTTCCATTCTGGCTTTCTCTTGGCGCTGCTGTTTTAACATTATCTCTGCAAATGCCTTTTCCTGCATCACCGACCTGATTAGTTCCCTTAACTTTACTTTCATCTCTTCCCTGCATCGCGCTAATTCCTCCTGCTGGGCCTTAAGCTGCGCCTGTAGTTGCAACAGTTCTGCCTGTCTCTTCTGTTCTGCTTCCAGGCGTTTTCTTTCTAATTCTACCTTCTCTCTGAGTGATTCCTCCTGTTTCTTCTGTTTTTCTTCAGTAAGTTTTTTAAGACTCCCCTGGCGCTCTGCTTGTTTCTTCTGCTTCTCATCAGCTAATCTCTTACGCTCCTCTTGTTTTTTGCGCGCTAATAACTGCCTGCGTTCCTGCTCGCTTTCCGCTTTAATTTTAATCAAGCTTTTTATCTCAGATAATTCTCTGTGTACTGTTTTAAGCGTGACAGAGCTTTTTCCTTCTGCCTTAACATTACCGGCAAAAAACAAGCTCACTAATAAAAAAGTTATAATTAATCCTGGAAGTTTTCTTCCCCCCATCGCTATTTTTCTCTCTCTACAATAATTTCTTCGCCGCTATCTGCCTTTTTCAAAATTATCTTATCATCTTTGGCGTCAACCAAGATATAATCGTCTATTCTTTCACCCGGAGCCAAAAAACGCACTTCCTGGTTTAAAGCGTCCTCAATTACCACTACCTCTTTAGATTTCAAGATTGCTCCTCCGCGATAGAAAAACCGCACTAAGGGTTTTTGTTCCCCTGTCTCCGGCGACACAGCGGCTGTTTGTTTTGGCTGCGCTATAAAAAAAGGATTATTGCTCCTTAAGATATAGATAAAATTCTGCTCTTCTAAAGAGAATCGTTTTAACAGAGGCATAATCTGCCCTTGTTCATTTTGCGCTAACTCAAAAGGGCTTAAAAGCTCCGCGAGAGTAACAGGAATTACAATGTGGCCTAACATCAAATCTATCTGGTAAGAGGAATCCTTAGAACTCAATGAAAAAGATTCAATGGAAACAACAGGCACGGCCTGCGTTAATTCTATAATAAACTCTATTAATGACTGGATAGGAGAAACTAATTCTATGCGGCTTTTAATCAATTTCATCCCTGACAGCCCCTCCAACTCCTGCACCGCACTTATCCCCGGATTTACCGAGGTAAAATTTATCCCGTAATCCATACCTAAACTTACCGTTCTTTTTAACCCGTAAAGCTGGCTTAAAAGATAGACCGCATCTGTCTCAGAAGGCAACTTCTCCGTGAAACCTAAATTCGGAGAAGTCAGGCCTTTTTCCTGGGCTTTTAGTTTTAAGAACTGGTTGACCTTGTCCAATTGTTCTACAAAATAAATCGCCAAGTCATAATCGCCCTTTTTCCAGCTTTCTTTAGGGTCAAAAGTATTAAACAAATCCGCCAGTTCCGCTTTTAAACTTCCTATCTCCTGCCCAAGATGCCCTGGCGTTTTCTCATTAAAGCCCGGCAAGAATTTATCTAAAGTGGCCGTGTTTTGTAAACTCTTTTTCTTTAAGCCGGCTATCCGGCCGCTTAAAAAAATCCCCGAGATTAATAAACTAAAACCCGCTATCAGGCCAAGTAAAAATAAGGGGTTTTTTTTACTAAGGTATTTAACTTTTAGGTTTAACATACTCTTGCGTAACTGCCTCCGAAATTTCAAAGCGTAATTTAAAATCAATCCTTCGACTCTGCTCAGGATTGATGATGAGCGTCCCTCGACTTCGCTCGGGACTAGTCCTGAGTCCCTCGAAGGACGCAGTCGAACCCTCAACCGCCTGTGCCTGCGCTTCCGCGGCAGTAAAAGTAGAGGCGACTATTTTGGCCTCTTTTATATCTTCGCTGCTTCTTTTGAGTTTATTCAAAAAATCATTGAGCTCTTCATAACCAGGGCTGTTTCCGGAGATAAAGACCTGAAGTTTGACATCTTTTATCTCGGCATCAAACTCCTTAATTACTATCGCCGGGGGTTTACTCTGGGAAATTACCGCCAGGGCTTTTAGATAGAGTTTTTGTCGACTTAAACTATTCTCTAAATAATCCCGCAATCCCTGCAATTTTTCCTTCTCTGCTTTAAGGATCTTCGCCTTCGGCAACACCACGGATACTTGAAACTGGGTATTTTTATAAATCGACTGCCAACGTTTTAAATTTTTGAAAAGAATCATATCCAGCAATAATAGAAAGATAAAAACAAAAATACCCAAAAATAACGCTGATTTCTTTAAAAGATTAAATCCCAGCGCATAGCGTTCTCTTCTTATCTTCTCTTTAATGAAATTTATATCTAAACCCGAAGGCGGATGCAAATAACTTAAGGCCAGCCCGCAGGCCAAAGTCACAGGCCAGAAGGCCGTGGTTTGGCTTCCCATGGCCAAAGCCATTACCTGTAGATTGGCAATGGCTTTGGTGCCGGCAGGTAAAATAATCTTCTTTAAGGGCTCAAAAACAGCGACCTCAATATCACCCAACGCTTTTTTAAGAGAAGCTGTCAGGGGAGAAGACGCTTCCTGTCCTGCCAAATAAAGACAGACAGATACCCTTTCTGCAAGCGGATTCTGCAAGTAATAGGAATTAAATGTCCTCTGGACTTCCAGGGAAAATCTTTCTGGCGCATCCCCTCCTTCATCCAGAGTTTGTTTACCAGTAGAAAGAGGATAAACCCACAAACGTTTGCCTTCATAAATAACTAAATCGCTGGCAGAACGCCTGATATTTAAAAACGCAAATTTCTCTTTGTCAGGATAATTATAGACAAAAATATTATGCAGTGCCACGAAGGAAGGGGTAACTCCCGACACGCGCAATCCTGCCTGTTCGGCCTGCGCAACATATTCTTCCACCACTTCTCTTTTTGCGGCAATCAAATTAAGGCTGGTATTCAATATAAAAGCGCCCCAGAGACACTCTTCTAATTTAAAAGGTAAATTTTGACGCTTAAAAAATGCTATTATATCTTTTTTTCTGTTTCTGCCTTTTAAGAATGAAGACGTCATAGGAAAACTACGAAAAAGAAGCCGTTGCGTAGGCAAACCGATAACCACCTCCGCCTGTTTCCACAAAGTACCATTTATCAGTTCTTTTAAATTGCCGGAGGCCGCGGTTCTGCCCAGATAAATTTCCTTTACCTTCTTTATCAGCTTTATAAGCTCGACAATTGTAAAATGCCCGTCATCAATATCTAAACCGATAACTTTTTTTTGCATCCACTTCATCGTTATCTCCTATGTCCTGCCTATGATTGCTTTTAACTTATTAAGTTCCGTCAGAGAATATTCCCGGCGCTTGTTAATGGGATTCCTTCTAGACTTAGGAAAGATTTTCTTTCTCTCGTAGCGTAAAAGAGTCTGCTTAGAAATCCCTAACGCCCTGGCTATCTCTTGCGTGCCATAATACGTTTTTTGCATCCACTTCATCGTTATCTCCTATGTCCTGCCTATGATTGCTTTTAACTTATTAAGTTCCGCCAGAGAATATTCCCGGCGCTTGTTAATGGGATTCCTTCTAGACTTAGGAAAGATTTTCTTTCTCTCGTAGCGTAAAAGGGTCTGCTTAGAAATCCCTAACGCCCTGGCTATCTCTTGCGTGCCATAATACGTTTTTTGCATCCACTTCATCGTTATCT
>Ga0315279_10010786_pt1 | contig 10683 bp, 8 predicted proteins | sample YL17G06_20_MG_FD_203694 | JGI IMG/M metagenome (GOLD analysis project Ga0315279, IMG submission 203694) | Sediment microbial communities from Yellowstone Lake, YNP, Wyoming, USA - YL17G06_20 | ecosystem: Environmental > Aquatic > Freshwater > Lake > Sediment | place: USA: Wyoming | collected...
GATTATGACCCTTGGCTCATAGCACCCTTTTCAACACAATGGCGTTTGGTGGAGAGCTGGAGCGGAACGGCAAGTGCTCCCATTTGGCGGACTGTTGAGACTTGGACGGGGACGGTGAGCACGGCTGCTCCGAGCTGGCGTGTTGTTGAGAGCTGGAGCGGTACGGTGGCGGGGGTGACTTGCTACGTACGGTCGGGCGGGAACGACGTCAACAATGGCCTCTCTTGGGTTACGGCGAAAGCTACGATAGACAACGCGATTAAAACTGCCTCCAGCGGATACACGATTATCGTCGGAAACGGCACCTACTCGGAGAACCTGAACGTGAACAAGCGCCTGACAATCAGGTCAGAAAACGGCGCTTCGGTGACGACGGTGCAGACGCCGAATTCAGACAATCATGTGTTCGAGGTGACGACCGACAATGTCACGATAGCGGGGTTCACAATCAAGAACGCGACAGGAGTAAGTAAAGCGGGAGTGTATCTCTCCAGTGTTGAGAACTGCCGCGTGGAAAACAACATTGTCGAAAACAACTCCAACGGCATCTACCTTTACCTTTCAGACAACAACACCATTTTCAACAACACGGTGGAGAACAGCCAATATGGTATACATCTAGATAACTCGGACAACAACACCCTCTCAGTCAACACAGTGGAGAACAACTCTTCCTACGGAGTCTACCTCTACTATTCCGACAACGACATCATCGAGAACTCCACAAGCCAGGGCAACTCCAGTTATGACATTTACCTGGACCCATGCTTGGGCACCATTCTCCGGAACAACACATATGTCACAGCCGCCGGCTTCCCAGCGATTTCGAGCGTTGCGGCCTCCACCAGCACGACGTCTGCCACCATAACTTGGACGACAGCTGTGAGCGCAGACAGCACGGTTGAATACGGGGCCACGTCTTCGTACGGGAGCACTTCTTCCAGCTCAACTTCTACCACCAGCCACTCCGCTAGCCTGTCAACCCTCACAGCCAGCACCACGTACCATTACCGCGTGAAATCCGTCGACAGCAACAACAACGCCGAGAGTTCACCTGACAAAACTCTTACCACCTCGGCCGAGAGCCAGCCGCCGTCTACTACCCCGTCCAAGAAGAACACGGTTCTTTCCATCACCCCATCGAGCTTTGCGCTTACCTCAGAGAATTCTACTACATTTACCGTCACTCTGAAAGACGCAGACAACGTTGCCCTGTCCGGAAAGACGGTAGCTTGGAGCAAAACCACAGGCAGCCTCTCGGCCACGAGCGGCACCACCAACAGCTCCGGGCAGGCGACGGTCACATACACCGCGCCAGTCGTTGATAACCAGACTTCCGTGACGGTAACGGCCGCGTTTGCCGGGGATTCCAGCTATAATGCTGCAAGCTCGGTGAGTGCAACTGGCACTGTGTCTCCCGTGACTTCTTCAGTTTCGCCGACATCCACTTCCTTGACCATCACGCCTTCGAGCTTCACCGTCCAGAGCGGCAGCTCCACAACACTCACTGCAACATTGAAGGACAACTCCGGCACCTCGCTCGCGAGCAAGTCCGTAAGCTGGAGCGCCACCGTAGGGACCCTCAGCTCGACAACTGGCACGACAAACGCCTCTGGGCAGTCCACCATCACATACACCGCGCCAGCCGTCGACAACCAGACCTCCGTGACGATAACGGCTTCGTTCGCCAGCGATAACAGCTACAACGCAAGCCAAGGAAGCTCGACTGGCACGGTATCCAAGATCCCGCTCGCCACCGCATCTTTGAGCGTCGCGCCTTCGAGCTTCACAATTAGCCCAGAAGAAAGCAGAGTTCTGACCGCGACATTACTGTCATCAAGTGGTGCCCCGCTCGCCGGCAAGTCAATAAACTGGAGCGCGACCTCTGGTAGCATAACCGCCGCGAGCGCGTCCACGGACAACTTGGGCCGCGTCACCGCCACCTACGTTGCCCCGGCCAGCGCTGCTCAGGCATCAACGACAATAACGGCTTCCTTCGCCGGGGACTCAAGCTACAGCCCAAGTCAAGGAAGCTCAACTGCTACGATATCACTCGCGGCCACGTCCATCACCACCACGCCCTCGAGCTTCACCCTCGCTTATGGAGAAAACGTAACATTGACCGCGACGTTATCATCGGTCGGTTCCCCGCTTTCTGGTAAAACAATAACCTGGAGCGCATCAGTGGGAAGCATAACCGCCGCGAGCGCGTCGACGGACAACCTGGGCCGCGTCACCGCCACCTACGTTGCCCCGGCCGTCAGTGCCCCGACCGCGTTAACAATCACGGCGTCATTCTCCGGAGACAGCAAGTACGCGGCCTCAAGCCAGGGAGTGTTTGGCACTGTCATGTCTCAAGAGATGGTGCAGGTGGTAGAGAACCTTAAGGAGAATATGAACAACGCGCTGGAAAACTTGGGGATAGCCGCTGCCGAGAACGAGGACCTTCAAGCGCTGGAGAACGCCTACGTGAACGGCAATCTCGGAGCCGTCATGACCATCACAATTGAGGTCGGCAATCCCGGGATGTCGAAGGGATACGAACGCGATAATGTCAGAACCACGCTCTCTGACTGGAAGGCCGGCGAGAAAATTGAGGTCACGGTGGAGTCAACCGAAAACGGCAAGACGATTGTGATAAACATCGACGACAACGTGCTTCCCACAGGGTTGATCAAGAGAATTCTTATTGATAATGTGGAAATCGGACCAGCCGACGACTATGCCGATGTGCTTGACCCAACCAACGATAACGGAGTAGCTGAGTATTACATCCTGAAGGGAGGCAGGGGGGCCCAAATCTTGATTTCAATCCCGCACTTCTCGACCCGCACGATCACGATTTCGACGCTGCCCACCCAGCCGCTCGCAACTTTGCCGCCCATCTGGGTTATAGGGGCCTCTGGTCTCGGCCTCTTGGTTGTCACAATCGCTATTGTCTGGGTGTACCTATCGAGGGGGAAAAAGCGAGTGATAATAGTCCTCCCAGACAGCTAGACCTTGAATAGAATGGTAAGTTTGGGGAATAGAATCTAATACTCAAGTGTGTGCCGTGCTTCACTGTTCCATGTACTCTTGTGGCATCGGCGGTTCCGGCTTCAACCCTTTCCTCTTCCTAGTGTCCCGGACCACCTGCGCCTGGAGCTCCTTTGGCAGCTTCTCGAACCTGTCGAACTCCGTCCCCCATATGGCCCGACCCTCGGTCTCCGAGCGGAGCTCTGCTGCGAGCCCGAATGAGTTGGCCACCGGAAGATGAGCTTTCAGGATGACTATGTCTTCGTCGGTCTCCATGTTGACTATCTTCCCGCGTCTTCCCTGGATGACCTTTGTTGCCCCGCCCATGAACTCCTGAGGGACTCTGACCTCCAGCTTGAGGATGGGCTCCAGCACCACCGGTTCCCCAAGAAGGAAGGCGGCCTGCATTGGGCGCCTCACGGCAGGGATGATCTGAGCGGGACCGCGGTGGATGGAGTCCTCGTGGAGCGTGGCGTCGTCAATCAACACCTTCATCCCGCGGGAAGGCTCGCGCATGAGCGGCCCCTCGTCCACGATATTCTTGAAAGCCTCGACGATGTGGTCCTCGATCTCTCTCATGAACTGGACCCCCTTGGTGGCGTCCACCAGGATGTTGGGACCGATTATGCTCACGACGTTCTTGGCCGCGTGGGTCTCCCAGCCGAGCTTCCTGAGGATCTCCGCCCTCTCCTTCCTATCCTGCTTGTCGTTGACCTCCTTCTTCTCTATGGCCTGCATGACCTCCGGCTCGAGCGGCTCCACCACGATCATGAAGCGGTTGTGCTTGTTCGGTGACTTTCCTTCCACTGGCCCGGCCCTTTTCGTCAGGGTTTCCCTGTAGACCACGAGGGGTGCCGACTTCTTGACCTCCAGGCCGGCCTCCTTCAGCTTGTACTCCACGATCTCGAGGTGGACCTCCCCCATCCCCGAGACGAGGTACTCCCCTGTTTCCTCGTTTATCTTGACGCGGATGTTAGGGTCCTCCCTCGCTATCTTCTTGAGCCTGTCGACGAGCTTGGGGAGCTCTTGGAAGTTCTTCGGCTCGACCGCCACGGTGACCACGGGCTCGCTAATGTACCTCATCTCCTCGAAGCCCTTTGCGTCCACCCCCACGCTCACAATGGTTTCCCCGACCTGGGCCTCTTTCATCCCTATTATTGCTGCGATGTTTCCGGCAGGCACCTTGTCGACCGGCACCCTGTCGGGCCCCATGTAGACCCCCACCTGCTGGATTCTCGTCTCCTGTTTTGAGTTGGTGAGCATCACCGCCTTTCCTTTCTCCAACGTCCCAGAAAACACCCTCCCGGTCGAGATCACCCCGGCCTGGTCGTCCACTATGATGTCCGTTATCACCATGCAGATGTTGCCGTTCGGGTCTGCGTTCATCATGCTTTTGCCGATCTCGCTGTTGAGGTCCCCCTTCCACAGGACAGGGATCCTCTCCTTCTGGGCGTCTTTCGGGTTCGGGAGGTGGTGGATCGCCATGTCAAGAAGCACCTCGTAGACCGGGCTCTTCTTTGCGAGCTCGGCCACGTTTCCCGTCTGGTATGCCGTGATTATGTCCTTGAACGTGATGTTCTTCTTCTTCATCTGCGGAATCGAGAGAGCCCACTTCTCCTTTGCGGAGCCGAAGGCAACGGAGCCGTCGTCGACCTTCACCTGCCACTTTTCCGTGACATCCTTTGGCGCGAACCGCTGGATGAGCTGGTTGAACTTTGTTATCAGCTTCACGAACTTCGCCTGCATTCCCTCGGGGGTGAGCCTGAGCTCGTCGATGAGGCGGTCGACCTTGTTTATGTATAGCACGGGTTTAGTCCTCTCCTGGAGGGCCTGCCTGACCACCGTCTCCGTCTGGGGCATCACTCCCTCAACGGCGTCAACGACCACGACCGCGCCGTCTATCGCCCTCAATGCCCTTGTGACGTCTCCAGTGAAGTCGACATGGCCCGGCGTGTCGAGGAGGTTGATCAGGTACTCTTTCCCATCAAAGGTGTGCGAAAGGCTCACGGCCGAAGTCTGGACCGTTATCCCGCGCTGCTGCTCGATTTCAAGGAAATCCGTGAAGAGCTGCTCTCCCGCGAGGTCGAAGCTGATTATCCCCGAGGCGGCGACGAGCGAGTCAGTGAGGGTGGTCTTGCCGTGGTCGACGTGGGCGACTATCCCTATGTTCCGAATCTGGCTTGGCTCCCACATTATCTTCTGGAGCTCTTCCAAGTGCTTGTACCTGCGCATGAGTATCCCCAGAAATTATCCTTGCTCCATTTAAAGGTCAGCGGATTGGCAGCGATGAAGACTCCAGCTCCTCTTTCCTCTTTGTCGGAGCCGCCGGGAACTCTCTCGGTATATCCGCAGGCTTTTGTCCTATCCCTATCGTGTTTCCTATCCCCGCGACTATCACGGTGTCTCCGACCTTGGTGCGTTCTCGGATTGCCTGCTTGACCCTCTCAGCGGCGGCCTCTGCCCCGTCGGCGAGCTTTTTGTGCAGGGGTTTGATGGCCTCCGTGAATGATTCCATCACGACTATCGCGTCCACAGGTATCTTGCGTTTGGTGGCCACCTCTTCGATCTTGTACTTCTCCGTTGGCGGGCCCCCGATCGCCGCCCCCACTCCTTCGACCACCCGTCCGCTCGTCTCTCCTTCGAGCTTTCCAGCAGCGTCGATCATGATTATCCTAGCTATCTTTCTCCTGTTTGCGAGCCACCTGACTAGCTCACCTGGCTTTCCGACCCTCCCGCCAGGTCCCTTTGCCTTGACCAGCAGCAGCTTTCTTCCATCAAATTCGGCTTCGGCGTAGACGGTTTCCTCCACTGGCTCTTTCCACTCTGCGTTTTTCGCAAAGTGGGTGACCGTCAGGGGGCCGACACCGTCGCCTATGGACTTCCCCTCGGCGAAGGTCTTGGTAGCGTCCCGGAACCCTTTCGCGAACTCGCGGAGGAATGGGAGATTAAGTTGGACGATCATGACCAGCTGGATATTCTTGGTCTTCTCGGCGAGCACAGCGAAGTGGCGTGTTATACGGAAGAGCGCATAGTTGGCCATCGCCCCCTCCACGACCATCTCAAGGTTTGCAGCCGACTCGGAGTCAGCTTTCGGGGCCAGCCGCTTAACGGTCCCCTCGAACCTTTTCTTGCGGACGTCCAGGATGTGCTCCAGCCTGCCGAGCACTCCAATAGGGTCGTCGCTCACGGGCTCTATAGCGAAGAACTCGAGGAAGTTGTCGAGTTCCTTTTCCACGTCTCGTTTGGGCTTGCCGTGCTTGGTGATCGATTTAACTGCGATGTTCCGGCTCTCCTTTGCAAGGTCCTCCATCTCCCTCACCGCCTTTTTGAGCTGGCCGATGCCCATCCTAGCCTGGAGGCCCAAGAGCTGGGAGCCAAACATGGTGTAGACCAGCGTCATGACAAGCAGCATGACGAGCGTTATCACAATGTCAGTATCCGCCATTGTTCCAGTCCCCATTAGACTTTTTTCAGGATATAGGCTTTTCGCAGAAGGAATTAAAGCTGCGCTGTCGAAGTTTTTCGGGCGGGGGTAGCCAAGTTAGGTCTAAGGCGCTGGCTTCAGGAGCCAGTCCCGAAGGGGTTCGAGGGTTCAAATCCCTTCCCCCGCACCACGCCCCAAATGGCAAAATAAGCAAAATTTTTGTACATTTTAGCAAACAAGCGGCATAAATCATCTTTTGAGTTTGCGCATTTTTCCAATTCGCGTCGAGGTTTATATCTATCAGAACTGGGGAAGTGATTTGTATTGGTTTTAGTATGGACGAGAATCCATGATCTCGTATGGTTAAAATGTTGAGCGAATAATAGAAGGCGGAGCTGGATGAGGGAAGTGGTGAGCTGTGGGGCTGGTTGCGGGGGCTGATGGTGGTTGGAGTAATGTTATCACAACGATTGCGGGTGAATTAAATGAAAAAAAGTTTTAACTCATTAGGTGCATTAATAGCTATAGAAGTAGCTTTCGGGTTGGGAGCAATACTTGGAAGTTTTTTGTTTGGAGGAGATGCAAGGGCAATAGTGATAATTGGAAGTGTGTTTACAATAGCAGTTACATTTTTGCTTATACGTGAACTGAAGAGACACTACAGCAAAATGGGGAAAGCAAAAGCTTTTCAAGAGCGTGCAAAGGAACGAAAAATTTACTGGGAACTTCTAAAGTCTTTTCTAATAGGATTTTTTGTATTAGTCGTCGGAGTTGGATTGTTACTTGGCAGAGTGGATTTGATTGGAAAAGCGTTTAGTACTGCACCTGGAGCAGACGATATATTCTTTCTCTTTTTCACGTTAAGCATTATCATTGGTTTCCCGCTTAACAAGCTTTTATCATTAATTTACCAAAAACGGACGAAATAGTGGTAAAACGAATGATGGTTAGTTTTGGTAGAATTAAATGGTAGTCGTCATCTCTTCCCCCGCACCAGCTTTCGCAAAAGGGGTAATGTCCTCACTTAAGAAACACGGATTTCTTTTGTATGCAGGCGATAGTAAGCCAAGGTCTCGCGCCATGAAGATATCGTGACGTCGTTATCTGTTCAGCTTTGCCCCGCAGTTGGGGCATTTTTTCTCGGTCAACTTGACTGGCTCGTTACAGTATGGGCAAGGGGCAATGTCTTTTTTCAACCACCCGCTCTCGAAACGGGTGTCTTCGAAGTAGCCCTCCTGGATCATCGGTTTAATATAGTCTCGCTCAACGATGATAGCATTCATTTTAACATGGCTGGCAATTTCTCTAAGTGAAACCTTCCCTTTTGATTTCAAAATCGGGTTTGCGAAATCAGCTATTCTTTCTTTCATCCCCTTCTTTGCTATTCTTACAGCGGCACCAATCCCTATCGCCGCCATGCTAATCCCAGTTGTAAGGACGATTATTATCAAATATCCTTGAGTTGTAAACGATACCCCATCGGCTGCGAACATTGTAGACCATAAAGATCCAAACGCCAACAACAAAACGGTTATTAGCACGATTACTACGCCGACCACTCCAACAACCCCTGCAATATTTGCTTTTGTTTTCTCTGACGTCAAGCCAACCACCTAGATTTCGCGCACGTCGTTTACCACGTCGGCAATAGCGCACTCTAGGAGTTTCTTCCCGAGGTACCTGTTCATCCTCATGCCGAACTTGGAGACTTCCTGTGCTTGGACCTCGGCCCACGGGTACAGCCTCCTGGCCTCGTCCAGCCCGATGAATCCGACCTCGGGATATTTCGCAAAGTCCATATGTTCGGCCATCCCCGCGGGGTTCGCTATCCCTATGAACGCGCCCATGCTCAGCTCCCCAGATGCCGCGTGGGGGCCTTCAAGGTCGACGATGATGTTGTTGAAAATGATGCGCAGGCCCAGCTTCGCTTCAAGGGCAGGGACCTTGTCGCGCAGGGGCTCGTTGCCGCCATGCCCGTTCACTAGCACGATTGCCTTCAGCCCAAGCGCCCGCTTCGCGTTCCCGAGTGCCGTGGTGAGCTCGTCGAGAACGATCTCCATTGGCTGGTGTTCTCCCGTTTCTATCCCCGGGAGCTCGAACGACGAGTACAGCACCCCGATGAGTTTCGCCCCGGTTTTTTTGGCGGCCTCCTGGGCGACGAACGTGGCGAGCTTGACGTCGGTGTCCAAAGGCAGGGCCGCCCCGTGCTTCTCATCGTGCGAGCCCAGCGACATTATTCCTATCTCGTCCGGCTCCATGGTTGCACCTAAATCAGCTTTTCGCCCGCGCTTATAACACCTTGGCGCTGCGTTCGTCCTCAATCCTTCTCCAGCTTTTTGGCCATCTTCACCGCGGCTTCGACTGCTCTCCTGCCGTAGTCGTTGACCCGCTCCAGCGCCTGCACTCTCGTCATTCCTGGCCCGGATATCCCGAGGCTCACAGGCTTCCCGTACTGCACGGAGAGGTCCACAAGCTTCCTCACGGAGTGCTGCACCACCACCTGGTCGTGCTCCGTCTCGCCTTCCACGACAGCGCCCAGAGTCGCAACCGCGTCTACGTCTCCTCTCTCCAGGAGCTTCTTCACGGCCAGCGGCATGTCGTATACTCCAGGCACAAGAATCTCCGCGGATATCTGCGCTCCGAGAAAGTCGGCGTGGCGTTTGGCATACTCGTGCATCGGTCCAGTTATGTCGAAGTTCCACTCAGAAACTACAAGTCCCAATTTAACCAATTTTTCACCTCCTTAAGGGTCCGGCGTCGGGGGCTCCTTCCCTCTGTCCCGTCCCGGCCATTTTAGTGAGTTCATTAGGTTTGAACAGCAGCCTGTAAACGTTCCTGGCGTGCTCTCTCGCTCTCTTGCTCGCAAGCTCTGCAAGTTCCTTGTCCGTTTTTGCCTCGTCCGCGAACACGAAGACCTCGATGATGTGCTTGTTGGTAAGGAGTTGGGCCCAGATCAGCCCGGAAGACGCCTCGTGGGCGCACTGCTTGTCTATCGGGGCGGCCCCAGGCATCCCCAAAGCCATCACGATGTCGCAGCCCTCTTCAAGGAGCTTCTTCGCCTCCACCGGCAGGTCCTTTATGCCGGGGACTGTCCGGCGCTTGAAATTCGTGCTGCAGAACTGCTTGAGCTCGTCCATGGCGGCCTTGCCCATGTCGTAGCGGGCGAAAGTCGTGTCAACGATCCCGACCAGCATCAGGCGCCCCTCCTTTCCAAGTACGCGTGCACGATATCCGAGCCGTCCAAGAACTCGAAGCCGTGTGCTTCAGCATACTTAATCGCGTCTTCTTTCGAGAGGGCGCGGTTGGTATTCTCATCCATCATCTCGCAGATCGCAACGACCGGCGTCACACCTGCCATCTCGGCCAGAGCCACCACGAGCTCCGTGTGCCCTTTCCTCGCCTTCAGTATTCCGTCAGCAGCGATGAGAAGAGGCACGTGTCCCGGACTCCTGAAAGCTTTCCCGAACCCATCCGTGACGGAACCGCTCATGGCCTTGGCCCCCAGCTTCCCGAGTTCACTTATCGTCAGGGCCCTGTCGATGTCAGTCACCCCGGTGAAGGTCTTGCGATGGTTAACAGCGATTGAGAATGCCGAGCGCTCGTCGTAAGGTATGTCGTTTGCCTTCGCGCGCGAGAGCAGCTTGAACTTGGAGCTCGCCGCCTCGTAGACCTCCTGGATGTAAGGAAGTCCGAGGCTTTTGGATATCTTCGGGTGGACCGCGACGCAGATTAACCCGCCGCCGTCCCTCCTCATCAAAGCGATGTGGCGTGGTTGGACAACGTCGGCCCTTATGACGATGTCAACCTCGTTCTCCCGCTTGTCAGAGTCGTGGACCAGGAGCGGTTTTCCTTCCTTCATGGCCAGGATTGCTTTATCCAGGCTCATACCATCACCTCGACTTCAACCTCGTCCCCGTCCTTGAGCTCCAAAGCCATGCGCACGTTTTTCTCCGCAATCAACTCAAGCATGTCCTTGTGGTGGCTGCGCGCCGGCAGGATGGCCGCGCACTTCACCTTGCCCAGCTTGGCAGGGAAGAACTTGACAGACCCGAACGTCCGCCCGCTGTCCTTGAACTCCTTGATTTCCCTCCCGGAAATCTGGGCGAGCATCTCCTTTGCGGTGAATGATTTTTCGTCCAGCTTGACGTCGAACGTGCCGGGGTAAGGGAGAAATCCCAACTCTTTCTTGAACTTCTCCCTGTAGTTTCCCTGCTTCATGTAGTAGCTCCCCTCTCCGAGCCCGG
>Ga0315279_10010787_pt1 | contig 10682 bp, 13 predicted proteins | sample YL17G06_20_MG_FD_203694 | JGI IMG/M metagenome (GOLD analysis project Ga0315279, IMG submission 203694) | Sediment microbial communities from Yellowstone Lake, YNP, Wyoming, USA - YL17G06_20 | ecosystem: Environmental > Aquatic > Freshwater > Lake > Sediment | place: USA: Wyoming | collected...
CGATGAAAGTGATCAGCACAACCCCTTGGTTCACTTCGATGCCGGCGAGAATGATGAAGCCAATCATCACCGTCACGCCGACGGCCTGATTCGTGAGCCACAACGCAAATGAGACACCGATGAGCGAAAGTGGAACGCGGATCAGAATCATGAACGGCTTGATGAAATCCTCGAAGTTCACCACGAGCACGACGTACGCGAAGAACATGGCAATGGCAAGGATGAGGATCATGGCGTTCATGTTCTCCGCAAGCATCTGGGATTGTCCCCCGTAGTGCACCGTGTAGCCGAGAGGAAAGGGAACATTGGCCAGCATCTGCTGAACTTTCGCTGTTGCCTCTCCCACCGAGCCGCCGGCAACCGTTGCCGTCGCCTTGATCATTCGTGCCTGATCTTTCCGGTCGATCTCGAGAGGTCCTGAAGCCTGGACGACACTTGCCACATCTCGCAGAAACACCATCCCGCCGTTCGGTGGGAAGAGGACGATGTCTTCGATATCCTTCTTGCTTGTCACATCACGCTCGTTCAACACGGCACGGATCGGATAGTAGTAGCCTTCTTCTTTGAACCACGTCGGCACGGCGCCATCCACCATTGATTTCACCGTGGTTGCGACTTGATTCACACTGAGACCGAGGTCCATCGCCCGTTTTCTGTTCACTATCACCTGGTACTCCGGCTTGGTGATATCAATCGAGACGTCGATGTTCGTCAGGGCAGGAAGAGATCTCAATCGCCCGGCGACAGCGGAGGCTTGTTCATACAGACGCTCCATCGGTTCGGTGCGCGGAGCGAGGAGTTCCACCTCAACGTCGAAATCGCCAATGCTCCGCAGTCCCTTCAGCTTCGTATGAAAGACTTTGACGCTCGCCCCCGGCGCTTTCACTTGTTGCTGGATCGCGGGCCCGAGCTGTTTGACATATTCATCCGTCGTCATCGGACGCTTGGTGGGCGGCACAAGCTGAATGTCGACTTCACCTTCGTTTGCCAGCTCGTAGGTCACGAGGCCGATGACTTTAGCTCCAGACAGCGTTGAATATCGATCGAGATACGGCTGCTTCTGAACAAACTCAGCAACCTGTTGGATTACCCGGTCGGTTTGTTCCACCGATGTTCCTGTCGGCATCTTCAGTTTCACGGTGATCAATCCATCGTCGGCTCGAGGGAGAAACTCCGTCCCAAGCGAAAGCAGAAAGAACACGCCAACAGCAAACAGCGCCAGCACAATCCCCATTACAATCCATCGGAACCGGAGCGACCATGCGAGCATGGGGCGATACACGGCAGTGATCAGCTTCATCGTCGCTTCGGCAAGGCGGCTGATCACGCCAAGCTTTGCGGAGACCGGCTTACCTTCCGGGAACAGAAGTGCCGTCAGAGAAGGCGTCACAGTCAGAGCAACGAGCAGCGAAAGAGCAATGGTAATTGCAACGGTGATGATCAACTCTTGAAAAAGAAGCGACACGAGTCCGGGAACAAGCAGGAACGGAAGGAACAGCGCAATGAACGTGAGCGTTGCGGTCAGCACCGCGCCTGCAACTTGCGTTGCGCCGGTCTGGACGGGCGTGTGTTCATCCTTTTCTTCCGTTTGAAGGCGTGTGATGTTCTCGAGCACGACGACGGCATTATCCAACAACACCGTGATAGCAACAACTAATCCGCCGAGCGATAGAATGTTGATGGAATATCCGAGCACCTTCATAAAGAACAATGTTCCCAACAGCGTCACGGGAAGCGTCAGGGCAATGATGAGCACTCTTCGCCAGCCGGTCAAAAAGAACGCGGTAACGAGCACCACCAACGCGGCTGCAATGAACGCTGCATCGCGCACGCTGGACACGGAGGCACGGATGTATTCTGCTTGATCGTAAATGACTTCCATCTTCACATCCGGCGGAAGCGCATGCTGTAGCTCCTCGATGCGCTCCTGCACCCGGTCCGACACTTCGACGGTGTTCGCACCCGCCTGTTTGAAGATCGAGAGCTTGACCCCCTCCGTGTTGGCGAGCTTCGTCTTGACGCGCTGAACGGCATACGCATCACTCACCGTCGCAACGTCTTTCAGCGTAACGGTTGAGCCGGTCTTGTTCGTCTGAAGGATCACATCGTCAATGTCGTGCACCCGTTGAAACTCCCCCACGGTTCGCGCGATGAAGTCTTTTCGCTCGGAGGTCACCCTTCCCCCCAACAACTCGATGTTGTCATCCCGCAGTCGCTGCAACACCCGGTCGACGGTGATGCCGTAGCCCTGGAGTTTTTCCGGATGGAGATGAACGCGAATCTCTCTCTTCAACCCTCCTGAGACGTCCGTACCCGCAGTGCCCGAAACAGAGACAAATTGATCCTGGAGGTAATTCTCCACCCACGTCCGCAGTTTCACGAGGTTCATGTTTTCAGACGTGATGAGCAAATCCATCACGGGCAACTGCGAAGGATCGGCTTTGATAATCAGCGGCTCCTCCGCGTCCTTCGGAAGCTGCTTTCGCACCAATCCCATTTTGGCGAGCACGTCCTGGTACGCGATATCGCGGTTGGCGCTGTAATCGAAATTCACTAACAGTGTGTACAATCCTTCGGTGCTTTGCGATTCCAGGTAGTCGAGGTCATCAACAGTCGCCATCTTGCGTTCGATGACGCTGGCAATATTATCTTCGATCTCTTCCGGTGTGGCGCCGCGCCATGTTACGTACACCTTCACCAGCGGATAGGTGATATCCGGCAGGAGATTTGTGGGAAGCTGTGAATAGCCGAGGATACCGACCACGGCAATCGCAGCCATCAGGATGATGGTTGCGGCCGGGCGCCTGATTGCGGTTACAGAGAGTTTCATCTTTCAGACTCCCCGGCATTGTCACCTGTCCTGGCAGCGTTCCTTTTCGGCTGCTGCATCTTCACGGGAATGCCGTCTTTCAGCAATTCCTGTCCCATGACAACCACCTTGTCGCCTGGCCTCAAACCCTCCCGGACTTCCGTATGCGTCTTGGTGATGAGGCCGGTCGTGATCACTCGCTGATGAGCAACGCTATCCTGTGCCACAAATACCACATTCTGGCCATCCGACCTGACGATAATGGCGTCGCTCGGAACGGCAAGCGCATTCTCTCGCCGCTCAGTAACGATTGTCACTGCTGCGAGCATCCCCGGTTTGAGTCTGCCACCGGCATCTGCAACACGCACTTCGATCTCACCCGTTCGGGTGACCGGATTTACCTGTGGGCTGATTAGCGAGATGGTGCCGCTAAATTGTTGATTCGGATATGCATCCAAGCGGACCGGAAGTTTCTGACCCATCCTGAGTTTGGGAAGAAGGAGTTCGGACACGGCAGTGCGAATAATAAGGGCATTCAGATCTGCTATGGTCAACAAGAGCTGCTTCGCACTCACGACGCTGCCAACTTCGATCGGCTTGTCGATGACCCACCCTTTGATCGGAGAAACTATGGGCGTACCGAGGAACAGGCGCTGTGCATAGTCACGATCTTCGGTTGCGCGTTGAAGCTCGTTGCGAATTGCGTCGTCCTGGTTCGAGTGAGGGTTCCCTTCGGCTTTCGATTTCACGCGTTCCAATCTCGCTTGCGTCTCGCCGAGAAGAGCAAGGCGATCTGCCGAGCTGAGGACTCCGACCACCTGATTCTTCTGGACGAGGTCGTTTTCCTTGACGTGCAGTTCTTCGATTGCTCCGTCCAAGGGTGCGATGATCTTTGCCGAGACCTTTGGCTCGATTGTTCCAACGATCTCGACGGTCGATTGGAGCTGATGCGGCTGCACCTCGACGACCTGCACAAGAACCGGCTTGGGTTTCGGCGCCTTTTGTGATTGAGACTCATCGCGCGCGCATCCCCACAGCAAGCCGACAAAAAGCAGGGAGACGGTGCTTTGAACAACAATGTTTGACGTTTTCATGGTTTGACCTGTCTACTCATGGAAAGGCACCTCGGTGCTTCCGAGGTTGAAATGCAATTCTGCGGCTGCAACCGCGTAGTCTGTAAGAACCTGGATGTAATTAATCCGGGCATTCGTCAGTACCATCTCCGCATCGAGCACATCAAGACTTGTGCCCTTGCCCGTGCGGTATTGCAGCGACGCTACTTTTTCGCTCTCCTTAGCAAGACGTACAATCTCGGCGGCGCTGCGCACACGGCTGCGGGTATCGTCGAGTGTTGTCAGGTTTGTACGCACTGCGACTTGAAGCCTCTGCCGCAAGGCTTCCTCAGTCGCTCGTGCCGCTTCCGTGCGGCATTTTGCCTGGTCAACACTTGCCTGCGTCGCGCCAGCTTGAAAGAGGGGGAGCGATAGCCCGACTCCAAGATTCCAGTTCTTGTTCCCGGGAAGCACCCGGCTATCCTCCCAATTGTAGTTTCCTCTCACAAAGACCAATGGGTAATAATCCGTCTGTGCGAGGGAGATTTCCTGCTCACGCCCCTGAACATCCAGATCCGCTCGCTGCAAATCAGGGTGACGATTCAGCAGGGCAAGAAGGGAGTCCTCACGCAGCGGGCGGAACTGCTCCCGCTGCCAGAGCGCTTCGGTGAGGTCAACGGTTCTGAAGTCGTACACCGTGTCGACACCCATCGCTCCAAAGAGCTCCTGCCGGCGGATGGTCACCGAGTTCTTCGCCTTGACCAACTCTTCCTTTGCAAGAGCAAGCTGCGTTTGTGCTTTGAGCACATCGAGCTGAGAGACTTTGCCAGAACGGTAGAGCAACTCGGCAGTGGCAACGTGATCACGAAGATTGGTAATCGTCAGCTCCTGCACTACGACGATTCGCTCTGCCTTCAGGAGTAGGAGGTACGCCCTTGCGACGGAAAACACAATGCCTTGTTGGAGCCGCTGGTCGTTGACGCTCTCCACTTGGATGAGGTTGTGAGCCAGGTCAGATTGAATGGATGTTCGTCCGCCGTTGTAGAGGAGCTGCTGGGCCGCGAATTCCGCAAAGAGATCGTTGAGTGAGTTGCCCAGCAAAATGCGCTTGTTAGGGAGAACCCAGTCCCAGCGAGTGAATGATGTGTTGAAAGAGATTTGCGGATAGAAGGCGCTTCGGACCTGGTCTAATCGGTACTCTGCGGCTTGTGTCAGGTATGTCGACGCCTTCAGCACAGGGTGTTGCTGCAATGCAAAGCCGATTGCCTGCTCCATGGAAAGTGCTGGTACCGATCCGGTTGACTGCGCAAAGCCGGTGAGAACACGCTCGAATGTAAGCAGGAGGAGAACAACTGCCGTGCGGAAGATACTCATATTGTCTCCTCCCGGCGCATGTTCTTCAGCGTCCCGATGGGGCACACATTCCAGAGAATCTCGAGACCCGCGGCTTGTGCCTTGGCTATCGCCTCCTCTGACCACGATCCGGGGGGCAGCCACACGGTGGAGATGCCGTGCGCTGCAGCCGACTCGACCATTGCCTCAGCATTCTTCGGGGCGAGGGCGATGATAACGACCTCAGGCTTCTGCGGAAGCTCCGACAGCGTCGGATAGCACTGCTGCTCTTCGATCTTCTCGTAGCGGGGATTGATCGGGTACACTGTATATCCGGCATCAAGGAGCGTGAAGAGCAGCTCGTAGCTGTACTTGAGCATATCCTGCGATGCCCCGATCAGGGCGAATGTTTTCTTTGTTTTCAAGATGTCTTCCGGCTGTGCCATGGGGACCCTTTGCCTTCTTGTCATGATGGAGACGCATATTCGCCTATAACCACTGTGAGCGGTTGCCTGGAGTTCATCGAGCAATTCGGCCCGCTCCGTTACGACGAAGCGCCGTGCTTGGCCGCTTCAAGGATGCACTCTTTGCCGCGCTCAAGCGTGATGGTGTGTCCCTGACACACCAGCTTGCCGTCGATCACGATCGCGGGGTAGATAGCCATCGGAAGCTTTTGGATCTCTTCGAGGGATGTGACCTCATCAAGCGTCGCTTCGACGCCAAGCTCGTGTATTGCACGAAGCACAACGGCTTCAATGTCACGGAACACGGGATCCGCCCTCGGACCGATAATCTGGATCTTCACCGTTCGTTCTCCTTGGGGCCGCAGCGCGTGTCAGAGCGGGGACTTTCGCTGCGGCTACCGAATGTTGTGCTGAACGGTACTCAGCGGATTCAGCCGGCTTGAGGCGCATACTGTAGGCGCAGCTCGCGTAAGAGCTTCACCAGCTCCTGCTTGTCGGAGAACCGGATCGCATGCGACTCGCACTCCGACTCGCATGCGCTGCAGCCGACGACGCAGTTGTACGGCGCAACGACTTTCGTCTGGATGTCGTCCAATGCGAACACGCCGTTGCTGCAGAACTCGATGCATGTTCCGCAGTTGGTGCAGAGATCCTCTTCGATCACCGGGTACCACGGGATCTTCTCCCGCGGGATGTTCATATACGTGCCCGACGCCATCACTTCACCTCTTCAAGCGCCTTCTGAATGTCGTCAAAGGCTTGCTGCGTGTTTTTGAAGGAAATCATCACCGGCTTCCAATTGCTGTCCATCTGTACGTTGGCCCGCTGGAACGCGTCGCGCAGCAGCTTCTTCTGCTTCTCCTCTTTGCACGCCGGCGTCACATAGGCTACCCCTTCCCTCAACAGATCCGCCATCAGGTTTTCTCCGTTCTCCTCGCAGAGACGCGGATGGAGAAGGAGGTAATCGTGCGGGAGCTCCATCCGGATCCGCTCGGCAAGCTCTCCAAAGTTGATCTCCTTCATGCTGGGACACGCAAAGCTGCAGGTGCATACGAGGACTGCTTTTTTCATAGTGACCTCCGTTTTCGTAGGTGGAACCATTGTTTCCATTTAGGAAGTACAGCCTTATTCTCAGTTTGCCCTTGCCGTTCTGCCGCGCGCTGATGATTCGCTTGCTCCATCGCTGTGAGGCAGAGTTTGTTTTCACGCAGCAGAGCTTCTTTGTACGCCTCTTCCCGGCTGGGCGTGACGTAGTTGCCAAAATCCCTGATACACTGGAGCAGCTCATTCTTTATTTGCTCTTCATCGTTGAGGCCGGAGATGTAGACGTTCTGGAGCGCTTGCTCCAGGCCCATCAATCCGGCTTCGACATCTGCAACCTTGATGATCTTCACGACGGGTTTGGCACAACATGCCCGCGGCATGACCCTTCTCCATTCATTGTGTGAGCAAAATAGCCACCCGATAAGCCGCCAGCCCGGTCGTTCATATTGATCAAAATGAAATGTAGATGAAGTAGAACCCTCCGAACAACACAAACACACCGGCAGCCCGGCGCAGCCACGTTGCTGCGCTCGACCGGCTCGTCCAGTTGAGGTATCGGTGCACGAGGTGCGTAAGCGAGCCGGCTGCGACGATCACGGCGCAGTGGCCGAGACCGAACGCGCCGATGAGCGAAGCTGCGCTCACAAAGCTGGTTGTCGAGACGCTGAAGACCACCGCGAGAACGGGCGCGAGGAACGCGAAGGTGCATGGCCCGAGTCCGATCCCAAAAAGCAATCCCAACGCCAGGGCACCTATCCATCCGCGTGGTTTGACAGATGATCGCGAGAACCCTCCCCAGGAGAGCTTCAGGATGTCCAGCAGATACAGCCCGATAACGAAGAACACAGCCGCAACGACGATGTTGCCCCACATTCCTACATCTCCCATCATTCGCCCCAGTCCGGCAGTGACAAGTCCGACGAGCGCAATGGTGATGAGGATGCCGACTGCGAAGACCAATGAGAGGCTGACAGACCTTTTCGTCGTCGCAACTCCCTGAGCGCTGATATAGCCGACAATGAGCGGAATGCTGCTGAGGTGACACGGGCTGAGGAGGATGCTCAGCACACCCCATCCGAAGGCTGCGGCAAGCGCGACGCCGAAATGGCCGCTCATGGCCATCGTGAGCGCATTGAAGATCTCATCCATTTGCTATCCTTGCTTTCGGATTTTGAGTCCTTGCTTTTGCAGTAGCTTGTCGATTTCTGCTTCAGGGAAGTAGCCTTCGTGCCGGAAAAACTCTTTTCCATTCTTATCCAGAAAAACCTGGGTTGGAATCAAACGGATACCGTATTGGACTGCGTACGGCTGCCCCTGCGGCGTCCAGACATCGTGGAAAACGATCTTCACCTGGTCAGCGTACTTCTCTTCCATCGACTTCATCACTGGCTGCATCATCCGGCAGGGAATGCAGCGGATGGATCCGAGCTCGATGAACGTGACGAGCGGTTTCGGAGGAGGATCCACGGTGCGTTTCGTCTGTCCGATGAAACCCTGAACCGGAGCCGTCAACGCCGCAACGGCGACCGTCACACGCAAAACAGACTTAAGATGCTTCATACTGAGGTCTCCTTTAGCCAGGTCAACAACTGGCTCTCTCTCGGCACTGTCCCAACGCTTCTGAGGGTCCCATCAAGAACGAGTCCCGGTGTCATCATCACGCCATATTTCAAGATCTCGTCAAGATCAGTAACCATCTGCAACTCGAAGGAGAGACCATGCATTTGTTTGAGAGCGACCAGCCGTTGTTCGAGTGTTTTACACTTGGAGCATCCGTTGCCCAAGATCCTGATGATCATACTTTACGTTCCATTATTCGACACATCTTACAGGAGTTCGCCAAATAGCATCCCTGCGAAAGCCGAAAGAACGATGATGGTAAGGATGTACGCGGCTGCCTGCTTTTTTCCCATGACCCTAAACAGAACGATCATGCTCGGCAGGCTCAGTGCATTTCCCGTGAGAAACAACGTGAGTGCCGGGCCGCGACCCATTCCGAGCGCCATCAGCTTTTGAATAATGGGCACTTCTGTGAGGGTCGCAAAATACATAAAGGCCCCGAACGTCGACGCGACAGCGTTGGAGAGGAGCGTGTTCTCGCCGACGAGTCGTGTGATGAACTCCTGCGGAACGACCACCTCAATGGCTCCTGCTATGAAGACGCCCACGAAGAGGTAGGGGAGGATCTTCTTCGTCAGATCCCAGGTTTCGCGGATCCATTCCAGCGTGTGTTCCTTCCGGAATTTGAACACGGCTATCGCGAGAACCGCAGCGACCATGGTGATGATCAGAGTCGCTTTGATCGTGGAATCGATTCCGAGACCAAAGACGACGAGAATGCCGAGCTGGAGGATCAAAAAGAGGGAGATCGCTGCATTCGAGTAGGGGATATCGCTCTCCATCCCCGCGGCAAAATCCGCACTGCTGTTCTTTTGATCATGCTCGCGGAAAACGAACGCGAGGAAGAGCCCGGCGACGATGGAGATGACCATTGCGGCAACCAGACGTCCGACGGCGAAATCCCATCCGAGGACACTGCCTGTCAACAGGATGGCCGTCACGTTGATGGCCGGACCAGTAAAAAGAAATGCGGCAGCGGGGCCAATTCCTGCGCCGCGCTTGTAGATGCCGGTGAACAGCGGCAGGATGGTGCATGAACAGACTGCGAGGATTCCTCCCGACACCGTGGCAACAGGATACGCGATGATCTTCTTGGCCGCGGGGCCCAGGAGCTTGAGAACGGCGTCCTTCTTGATGTAGACGGCGATGGAGCCGGCAATGAAGAAGGCGGGCACAAGACAGGTGAGCACGTGCAGACGGGCATACTCCTGCAGCAGGGCGAGGCCGGCAGCGAGCGAGCCGACAACGGCAGGACCACTGACGGGAGCAAAATAGAAGAGAAGGAAGACGACGGCGAGGAACGAGAACTTTATCCATTCCTTCATGGCATTTGCCCTTCTTTCGCTTTCACGATGAGCTCTTTGATCTTGGAAACGGACGGTACACCCCCTTGAAACATGACTTTCTCGTCGATGACCAATCCAGGAGTGCGGAGTATACCGTAGGAAACGATGCCCTCAAGGTCCTCCACCTTGTGGATGTCTGCTTGGAGATTCAGCTCAGTAAGCGCTTCTCGGGTACGTCGTTCGAGCGTTCTACAGTTTATACACCCCGGACCAAGCACCTTGATCGTCATAGTCTTTCCTTTCTCTGATTTCACCAGTTTGGTCGTGTTCAGGCCTCTTCGAGCGCTTCGGCACGCATCTCGACGCTCTGTTTGGCAAGTGCTGCAGCCAGATCGAGGATCTTGAAGACACGCGCATCCGCCACCTTGACATTCACTCGCAGTCCTTCCTTCCAGGAAACGAGGACACCCGCTTGCACGAGGATCTTGAGGTGACGGGAGAGATTTGATTGTTCGAGCGCAAGCTCGGGAGCAAGCTCACAATTGCACGAGGCTCCTTTCTGCAGGGCTTCAAGGATGCGTATCCTGTTCGGATGCGCGAGAGCCGCGAGAATCTCAGCCTGCAAGTCGTTACGTGATCGGTCCATTTGGCGCCCTCTGTGAGTTTTGTTTTTGACTATATGAGCATTAACTCATAAAGTGTGCCACGTTGAAATTGCGGTTTTTCAATGGAAAGAGAGCTTTGCAAGTTGGGATTATAGGACTTGTTGGAAAGAGCTCTGAGGAATGAGAAAGCTAATCTGAAAGCGCAGAAGGCGGTGGCTGGCCGAGTGCGTGCTAGCGAAGAATCGCGGAGATATCAAGGCTGGTTGGCGCTAATGAGAGGGTCGCGAGACTGTATAGGCCCATTGACCCCCTTTCTCCCTCATATGTTAGGGTGATGCAATGCATAAAAAAGGCACCCCGCTTTCGCAAGATGCCTTTCAAGCGAAGAGATTCCCGAAGTCCTGGCCTGGCCGCCATGTCTTTTGGCGGCAGACTTCAAGAATCTGCCTATGTTCCGGCTGAATAATCGG
>Ga0315279_10010790_pt1 | contig 10680 bp, 10 predicted proteins | sample YL17G06_20_MG_FD_203694 | JGI IMG/M metagenome (GOLD analysis project Ga0315279, IMG submission 203694) | Sediment microbial communities from Yellowstone Lake, YNP, Wyoming, USA - YL17G06_20 | ecosystem: Environmental > Aquatic > Freshwater > Lake > Sediment | place: USA: Wyoming | collected...
TCTTGAGAAGGTCGGCCAGGCTGGACCTCGGGGGGATGACGATCCTCTCCTCCTCGAGCGCCGGGGCCGCGGGGGCCGGGACGAACGCGGCCTCGGCGGGTCCCGACGGCTGAGGCCCGGCCGCTTCCGGCGGGAAGACGGTGCGGATGACGAAGACGAGAACGGCTGCGGCGCAGGCAAGAAGGACGAGGGCTGCGGCGACGCGCGCCCCGTTGATCCGTCTCCGCGGATTTCCGCGGCCGGCCCCCGGGTCGATGGTCAGCTTCAGTCGTCCCATCCTTTCGGCGCGCCTAGGAAGGGATTTCTTTAGGCTCCGGCTTTTTCCGGGGCTGTTTCCGGAAAGCCCGGACAAGGGCGACCGTCGGGCCGGAGAGGACGTTCAGCCCGAAGTAGAGGAGGAGGAAGATGCGCATGTAGAAAAGCACACAGAAGAGCGAGACGGCAAGGAAGAGGGCGGTTCGGATGTCGATCCGGTGGCCGATGAAAGCCTTGACGAAATTCCGGTAGGGGAACGTGCTGACCATGCACAGGGAGACGACGAGGGTCAGGACGGCCACGAGGAAACCGGATTGTCGTGTGGCCAGCGGGACGGGGTGGAAATTGACGACCGCGGCCATGAACATGGCCGCCGAGGGCACCGTCAATCCCTGGTAATGCTTCCGGTCCGAGGGGACCCGGCTGCGGACGTTGTAGCGGGCCAGTCGGAGAACGCCGGCCGTCAGGAAGATGAAGCTGAAGAAGACGGCCGGCGGTCCGGCCATCTCCATGCCCCAGAAATAAAGGAGCACCGACGTCGCCAGCCCGAAGGAAACGGCGTCGGCCAGGGAATCGAGTTCGACCCCGAAGTCGGACGGCGTGTGCGTCGCCCGGGCGACCAGCCCGTCCAGCCCGTCCATCAGCGCGGCGATGATGATCAGGAACGCGGCCATCCGGTAGCGCCCTTGGAAGGTCAGGAGGACGCTCATGAAGCCGAAGAACAGGTTGGTCAGGGAAAACAAGCTGGGCAGGACCATGACGCCTTTGGGTGGTTTCTTTGATTTCATGGCTGGATCTCGGCGATGACGGTTTCGCCAGCCTTCACCTTCTGGTGAAGGCCGACTTTTAGGACGGCGTCACGGGGGAGCGTGAGCTCGACCCGCGACCCGAAGTACATCAGTCCGACCTTCTGCCCGCGGGTGACGGCCGCGCCGGCTTGGACGAAGCACTTGATGCGGCGGGCGGCGACGCCGACGATCATCTTCATGACGATGTCGGCCGCTCCTGCCTTGAGGACGAGGGTGTTCGATTCGTTGTGCGTGCCGGCCTCCGGCTTGTAGGCGGGCAGGAACTTGCCGGCATGGTAGTCGGCGCGGGCGACGGTCGCCGCGAGGGGCGATCGGACGAGATGGACGTCGGTGAGGGAGAGAAAGATCGTAACCTTGTTCACGGGGCCGGCCAGGTCGGGGTGGGAGGGGAGGGCGTCGACACCGAGGACCTCGCCGTCCGCGGGCGACACGAGGAGATGCTCGCCCGGCGGCGGGACCCGGTCCGGGTCGCGGAAGAAAAAGGCGAAAGCGGTTGCGAGGAGAAAGAAAAAGAGGGCAATCGGCCACCAGCCATGCGCCAGAAAAGCGAGAGTCACGGCGATAGACGAGAGTATAAAAGGAAGACCCTCTTTGGCGATTCTCATTCGATGATGATAGACCCTTCCCCCCCAAAAGTAAATGCCTGGGCGCGGGACGCCACCCGTTTTGGCAGCGATGGGGGCCATGCATATCCCCCGGCCCCCCGGGAACCAGTCCCGGCGGTCGGCCAGGGAATCTTCAATATTACGAATCTTCTGAGGCCTAATATCCAAGACTCGATCCAGATATTTCCCAGAAGTGCGGCTCCGGGCCGCTCCGCCGCACTTCTGATGGTCGCTCCGAGGACTTTGCTCCCTGCCGCCCCTCCGCTACGGGGGCTCTGCATGGCCCCCATCACTGCCCGGGCAGCGTCCGCGGGGCAGGGTTCGGGGACATGTACCTCCGGTACGTGTCCCCGTTCTTTATCACCGGCCCGATTCGGCGCTATTTTTTGAGGGACTTCCGCCGGGCGATTTCCTTTTTGACGGCCGGGTGGAGGATGAAGATGTAATAGATGGCGAGGAGGGCCAGGATGAGGGCGAAGCGGGGGGTGTTGCCCCGGACGAGGGAAACAACGGCATAAGCGACGGCGACAAGAAGGCCGCCCAGGTGCAGGAAGGCGAAGATCGTGTCGTACACCGCCCGTCTCCGGCTTTCGCGACCGCGGGCGGCGTCGAGCGCCGCCCGGCGCGACGAGCCTTACTTCCCGTCGACGACCGTGGCCGAAAGGATGGTGATCGGCTCGAGGGGCACGTCGCCGTGGCCGCGCTTGCTTCCCGTGGGCACCGTGGCGATGGCATCGACGACATCCATCCCGGCGACGACCTTGCCGAAGACGCAGTAGCCGAAGCCCTGGGACGTGTCGTCCTTATGGTTGAGGAAGGAGTTGTCCTTCAGGTTGATGAAGAACTGGCTGGAGGCGCTGTCGACGACCTCGGTCCGGGCCATGGCCAGTGTGCCGCGGGTGTTCTTGAGGCCGTTGCCGGCTTCGTTCTTGATGGGGGCTCTGCCGGACTTTTGGCTCATCTCGGCCGTCATACCGCCGCACTGGATCATGAAGTTGGGGATGACGCGATGGAAAATAAGCCCATCGTAGAATTTGTCGCCGACGTAAGCCAGGATGTTCTGGACGGTGATGGGCGCCTTGGCCGGATAGAGCTCGACGGTGATGTCACCCTTGGTCGTCTTGAACAGGACCTTGGGATTGGCGGCCGTCGTCTGGGCCAGGACCGCGCCGGCAAGGAAAATGCCGGCCGTGAGGAGAATGGGGAGAATGTTTCGGGTCATGGAAGCCTCCTAGTGAACTCTCCGAGAACGACAAAATACCAGAAACAGGGGGCCGAAGCAAACCGGAGGGGTTCAGGCGCTTAGGCTTTGACGGGCGAAGTGCTATAATTTTCCCTTATCAACGAAGGAGCATCCCCCAGCACCCGGCCAGCATGACCCATGCCGGCCTGCCCAAGGAGCATCGGGAGATGGCCGGCATCACCGACGACCTCATTCGTCTGTCGGTCGGCTGCGAGGGCGTCGAGGACCTGCAGGAGGACCTGCGGCAGGCTTTGGAGAAAGCCGGATAGGCGACCCCTTCCTCTTCCTGATCCGGGGCCGGACGAATCCGCGGAAATTGACCCATTCGCCGACAGCGGCAGGGGCGGGCCGCCGCGATCCACTTCCGCAGTACTCGACCGTGGATATAAACCACGGGCGAGTGGCGAGCCGAAGGCTCGTCCCTTGATGCAAAGTCCCGCCTTTTAAAGCGGGGATGAGAAGCGAGGCTCAGGGTTAACCCCGAACAGGCCCCGGCATTCATGCCGGGGAGTCTAGGGTTTGACAAGGGCGTCCCGCGCCCTTATAATTGGCATATGCTAATAACTCACCGCGAAGGCCGCCCATGCCCAGGCCGGTGATGTGCCGGAGGATCGATCATCGTCCGCCCGCCGGATACTTCAAACCGGCAGGGATTCCGGTCTCGGCTCTCGAAGAGATCAACCTCACCTTGGACGAGCTCGAGGCGCTCCGCTTAGCGGACCTCGAAGGCATGTATCACGAGAAATCCTCGGAAAAAATGGGCGTCTCCCGCCAAACTTTTGGCAACATCCTGGAATCCGCCCGCCGCAAGACGGCGGACTGCTTGGTCAACGGCCGGGCGCTGAGAATTCATGGAGGTCAATATCAAATGAACGAGAGACATTTTGTCTGCTTCGACTGCAAACATGAGTGGGCGGTCCCCCATGGGACGGGAAGGCCTCAGGCCTGTCCCAAATGCGGAGGTTCCGGCTTGCACCGTTCCCCCGATGAGCGAGGGTGCGGATGGGGACGTGGTGCCGGCCGCTGCGGTTTCCGGGGAGGAGAGAGGCCATGAAAATCTGCATTCCCACCGAAACCAGCCAGGGTTTGAAGGCCCCCCTTTACGGGCACTTCGGCAGCGCCCCGTTCTTTACTCTCGCGGACACCGAGACCGGTAATGTTGAGGTCCGTGATAATCAAGGCCAAGTTCATGCCCATGGCGCCTGCCATCCGGCCGGAGCACTCGAGGGATTGGGGATCCAGGCCGTCGTTTGCGGGGGCATGGGTCTCCGGGCGCTCCAGAAGCTCGAGGCGGCCGGGATCGAAGTCTACAGGAGCGGGGCCCTGACCGTCGAGGATGTTCTCCGGGAAATCGGGGAGAAAAGAACTGAGAAGCTCACGGCTGAGGGAGCCTGCGCCCATCACAAGGGTTGCCGCTGAGCATCGAGCCGGGGAACGGCGGAATACAATCACCAAACGGCCCGAGGAGTTGCCGGACTTTTGTCTTTGACTTGATGCCGGTGCGAACGTAAAATACCCCTCCATCCCATCGATGAAGGAGGAATCATCATGAAGCTTTCCCGCCGTCTGATCCCGGCCGTTCTACTGGTTCTCGCGGTCACGGGGCTAAGCCTCAATTCCCAGCAGCCCGCGACTCGAGTCACGGACGAGGCCAAGATCCTCGAGGCCATGCATCTCATTCAGAGCCAGCCGCTTTACAACTACGTCGCCGAACTCGTTTCCGAGAAGTTCGGCGGGAGACTGACCGGGACCAAGGAGTACGAGGCCTGCGGCGCCTGGGTCGAGTCCCTGCTCAAGGGCTGGGGCGTCCAGCCGGCGGGCGATAACGGGACCTACCGGCAGAACTTTCCCAACCCTTATACGACCGTCTATCCGGGCGGCGTGTGTGTTATGCACATTCCTGCGGGAAAGGGCGGCGTCGTCAAGAAATTTTATAAATACGAGGACGAGTTCATCCCAGGCGGGACCTCGGGGTCGGGCGAGGTCACGGCCGAGGTCGTCTACGTCGGCTACGGCGTCACCGCTCCCGAGCTCGGCTACGACGACTACAAAGGCGTCGATGTCAAGGGCAAGATCGTGCTCCTGGATCCCGAAGTGCCGGTCAGCCCGGACGAGAAGACCCTGGACCTCTTCATGAAATGGCGGCCCTACTCCTTCCACCAATATAAGCTCAAGAACGCAGCCGCCCACGGGGCCAAGGGCATGATCTACAACTACGGGCCCATCGGCAATCCCAACAACGCCTACGTGGACGGCTTCGTCTACCACCACGTCGGCGCGGCCGTGACCGGCGACGTCTTCGCCGGGACGGGCCGGATCCACAAGGACACGGTGGCCAGGATCCGCGCCGAGCTCAAGCCCCAGTCCTTCGCCACGGGCAAGACGATGACCATCAGCAACAAGACCGAACACCATCCCGACGGCATCGGCTTCAACCTTATCGGCCAGATCCCCGGCGCCGACCCCAAGCTCAAGGACGAGGTCATCATCATCGGCGGGCACCTCGACCACCTCGGCCGGATGTGGGCGCTCATGCCCGGGGCCAATGACAACGCCACGGCGGCGGCGGTCACGCTGGGTGTCGCTGAGGCCATGGCCAAGTGCGCCGTCAAACCGAAGCGGACCGTCGTTTTCTTCTTCTTCGGCAGCGAGGAACAGAGCGAGGACCAGGGGACGGAAGGGTCGCACTACTATACCGGACATCCCCTCTTCCCGCTCGACAAGACCGTCGTCTTCATCAACATGGAAGGCCCGGGCAGCGGCGACGAGATCTCCGCTTCCGGCGGGACGACCTACCCCAAGTTCTGGGAATTCGTCGAGAAGGCCAACAAGGGATTCATCCACCGGACGCTGACCACGGGACCGGCGTCCTATCCCGCCCGGCCCCGGGAGGACTCGGCCTGGTTCTTCTGGAAGGGCGTGCCGTCCCTGACCTTCGGCGCCGATGGAGGGAAACAGCCGCCCTACTCGACCTATCACAACACGCGGGACGCGATCGACCTCGTCACGCCGGAGATCATGGAGGACATCGCCCAGCTCCTGTTCATGGTCATCATGGACATGAGCGATGAGCCCGGGCTGAACTTCAGGAACTAACGCTGCCCCTTTGGCGACGATGGGGGCCATGCATATCCCCCGGCCCCCTGGGAACCAGTCCCGGCGGTTCCCCCGTCGCCGAAGCGACGGGGCCCCCTCCGCTACGGGGGCTATGCACGGCACCCCCTCGCCGCCCGGGCGGCATCAAGACAGCTGATCGTCCCTGAAATGAAGGCGGGGAGGATGGTTTCAGATGTGCAGCTCGACGATGTCCTCGTCGGCGAGGACGTGGTCGCGGTTGACCCGGAGGCCTTCTAGGCCGGCCGCGTTCCAGACGCGGGCGTACTGGAGCTTTTCCGAAAAATCCTTGTGCACAGCCTTGGCCATGTCCAGCACGGTGCTCCCCCGCTTGAGGGCGAAAGGGGAGGCCCTCTCCGCCTTTTTTCCGGGGATCTTGCTGTAGACGCGGACGACGTGGAGAAGACCGAAGATCGCCCGGCGAAGCGTTTCGAGGCCCCGGCCGGTCGTTGCTGACACCGGGATGCGCTCGAAAGGCCCTTCGAGGAGGACGCCGAGGTCCTCGAAGGCCTTCCTGGCGCCCTCCGTGTCGACCTTGTTCGCGGCGAGGACGGTCCGCTTTAAAAACGGGAACCGTTCGGGGAGGATGTCCATCTCCGTGCCGACGAGATCCACTTTTCGCTCCTGGAGCCGGCGGCGGACGCCGTCGAGTTGGCTCGCCGTGTCCGGGTTAGCCAGATCGGCGACGAGAAGGACGGCGTCGGCCATCTTGACGATCTCCGGGAACCACGTCTCCATGATCTCCCCAGTAACCGGAGGCGTGTCGATGAGCTGGATCTGGATCGTCTCGAAGGGCATCATGCAGGGCGCGGGGAGGCGGGTGGTGAAGGGATAATCGGCGACCTCGACGTCGGCGCCCGTGAGGGCCTTGACCAGGCTGGACTTGCCGGCGTTCGGCGGCCCAACGCAGACGACCTGCCCAGCGCCCGACTTCTCGACCTTATGCGTCGGGGCGTGTTTGGCCGTGGCCTGCCGGCGGTTGCCCTCCTCGCGGGCTTTGGCGATCTTATGCCGGTACATGGCGATGATCTTGTCGGTGCCTTTGTGATGGGGGATGACGGCGATGAGCCGCTCGTAGATGTCGATTTTCTCCTGCGGCGTCCGGGCCGTGCGCAGTTCGGCCTCGATCTTGTGGTACTCGGGCGGCAGGTTGGCCGGCATGGTATCCTCAGTGTCAGAATTATATAAAATCGAGGATAAGGGGTCAAAGCTTATGCTCTCCGGACGCTGGCCGGGCAGTGATGGGGGGCATGCAGAGACCCCGTAGCGGAGGGGGGCCCATCGGCAGGATGCCGATGGGGGAACCGCCGGGACTGGTTCCCGGGGGCCGGGGGAAATGCGTGGCCCCCATCACTGGCAAAACGGCCAGCGGTTTGCGGCGAGGGGATATTTCACCTCCTAACTGTGAGAAAATTAGGCCCCCTCGAGCGTCCTTTTCAAAGGACCGGCTGGACGGCCGTATCCGAGGGTCTGGAAACTCGCTTAAGACATTGAAATAAAATAGATTATATTTTATGAAAAGCGAAGATTTTCCTTTACTATTTGACCCTATTTTTGGTATAATATTTTCTTGGAAAATGCCCACCGGGTCCCGTGACGTTCCTGTGCCGGAAACCCGCATCTTTTCACAAAGTGGACGGACATGACGCAAGAAAAGTACACCGCTGAAAGCATCAAGGTCCTCAAGGGCCTGGAGGCCGTCCGGAAGCGGCCGGCCATGTACATCGGAAGCACCGGGACGGAAGGCCTCCACCATCTCGTCTACGAAGTCGTCGACAACAGCGTCGACGAGGCCCTGGCCGGCTACTGCACCGAGGTCGACGTTTTCATCCACGTCGACAACTCGATCACGGTCATCGACAACGGCCGCGGCATCCCCGTCGGCGAGCACAAGAAGGAGAAGAAATCGGCGGCCGAGGTCGTCATGACCATGCTCCACGCCGGCGGCAAATTCGACCAGAAGAGCTACAAGGTCTCGGGCGGCCTCCACGGCGTCGGCGTCTCGGTCGTCAACGCCCTGTCCAAGCGCCTCGATCTCGAGGTCAAGCGAGAGGGCGGCATCTTCACCCAGAGCTACGAGCGGGGCAACCCCGTCACCAAGCTGAAACAGATCGGCAAGACCAAGAAGACCGGGACCAAGGTCACCTACTGGCCGGACGAGGACATCTTCGATGTCGTCGAACACAACTTCGAGATCCTGGCCCAGAGGATGCGGGAGCTCTCTTTCCTCAACAAAGGCCTCAAGATCACGATCACCGACGAGCGGACCAGCAAGTTCCACGAGTTCCAGCACAAGGGTGGGATCCGGGAGTTCGTCGAGTACCTCAACCAAAGCAAGCAGACGATCAACCCCAAGCCCATCATGTTCGAGGGCGAGCGCGAGAACGTCTTCGTCGACCTGGCCATCCAGTACAACATGTCCTACGCCGACACGATCTACTCCTTCGTCAACAACATCAACACGACGGAGGGCGGCACCCACCTCATCGGGTTCAAGGCGGCCCTGACCCGATCCATCAACACCTATGCGACCGCCCACAACCTCCTCAAGGACCTCAGCGAGAACATCACCGGGGACGACTGCCGGGAGGGCCTGACGGCCGTCCTGAGCATCAAGCTCCACGACCCCCAGTTCGAGGGCCAGACCAAGACTAAGCTGGGCAATTCCGAGGTCAAGGGCATCGTCGAGTCCATCGTCAACGAACAGCTGGCGACCTACCTCGAGGAGAACCCGACGGTCGCCAAGAAGATCGTCATGAAGATCCTGGACGCGGCCCGGGCCCGGGAAGCCGCCCGCAAGGCCCGCGAGCTGGCCCGCCGCAAGGGCGTGCTCGAGTCGACGTCCCTCCCCGGCAAGCTCGCCGACTGCCAGGACAGGAACCCGGAAACCTCCGAGATCTTCATCGTCGAGGGCGATTCGGCCGGCGGCTCGGCGAAACAGGGACGCGACCGCCGTTTCCAGGCCATCCTGCCCCTCAAGGGCAAGATCCTCAACGTCGAGAAGGCCCGCTTCGACAAGATCATCAAGAACGAGGAGATCGGGACGATGTTCGCCGCCCTCGGCATCGGCGTCGAGCAGTCCGAGGAAAGCCTGGACAAGCTCCGCTACCACAAGGTCATCATGATGACAGACGCCGATGTCGACGGCTCCCACATCCGGACCCTGCTCATGACCTTCTTCTACCGCCAGATGATCCGGCTCATCGAGCGGGGTCACCTGTACATTGCCCAGGCGCCCCTCTACAAGGTCACCCGGGGCCGGGACATCCAGTACCTCAAGGACGAACGCGACTACGAGAAATTCATGGTCCGCAAGATCTCCGAGGAGTTCAAGGTCCGGGCCGGCGGCCGCAAGGAGATCCTCGAGGGCGACAAGTTCCGCAAATTCTTCCGCAACCTCATGGCCAAGAAGAACTACGCCCAGTTCTTCGAGCGCAAGAACTACCCCCTCTTCCTTATCGAGATGCTCGTCCGCGCGGGCGTCGACGGCCAGGAGTTCCTGAGCGTCAAGAAGAATGTCGAGAAGGTCATGAAGCTCGTTGCCGAGAAGAGCTTCACCACGAAGCTCAGCCGCGACGAGGAGTATGGCGTCTACGAGTTCGAGTTCGCCTACCACCTCAACGGCCTGGCCGTCGGCGGCAAGATCGGCATGGACCTCGTCACCTCCGCCGAGTACAAGAACCTCTACAGGATCACCCAGGAGCTCAAGGACATGAAGGGCCCCTACGCCGTCCTGACGAACGGCGACGGCGCGGAAAAGCAGATCTTGGAGAACGAGAACAAGCTCCTCGACTACCTCTTCGAGAGGGGGAAGAAGGGGATCAACATCCAGCGCTACAAGGGCTTGGGCGAGATGACCCCGACCCAGCTCTGGGAAACGACGATGGACCCGGCCCGGCGGATCCTCCTCAAAGTCTCCATCGTCGACGCCGCCCAGGCCGACCGGATCTTTACCATCCTCATGGGCGACGAGGTCGAAGAGCGCAAGAAATTCATCGAAACGAACGCCCTGGAGGCCCTCAACCTCGACGTCTGATGACCCCGCCCGCAGGCGGGCCCGAGAAGGAGTTCCCATGGACAGCGAACAGAAAGAGAACCACCCGGTCGTCAGCCTCGAGAAGGAGATGCGGCGGTCGTACCTCGACTACGCCATGAGCGTCATCATCGGCCGGGCCATCCCCGACATCAAGGACGGCCTCAAACCGGTCCATCGGCGCGTCCTCTACGCCATGTACGAGAGCGGAACATACTACAACAAGCCCCACAAGAAATCGGCCCGCATCGTCGGCGACGTCATCGGCAAATTCCATCCCCACGGCGACCAGGCCGCCTACGACACGCTCGTCCGGATGGCCCAGGATTTCAGCCTCCGCTACCTCCTCGTCGACGGGCAGGGGAACTTCGGCAGCGTCGACGGCGACCCTCCGGCGGCCATGCGCTATACCGAGGTCCGGCTGAAGAAGCTGGCCCACGAGCTCATGGCCGACATCGACAAGGAAACGGTCAACTTCGTCCCCAACTACGACGAGAGCCTGACCATGCCCGAGGTCCTGCCGGCCAAGTTCCCCAACCTCCTCGTCAACGGCAGCAACGGCATCGCCGTCGGCATGGCCACGAACATCCCGCCCCACAACCTGACTGAGATCTGCGACGG
>Ga0315279_10010791_pt1 | contig 10680 bp, 7 predicted proteins | sample YL17G06_20_MG_FD_203694 | JGI IMG/M metagenome (GOLD analysis project Ga0315279, IMG submission 203694) | Sediment microbial communities from Yellowstone Lake, YNP, Wyoming, USA - YL17G06_20 | ecosystem: Environmental > Aquatic > Freshwater > Lake > Sediment | place: USA: Wyoming | collected...
AAGCAGGAGCCGGTAGCCGGTAGCCGGTAGTCAGTTGTCAGTTGTCGGAAACCGGGCTTGCCACGGCGTAGCCGAAGGCGAAGCCGGGAGCGCAAATGAAAGACTTCATTGAATTGTCGGACTTCACCGGCGAGCAGCTCGCTGGCCTGATGGAGCGGGCCATCGCCGAGAAGCAGCTCTACCGCCAAGGCCGGCTGGCGCCGACGCTTGTCCGCAAGTGCCTGGCGATGATCTTCGAGAAGCCCAGCCTGCGGACGCGGGTGAGTTTCGAGTCGGCGATGGTTCACCTTGGCGGCCACGCGCTGCACCTGACGCAGGCGGACATCGGCCTGGGCACGCGCGAGGCGGTGCAGGACATAGCCCGCGTGCTGGGGCGGATGTGCGACGGGATCATGGCGCGGACGTTCAGCCACGACATGGTCCGCCAACTAGGCCGGCACGCCCCGGTGCCGGTGATAAACGCCCTGACGGACTACTCGCATCCCTGCCAGGCGATGGCGGACCTGATGACCGCCCAGGAGCATTTCGGCAGCCTCGAAGGCCGGACGCTGGCGTTCATCGGCGACGGCAACAACGTCGCCCGCTCGCTGGCGGTGGCGTGCGGCAAGTTCAACATGGCGTTCGTGCTGGCAAGCCCCCAGGAGTTCAAGCTGGAGCAGAGCTTCGTCGACAGCCTGGGCCCATACGCCTACCGCTGGACCGAAGACCCCGCCGACGCGGTGGCCGACGCCGACATCGTCTACACGGACACATGGGTCTCCATGGGCCAGGAGGACGAGAAGGAGCGCCGCCTCAAGGTTTTCGCGGGCTTTCAGATAAACGACAAGCTCATGTCGGCCGCCCCCAAACACGCCGTGGTGATGCACTGCCTGCCGGCCTATCGGGGCCTCGAGATCACTGACGAGGTGTTCGAGGCCCACGCCGAGATCATCATGGAAGAGGCCGAGAACCGCCTGCACTTCCAGCGAAGCCTGCTCAACGTGCTCATCGGCGAAGGCGGGATCGGATGATTGGCCTGGCGGCCAATCAGAATGCTAAATGCCAAATGCTAAATGCCAAATGCCACGAATGACGAATGCCACGAATGACGAATGCCATCAATGCCATGAATGCCAAATGATGAATGATGAATGATGAATGCCAAATGATGAATGATGAATGCCAGGAATGCCAGATGGCGGAATGCTGAATCCTCAATGTTCAAATGAATGTCGCTCTTGTAGGGCCTGGGAACTCCCCAAACCACGGTAGCCTCTTTCATTGAACATTTGGCATTTAGCATTCTTGGCATTTAGCATTTAGCATTTGGCATTCGGCATTCGGCATTTGGCATTCGGCATTCCTGGCATTCATCATTCCCGGCGTTGAGCATTTTGCATTGAGCATTTAGCTTTGGTAAAATGTCCTGATGGCATCGAGACGACGCAAAGACGGGCGGCGCGACGGCCAACTCAGGCCGGTGCGGATCACGGCCGGCTTTGTTGGCGCCGCCGACGGGTCCTGCCTGATCGAGGTCGGGCGGACACGGGTCATCTGCACGGCGAGCATCTCCGAGGAGTTGCCGCGGTGGCGCATGGGCCAACAGGCCGGTTGGCTTACGGCCGAGTACGGCATGCTGCCGGCCTCGACTCACGAGCGCAAGAGCCGCCCGACGATCAAGCCCGACGGGCGGTCCGTGGAGATTCAGCGACTCATCGGGCGGTCGCTGCGGTCGGTGGTGAACTTCGAGCGTCTCGGGCCTCGCACGGTGTACCTGGACTGCGACGTTCTGGAGGCCGACGGAGGCACGAGAACGGCGTCTATAACCGGCGCGCAGGTGGCGCTGTCCATCGCGGCCGGGCGGGCCGTGAGGGACGGGCGGTTCCGACGCGGCGCAGTTGCCGGGCTGGTGGCGGCGGCGTCCGTCGGCATGCTCGACGGCCGGGTCGTGCTGGACCTGGACTACGGCGAGGACAGCCGGGCCGAGGTGGACATGAACGTCGTGATGACAGGCGCAGGCAAGTACGTGGAGGTCCAGGGCGCCAGCGAGGCCCGGCCATTCGGCGACGAGGACCTCCAGGCCATGCTCAGGCTTGCCCGGCGCGGCATCAAAAAACTTCTCGCCTGGCAGCGCCAGGCCATTGCCGAGGGGTTAAAGAAGATATGACGGCAAGAAAGACGGCACTAGCGGTGCTCCTGCTGGCCGCGGCGGCATCCCCGGCCAGCGCGGGCATTGGGGACTGGTTTAAGCCCAAGCACGACACCTCCGGCGGCGCGAAGGAAGGCAACTTCACGATCCTGCTGTACATCTGCCGCGGCGATGGAATGCCTCACACCGAGCAGGCCAAGCTTTACAAGGCCAACACCGAGAAGTACGCCGGGTGGGACAACCTGTTCATCGTTCACAAGGAAGACCACAGCCTGCTGTTCTGGGGCAAGTACGCCCGTCTCGACGACGCCCAGCCGAACCTCAAGAAGGCCAAGGAGTACCTTACCCCTGCCAAAATAAAGGTTTACGCCAACGCGATCGTCGTGCCTCTGCCGGGCAAGGAAAATGTGGGCCCGCCCGAGTGGAACCTGGACAACACCGACCCCAACTACGCTTACACGGTACTGGTGGCCGAGTTCCATGACGTGCCGGAGGAAGACTACGTCGGGCGTCGGGATTTCGCGGTCATGTACTGCAAGCAACTCCGCGACGAGGGCCGGCTGGCGTTCTACAGGCACGGCGAAATGGAGTCGGTGGTGACCGTCGGCCTGTTCAAGAAGGCCGCGATCACGGACACGCCCAAGGGCGACAAGATCATACGGACCGTAAACGATCCCCTCATCACCAAGCTGCTCGATCAGTTCCCAAAACTGGCCGTCAACGGGTGCGAAAAGATCCTCAAAGTAATCGACTCCAAGACAAGACAGGTCCGCAAGGTTCCCGCCCCCACTTACCTGACGCCAATCCCTCGAGAGAAGGTCCAGAATGCAGCAGCGAACAAGCCGCGTGCGGCAGATAGTCTTGGCCACCCGCAACCCGGGAAAGCTGCGGGAGATGCGGCAGGTCCTGGCGGATCTGCCGGTGGAACTCCCGGCCCTGGAAGCACTCGAAGGGATTGACGAACCCGCCGAAACCGGCAACACCTTCGCCGAAAACGCCCGCCAGAAGGCCCTCTACTACTCCAGCGCCACCGGGCTGTGGTGCCTGGCTGACGACTCCGGGCTTGTCGTCGACGCCCTGGATGGCGAGCCGGGCGTGCGCAGCGCCCGCTACGCGGCCGAGAGGTTCACCCCAAACGCCGACCGCCGGCAGCGCGACGCCGCCAACACCGCCAAGCTGCTGGAAGCCCTCGAAAACGTGCCCGCCGGCCGGCGGACCGCAAGGTTCGTCTGCCACCTGGCGATGGCGGGGCCCAAAGCGGTGCTGCTGGAGGCGACCGCCGCCGTCGAAGGCGCCATAACCGCCGAGCCAACGGGCGAGAACGGATTCGGCTACGACCCGGTCTTCCTCGTGCCTCGATTCGGCCTGACCATCGCCCAGATGCCCGCCGACCTGAAGAACTCCCTGAGCCACCGCGGCCAGGCCGCCAGGCAATTCGCCGAACTGCTCGGCCGGTTGCTGGGAAGGCAGGAATCACGGCACCCTTAAATCGAATCACCCCTGGCCGGGCACGGGTCGGGAGGCGTCAGGCGCATTCCGATTCGCTCTCGCGCCTTGTGGCGGCCGCGGCGCAGGGGGCTGGCTTCCCCGAGGGATGCCTGTCCCCGCCGTTGGCTGGGGGAACAGTCGTTGGTCCACGGGGTAACGAACATTGTTCTCCCTGTTGGTCGAGGGACGTTCGAACAGCGGGGACAGGCACCTCCGCGGCGAGAAGCATGCCGCTACGGAGCCAGTCCCCTCCCCCCGCCCCTCGCCGGACAGAACTTCATGTCCACACGAGAATCAATTGGAATGCGTATCAGTCGCCGCGAACCCGCCGCGTACGCGCCTGCCCACTGCCGCCAGAATCGCCATTGCGCCCGCGGCGGACAGGTAGACAATCGCGGCGGGGTACCACAGCAGGGGCGGCGCGGCGGCATAATCGCCGATCCGCGTGATGCGGTACATCACCGGCTGCTGGTGCCAGACGAAGCGTGCGGTCTCGGTCAGGCAGGCGGTGGCGGCGTAGAAGGGGTTGGCGTAGACGGCGGCGGCGACGATTCCCTCGGCCGCGGCGCGTGGCTGGCCGTGAATGGCCCCGCCGACCCAGAACGGGCTTGCCAGCGCCGCCAGCAACACTGCCGAGGCCGCCACCGCGCAGGCACATCGCCCCGCCGGGGTCCCAGCCAACCTGGTTGCGGCAACGCCCGCCAGCGCCACCGCGGCGAGGATGCAGTAGATTTTCAGCACCGCGGGAAACGTCATCTCATCGCAGGCCACCCAGAGCGCCAGCAGGCTGGCCAGCGACGCGTCGGCGACGATTCCGCCGCGCAAGAGGGCCGCCATGGCGGTCCGTCCGAACGCGGCCAGGACCGGCGCCGCCAGGGCCGTCCAGAGCACGCAGACGGCCAGGCAGGCAAGTGCCGCGTGGATTCGCGGCATTCGCCACGCCAGGCCGGCCGCGAAAACCCCCATTTCCACGGCGACCGTCGCGATGGCGGCCGACGCCGCGGCCCAGCCGTTGCCGGCCAGAAACTGACGGACGCTCCCGCCGTCGCCGCTACGGGCCAGGCCCTCTGGCGGCTGGGTCACTTGCCGCCCTCCGCGGCCGGGCCGGCCGGCTGGGTGGCAGCCTTGTAGATGCCCAGGGCACGCTTCAACTGGGCGGCGTAGTCCTTCAGGAGCTCCTTTTGAGCCTCGATCTCGCGAAGCTCGGCATCTACCTGAGCAAGCGTCCGCTCGGCGCCGAGGCCGGGGTCCTCCAGCAGGTCGCGGTAATTGATGAACTTGTCCTTCCATTGGGCGATGGCTGCGCGGGCCTGGTCGGGCGATCGCGGCAACAGGTCGTTGGGCGGCGGCACCCGCTGCACATCGAACTCCCGCACGCCGCCAAGGCGGAGGATGGACTGCGCAGTCGCGACGTCCCAGACCCGTGCCAGGCCGTCCGCCCTTATCACCACCATGCCGCGATCGTGGGCGGTGATGTAGCTCTCAGCCCACTTCTCGAGTTGATCTTCGGTGAGGGCCTGCCCGTCGATCTGCTTTCGCCCGAACCGGTCGATTTCCAGCGTCTCGCGGGCGTCGAGGGCCTTTTCGGCGCCGCTGACCGGAGTCAGCACCACCTCGACCTTGGTGCCCGTCGGCGGGATGGCGTCCGTCTTGGCGACAAAGCCCCGCTCGTCGTTGACGGACGAACTGCGGAACGGCACGTCGATCACGGCCGAGGCGAAGTTCGTCAGGGAGATCATCTCCCCGTCCAGTTCGGCCCAGTAGCGCCCGTCGGGCAGGATGTCCGAGCCGACGAATATCCACTGCTCGGGGCGCTCCACCTCCTGGTTGTCCGCGCCGGCGAGCCAGTCGGCGGCATCGGCGGCGCAACTCTTGCCGTTGGCGTCCTTCCAGTTGAACCTCATTTTCAGGCCCGCCCCGGCCGGCGACAGGAACCTCCCAACCTCCCCCTGCCCGCCCCACCGTGCCGGCTTGCCGGGTGTCAGGCCCAGCATCAGCAGCCCGGCGTGGAGGTGCGAGGCCCTGGCCCGCGTTTGCAGGATGCTCTCATGCGTTTTGGTCTGCCAGGCGACGATCATGAACTCCAAGGCGCCATCGCGCAGGCACACCTCGGCGTCGAAGGACGCCTGGCGCTTGGCCAGGTCCACCCTCACCAGCCCGACGTTCACCACTTTTGGGGCCGGCCTCGTGCTTGGCCCTGAGCTTGCCGAAGGGGCGGGCCCCGGCGCGCCGGGATTGGCGTCGGCGGACCGGGCTGTTGGCGCCAGGGCGCCCAGGCAGATCATGGCGGTCAGACAGCGTATCATGGTTGTCTCCGGCGGCGGGCGGCGGCCCGGCCGCGGCTATGCTTCTTGCGGGGCTGTTACGGGAAACTCGCTCCGGCGGGGCCGCCCGCAAGCGACGGGCCCGCAAGTCGCGCAGCCGGCAAGGCCGCCAGGCCGGGCCGACTGTCCGACCGTTATTCTAACATAAACAGGGCCGCGACTCCCAGCGGAGCCGCGGCCCGTTATTAGCTGAATCCCGCGTGGCCCTCGCCCAGGAGGGCCTTACTGCGGAAGCCGGGGGTCCTCGACGTACAGCCGCTCGTCGCGCTCGGCCTGCTCGTTGATGATGATCTTCGGCTTGACCAGGATCAGCAGCGTGCGTTCGTCGCGCGCCTTGGCGCTGTTATTGAACAGCCGGTTGAGGATCGGCACCTTGCTGAGGATCGGTGGGCCTATTTCGCGTTCGTTCTCGCCGGAGATTTGCATGCCGCCAAGCAGGAGGGTCCCGCCGTCCGGCACCGAGACGCTGGTTTCAAGCTGCTGAGTGGCGACCGTCGGAAGCTGAATCGGCAGCGCCTGCTGGCCGAAAACCGGGTTGTTGGGGTCAAAGCCGATGTAGAGCGTTACCATGCTTTCCAGGGCCGATATCTGCGGGCGGATGGTCATCAGCACGTATCGCCGGTCGGCTGACGCCGTTGCCGCAACGTCAAGGACCGCGCCGGTGGGGACGTAGTCGACGATCGGGCGGTAGGCGGACGAGTTGCCCGAAACGATCGGCTGGTACTCGCGGATGTACGCCATCTGACTGGCGACGACGACGTACGCCCTCTGGCTGTTGGACAAGGTGATCCTCGGGGCGTTCAAGGTCCGCGTCGAGGCGCGGGCCGTCGTGGCCTGGACCAGGAAGTCCACCTGGATGTCGTCCAGGAACGTGCCGCCCATGCTTAAGGCCGAACTGCTGCCCACGGCCCCGGCAATGTCGCCGCCCTTGCCAGTGGACATGTTCGCGTTCTGGATGAACGACATCGAGTTCTGCTGCACGCCCATCGGGCTCCACTTGTTGCTGCCCGGCTTGCCGGGGCCCCAAGCGGAGCCGCCATAGCCGGGAATCGACGCTCCGGTCCACGGGTCCGTTGCCGCGGCCGGCGTGAGGTTCGAGCCTAGGTTGAAGTAGAAGTTGAGGTCCACGCCGACGCTGTTGAGGAAGCCGGTATCGACCTGGATGAACCGCGCCTCGATGAGAATCTGGATGGTCTTGGCCTCGCGAAGCTTCTCGATGAGTTCGGCCAGGGCCTGGTGGTTATTGGGCGTCTGCCTGACCACGAGCGCACCGTTGAATTCTCGGATGGATCCCATCGTCGTGGCAGACGGAGCGGCCGTATCATCGGCCCACGTCTCGGGGTCGATGGAGCGCTTGATCAGTGACTTGAGGTTTTCCAATAACTTCTCTTTGGTCATCTCGTTCGCGCGCTGCTGGCCTCCGGCGCCGGTCGTCGTGTCCCCGAAGATGCCCGTGCCGCCGCCGCCGCCGCCGCCGCCGACGCCGCCGACGTTGGACGAGGCCTGACTTGCCTGCCGCAACTCGATGCGCGGGCCCTCGAAGTCAGGCACCGGCACCAGCAGGTCGCGTACGTCGTATGCCCGGGTGATGGGATTCTTCGCCAGGTCCGCCTTGGTGGAGATGGTCAACACCCCGCCTTCAATCACGTAGGTAAGCTCGGACTCCGGCGCCGCGGCGCCGGAGCCGCTGACGTCCTTCAGCACCAGGTCCAGGGCCCGCTTGACGGTGATCTTGCGGACGTCAACGCTGACCTTCGTGGTCTGCTCGATGCCCGCGGCCGTCAGGGCGCGCCAGATCACGTGGATGTTGGCGTCGGAGTACTCGCGAAGGAAGGTGATGACGTCCTTGAGCTCGATTTCGGAGAAGCTCAGCCGCTCGATCTCGCGTTTGAGCTTGTCGCGAAGGGCCGCGTCAGCTTCGGTCTCGCCCGCGGCCTGGGCCTGGAACTCCTTGCGACTCTCGCTCAACTGCTTCCAGTTGCGCGGGTAGCGAATGTACTGGTACCACGGGATGGCCGCGTTGCGGACATCGGTCAGAATCTTGGCCTCCTCAGTTCGCCCATTGCGGAACCCGGTTACGTCCTTCTTCAGGACGCTGAACTCGGTCAGGACTTCCTTCTCGCCAAACGCCCAGGTGTTGGCCGAGTCGATCAGGAGGACCTGTTCGACGATTTCGAGGGCCTGGTCGTACTTCTGCTGGCTTCGCAGGGCCTTGGCCTGCTCGGTCAGAGTGGCGACCTTCCTGGCCTTGGCCTGTTGCTGCTCGATCATCCGGATGGCCTTGACCCGTTCGATCTCCTGGGCCTCCTTGTGGACCTGGGCCTTGTTGAAGCTGTCGCGCCGGCTGTCGATCTGCGCCAGCAGGTCCCGGATTCGGGCGTCCTCGTTGCCGTATTCCATCGCCCCGAAGAAGCTCTTGTTGGCCTGGAGGATGTCCAGGGCGGACCGTGCGGCCTGCCCGGCGTTGTTGTAGTCGGTTTCCCTGGCCGAGGCGCCGAGGATCTCGCGGGCCCGCTGGACCTGCTTGGATATGTCCACCAGGGCGGCCTGGCGGGCGATCTCGTTGCGCCGCTCCAGCCGGCTGAGGATGCCGGCCTCGCTGGCGCTCTTCTCGACTGCCATCCCGGAGGAACTGGCCAGGAGTTGATCGACCTCGACGAGGTCGGGATCAAGGTCCTTGGCCGCCTTGAAGGCCGTGGCGGCGTCATTGAACTGCTTGTCGTCCAGCAGGGCCTTGCCCTTGGCCAGCAGTTCGCGAGCCTTGGCCTGTCGCGCCGTCGAGGCGGGCTCTGCCGAAGCGGGGGCCGGAGCCATTGCGGGCGCCGGGGTGGGCGCGATTTCCGGAACAGACCTGGCCGCGGGCTCTTCGGCGGCCGGGGCCGGCGCCGGCGCAGCTTCGGCGGGCGCCGGAGCCGGGGCCGGCGCGGGCGCAGCTTCGGCGGGCGCGGGCGCAGCTTCGGCCGGCGCCGGGGCCGGGGCGGGCGCAGCTTCGGCCGGCGCCGCGGTGGCGGCGGAGACCACTTCCTTACGCTTTTGCGCCAAGGCCAATTGGGCCTGTGCGTCGCGTCGCATGGACGAGCTGAGGAACTCGCTGGTGGCGGCCTGGGCGAAGCCCTGGATCGCGTCGTCGAGTTCGCCGGCCGTCAGGGACCGTTCCGCGGCCCGGTAGGCTTCCATTGCCCCAGCCTGCTTGCGGATGGCGTTTGGCACCTGCGCCAGGTAGTCCTCCAGTTGCTGCTTCTGGGCATCCGTCAGGGCCGACTTGTTGTCCTTCAGGATGTCGCTGACCTTGAGCAGCGCCGTCTGGGCTTCCTGAAAGTTCAGGGCCTTGTACTCGTCGATCCCCTGGGCGAGCAGGACCTTGGCCTTATCGGCGGCGGCTTCCTGGGCGAATGCCCATGAGCCCGAAGCCGAGATGGCCGCAACAATCAAGACGTGGTAGAGAGATTGGCGTCCAATCACCACTGCTCAACTCCTTTGTAAAACAGCCTTCACAGTTGGCCCTGCCCGTAATTGGGCTTTCGCAGGCCCGGCCGGTCCCGGCTATCCGCCGATATCGGCCGCTGGCCTGCCTTGTCGTACTCTCACGCGAAGTCACACGCCCGCGAAAAACACTCTGCCCGACATTTACGGAATCCTAAAGGTGGCGTGGGATTCCGTCGATAAAACCAAGTTAACGCCACACGAACTCGTTTGGGCGGTGATAATACGTCAGCACCGAATCCGAATGCAAGTGCAAAAAAAAGCATGATTGTTTCCGGCCTCGGCCGCGGCCGGCAATCACTCCTTGGCGGCATTGCGTACCGCCTGTTCCAACTCCTTGCGAAGGTCGCTCGTGTCGTCCCACGTCTTGAGGCGCGATTGGAGCCTGCCTTCGGCGTCCAAGTACAGCATCTCGGACGTCCTGAGGTTAAAGCCCCTGCGGGACAGGATTTTCTTGAAGTCCTGCCGCACGGCCACGCAGCCGGTCGAGAAGTCCACCTCCGCGGACTTCTTGCCCTTGCCCATCGGATCGATCAGATCGACTTTCTCCACGCCGCCGATGAATTCGCCCACTTGGACGTCGAATTTTTTCAACACCCACTGGCCCCACTGGCGAGCGTAGACAGTCACGGTCATTTTGTTTGCCAGCGGGTTGGCGCCGGTAATGAAGAAATAGACCTCGCGGCGAGCCGATACTGGGTCGGACCACGGGCTGGGCTTGCTGGTCAGGAACTTCTGCCGGGCCTCGGCCTGGCGGTCCTTTGCCAGCGCATCGTCGTAGGTCAGCAGCGGATTGACGACGACCAGTTGGACCCGGTAGCGGTAGCCGGGCCCTATGGTCATGGTGGCGTCGTCGAAGAAAGCGATAGTCGCTTTTGCGGGTTGGCCCGGCTGGGTCGTCGCTTCCGGCGGGGTCGGCAGTTCCGGCTGGACCCATCCCTTCCGCCAGACCGGCAGGTAGCTCGGCTGGAGAATCTGTAGCTGTTTTTCGGGCTTGGCGACGGCATCGCGGGCGTCGCGGACTTCCTTGATGTTCTTGACGTCAGGATCGGGGATCTCCGGCAGCGTGATCGGCTTGCCGGCGGCGTCCAGCGGCGCGGCCTCGATGAGGACGGTCTTGGCCTTGGACCAGTCTCCGTCGGGTGGGGCCTGCTGGACCTCGACGATCACCTTGTAAGGCACGACCTTCTCGAACGGGACGGTCTTGAGTAATTCCTTCCATGCCGTGCCCAGGGCCTCCAGAGGGTAACTGCTCAC
>Ga0315279_10010793_pt1 | contig 10678 bp, 8 predicted proteins | sample YL17G06_20_MG_FD_203694 | JGI IMG/M metagenome (GOLD analysis project Ga0315279, IMG submission 203694) | Sediment microbial communities from Yellowstone Lake, YNP, Wyoming, USA - YL17G06_20 | ecosystem: Environmental > Aquatic > Freshwater > Lake > Sediment | place: USA: Wyoming | collected...
CCATCGGCGGCAACCACTTCATCCACGCCGCCCGCCGCAACGTGGACATCAACGTCATCTGCATCAACAACTTCACCTATGGAATGACCGGCGGCCAGGTGGGGCCGACCACGCCCCTGGGAGCACGGGCGGCCACTGCCCCCTACGGCAACTACGAGCCGCCCTTCAACCTGCCCTATCTGGCAGCGGCAACGGGGGCAGTGTTTGTGGCCCGCTGGACAGCCCTGCACGTCCGCCAGCTCAAGAAGGCCATGCTGCGGGCCATGCAGAAGAAAGGCTTCACCTTCATCGAGGTGCTAGCCCCCTGCCCGGTGGGCTTCGGCAGCCCCAACGACATCGGTGACGCCCTAGAGGAGGTGTGGCTGTACCGCGAGCGCTGTGTGGTGGATCACAAGGCTCACCTGCCTGACCTGGAGATCGACCTGCGGCGCAAGGATGCTCCCTTCGTCATGGGCAACTTCGTGGATATCGAGAGAAAACCCTTCGACCCGCTGGCGATGATGAAGGACCAAGGAGCGTAAGGCCATGCGACACGAGATCAGAGTGGCCGGCTTCGGCGGGCAGGGCATGATGCTGGCGGGCCTCCTTATCGGCAAGGCGGCCGCCCTCTACGACGGCAAGGAGGCCGTCTTCAGCCAGTCGTACGGGCCTGAGGCCCGCGGCGGTGCCAGCAACGCCGACGTCATCATCTCCGACGAGCCGATCGACTACCCTTTGGTAACGCAGCCCGATCACTTCGTGGCTATGTTTCAGGAGGCATACGAGCGCTACCGCCCCGACCTGATGAAGGATGGCATCCTCCTCATCGAGTCGGACCTGGTCAGGCCCCTTGCAGACGAGGGCCTCTACCGGGGGATTCCAGCCACCCGCATAGCCGAGGAGCTGGGCAGGCGCATCGTGGCCAATGTGGTCATGGTGGGCTTCTTCAGCGGCGCCACGGGCCTGATAAGCCACCAGGCAGGAGAGCAGTCGATCCGCGATACGCTGCCGCCCCGCCTGCTGGACCTGAACCTCAGGGCCTTCAACGCCGGCTATGAGCACGCGAAAAAGCAGGAGGCGTCGTGAAGGACACGGTTCTGATCATAGGCGGCGGCATCGCCGGCGTTCAGGCGGCCTTGGACCTGGCCGAGGCGGGCAGCAAGGTGATCCTGGTGGAGAAGTCGCCCACCATCGGCGGCAAGATGGCCGCTCTGGACAAGAACTTCCCCACCCTGGACTGCTCCATCTGCATCGAGGCCCCCAAGCTTGCCGAGGTGGACGCCCACCCCAACATCGAGGTCCTCTCCCCCGCCGAGGTGGAGTCGGTGGAGGGAGAGGCAGGCAGCTTTCGGGTGGGCATCAGGCTGCGGTCGCGCTTCGTGACCGACGAGTGCACGCGCTGCAACCTGTGCGTGGACGTTTGCCCGCAGTGCGTGCCCAACGAGTTCGATGTGGGCATGGCCTCACGCAAGGCCATCTACACCCCCATGCCTCAGGCTGTTCCCGGGCCTTACCTGATAGACCTGGACCTATGCCTGAACGACCCGCCCAACTATTTCCCCTGCGATCACTGCATCCAGGCTTGCGGGCCCAAGTGCATCGACTTCTTCATGCCGCGCGAGCAGTTGCTGACCAGGGAGGTAGCCGCCATCATCGTGGCCGTTGGCTACGACCTCATCGACCCGGCCCTCCTGCGACACTACGGCTACGGCAAGCACCCCGATGTGCTGACATCGCTGGAGTTCGAGCGAATGCTCACCTCGGCCGGCCCCACGGGCGGGGAGATCATCAGGCCCTCCGACGGCGAGCACCCCCACAACATCCTCTTCGTCCTCTGCGTGGGCTCGCGCGACCGCCGCTTCTATCGTTACTGTTCGCGCTTCTGCTGCATGTACTCCATCAAGGAGACCTTCCAAGCCATCGACCACGGCGTCAATGACATCACCGTCCTCTACATGGACGTACGGGCCTACGGCAAGGGCTTCGACGCATTCTTCGACCGGACCCGCCAGATGGGGGCCAAGTTCATTCGCGGCCACCCGGCGGACATCAGCCCCAATGGCAGGGGCCTCTCGGTGCGCTACGAGAATACCGACACCGGCCGCCTCGAGACGGCGGAGGCCGATATGGTGATCCTGGCCACGGCAGTGCGGCCACCCGAGGGGCTGGAGAAACTGGCCGAAGTGCTAGGGATAATGGTGGACGAGGACGGCTTCCTGAAGACGGTGGCGAGCCAGGGAGGAGTGATCGCCACCACCCGGCCGGGCATCTTCGCGGCCGGCTGCGCCAGCGGCCCCAAGGACATCCCCGATAGCGTCGCCGAAGGGAGCGGGGCGGCCGCCTCCGCCCTTACCTACATCGAGCACAGGGAGTGGCCTGAGCCGGAGATGGGCGAACCGATCGAGGACGTCGAGGAGCCGCGCATCGGCGTGTTCATCTGCCACTGCGGCTCCAATATCGCCAGCGTCATCGATGTAGAGGAGGCGGTGAGGTACGCCCTCACCCTGCCGAACGTTGTTCACGCTCAGAGTCAGATGTTTAGCTGCGCCGGCAACACCCAGCTAGAGATCGCCGATGCCATCCGCGAGAAGAAGATCACCCGCGCAGTGGTGGCGGCCTGCTCACCCAAGACCCACGAAGGGACCTTCCGCCGCGCCTGCCGCCTGGCTGGCCTCAACCCCTACCTCCTCGAGATGGTCAACCTGAGGAACCAGGACTCCTGGGTACACAAAGGCTATCCAGAGGAGGCAGACTTCAAGGCCCGCGACCTGATCAGCATGGGGGTGGACAAGGCCCGCCTGCTCCAGCCCCTGGAGACCGGCCACGCGCCGGTGGTTCAGAAGGCGCTGGTGATCGGCGGCGGCATCGCTGGCATGACAGCGGCTGCCAACCTGGCGCAGCAGGGCTACGAGACCCACCTTGTTGAGAAGAAGCGGGAGCTGGGCGGCACGCTGCGGCGGCTCGGCCGGCTTTCCCCCGCCGGGCCGCAAGCCCACGACCTTATAGAGGAGAAGCAGAGGGAGATAGAGGAGGCCGGCGTTCACCTGCACCTCGGCACGGAGGTCGAGCTCATCGGCGGCTTCGTGGGCAACTTCAGCGCTCGCCTGACCGATGGCCAAGAGTTGCAGGCAGGCGCCGTAGTCCTGGCCATGGGCGCTCTGCCCTACCAGCCAACCGAGTTCAACTACGGCCGGGACCCCCGCGTGGTCACCAACCTGGAGCTGGCGGACATGATGCCCGACGTGCCTGGTGAGCATGTCACCTTCATCGGCTGCGTGGGCTCGCGTTACGATAGCACCGGCTGCTCCCGCTACTGCTGCACAGCGATGATCGGCCAGGCGCTGAAGCTGCGCCGCGCGGGCAAGAAGGTGCGCATCCTCTACCGCGACATCCGTACCTTCAGCCGCGAGGCCGAGGAGATGTATGAGCAGGCCCTGCGGGAGGGCATCCAGTTCTTCCGCTACCAGCCCGACAGCACGCCAGACAAGGTCATCACCTACTCCGACGGTGCCATGTCGCTGAGGGATGAACTCACGGGCGTGCAGATGAGTATCCCCACCGACCTGCTGGTGCTGACGGTGGGGCTTCATCCCCAGCAGGAAAACGTCGCCGAGCAGCTCAAGGTGCCCCGCAGCGAGGACGGCTTCCTCTTGGAGCGCCACCCCAAGCTGGGGCCAGCCGAGGCGCCCTCGCCCGGTATCTACCTGGCGGGGACAGTCCAGTACCCCAAGGATGTGCGGGAGAGCATCGCCCAGGCTCTGGCCGCAGCGTCCAAGGCGGGGCTGATCTTGGCCCGCGAAACCATCGAGAAGGAGCCCATCACCGCCCGCCTGGTGGAGGACAAGTGCATAAAGTGCGTCGTCTGCGTTCCCGCCTGCCCCTTCGGCGCCATCGAGCTCATCGGCAAGGTGAAGGAGGGCACCATTGTGTTCCACGAGGCGGCCTGCACGGGCTGCGGCAACTGCGCCGCCGTCTGCAACTACGATGCCATCATCATGCCCTACTTCACCAAGGAACAGATCCTCGCCCAGATCGATGCTGCCCTAGCCGATAGGCCGCAGGAGAAGGTGCTAGTGTTCGCCTGCAACTGGTGCTCCTACGCCGGCGCCGACCAGGCGGGGATCGAGAAGATCCAGTACCCACCCTCCTCGCGCGTCATCAGGACGATGTGCTCGGCGCGCATCGAGGAGGATTTCATCGCCCGCGCCTTCGAGAAGGGAGCGGGGGCAGTGTTAGTCACCGGCTGCCGCCTGACCGAGGAGGGCTCCGACTGTCACTACAACCACGCCAATCAGCAAACGCTCAAACGATTCCAGTTCTGGCATCGCAAGTTCACCCGCCAGGGCATCGAGCCCGAGCGGCTACAGCTTCAGTGGATCTCGGCATCGGAAGGCAAGGAGTTCGCTGCCAAGATGCGGGAGATGCACGCGGTGGTCCAGGACTATGCGCATAAAGTAGCCGAAGGAGTGGCCGGTGGCGAGCCAGCCAGTTGATAGCGTATTCCTGGAAGACAAAGCCTGGGAACGAGTCGATAAGGCCACGGGCGGAGCGGCAGCGTCCTGCTTCCAGTGCGGCGTGTGCACGGCCATCTGCCCCTGGGCGCTGGTGAAAGAGGAAACCATCAGCATTCGCAAGATCGTTCGCCAGGCCCAACTGGGGTTGCCTGGCTGGAGCAACGGCCTGTGGCTGTGCACCACCTGCCTGTGGTGCGAGAGTCGCTGCCCCCACGAGGTAGACATCACCAAGGCCATTCTCGGCCTGCGCCGCCTGGCCTGGAAGGAGCAGCAAGTCCCTCGAGGCCTTCCTACCTTGCTCTGGAACCTCTACTTCGACGGCAATGCCTGGGGCCGCCCGCCATCGGAGCGTCCGCTGTGGGCGAAGGGCATGGCCGTGAAGGAGTTCTCGCCCGAGGACGAGATCCTGCTCTACGTGGGCGACGACGCCGCCTACGACAGGCGAGCGCAGAAGGTGGCGCGCGCCCTGGTGTCGCTGCTGGAGGCGGCGGGGGTGACCTTCGGCACTCTGGGAGAGCGTGAGCCCAGCTCTGGCGACGTCGTAAGGAGCGTGGGCCACGAGGAGTACCTGGCGGAGATCATCGACGCCAACGCTCGCCTCTTCCAGGAGGCGGGGGTGAGGACGATGGTCACCATCTCCCCCCACTGCTACGACATGTTCGCCAACCGCTACCCCAACCTCAGCGGCGACTTCCGCCCGCTGCACTACAGCCAGTACCTTCTGCATCTGATCGAGGGCGGGCGGCTGAAGTTCGAGAAGAAACTGCCGCTGAAGGTAACCTATCACGACCCTTGCTACCTGAGCCGTCGCAACGGCATATGCGACGAGCCTCGTCAGGTCCTTCGGAGCATTCCCGGCCTCGAACTGGTGGAGATGGAGCGCAGTGGCGAGGATACGCTCTGCTGCGGCGGCGGCGGCGGCCGGATGTGGATGGAGACAGCAGACGGCGAGCGCTTCGCCGACCTGAGGATGCGGGAGGCGGCGGAGACGGGAGCAGAGGTGGTGGTCACCTGCTGCCCTTACTGCCTATCCTGCCTGGAGGCCAGCCTGGGCGTGGTTGACGGGTCGAAGCTGCGGGTGATGGACCTCGCCGAGGTAGCCCACCTGGCTCTGCAAGGTCGGGCGGCGACCAGCGACGTCGCCCCCAGGAGGCCGTAGCCGATGACTAAGTCGCTGTACGGTGCCCAGGAAGCCAGCGCCATCTGGGTGTACCTGGAACAGAACCAGGGCCGGTTGGCGAGCGTATCCCTGGAGCTGGTGGGCAAAGCGCGGGAGCTGGCTGACAGGCGGGGCATCCCCCTTGTGGGCATTCTCCTGGGCGACCAGGTAAGCGGCCTGGCCCAGGAGGCCATCGCTGCCGGCGCCGACGAGGTGCGAGTGGCGGATCATCCCCTCCTGCGTCAGTACACCACCGATGGCTACACAAAGGTGTTCACGGAGCTTATCCTGGCGGGGAAGCCAGACATCCTTCTCCTGGGGGCAACCCCCAACGGCCGCGACCTGGCCGGTCGCCTGGCTGTGCGGCTGCGCACCGGCCTCACCGCCGACTGCACGGACCTCAAGCTGGAAGAGGAAACGGGCCTGCTGGTCGGTGAGGTAACCGGCTTCGGCGGCGGCATCCTTGCCTACATCAAGTGCCCGGACAACCGGCCCCAGATGGCTACCGTGCGCCCCGGCGTGTTCGCGGTGCCGGAGCCCGACGCCGCCCGCCAGGGCAAGGTCGTCAGCGCGCCGGTGACACTGGCCAAGGAGGACATCAAAGTTCAGGTGCTGGAGCACGTTGACGGCCAGGGCGTGGACATCACCAAGGCCAACGTGCTGGTAGCCGCCGGCAGGGGCTGCCAGGGCGACCTCACCCTCGTCAATGAGCTGGCCAGCCTACTTGACGGCGTGGTGGGCGTGTCGCGTGTGCCCGTGGACAAGGGGTGGACGTCGCGTGACTGCATGATCGGCCAGACAGGATACGTCACTCGTCCCAAACTGGCCATCGTTTGCGGCATCAGCGGCGCCTTCCAGTTCAGCGTGGGCATCGAAAAGGCCGAGACCATCGTAGCCATTAACACCGATGCAGAGGCCCCGATCTTCGAGCAGGCTGACTACTGCATCGTCGATGACATGTTCGACGTGCTGCCGCTCCTCATCGAGGCTGTCAAGAGAGCCCGCGGCGGCAACGGCGGTAGGTAAGGGCGATGCGACCGCTGCATATCATCGCTTGTGTGAAGGTGGTCCCTAGGCCGGAAGAGGTTAGGGCAGACACCGAGACTTGGACCATCCAGCGGGATGGCGTTCGCTCGGAGATCAACCCCCCCGACATGAACGCCCTGGAAACGGCCCTTACCCTAAAAGAGCGGCACGGCGGCAAGGTTACCGTCGTGGCCATGGGGCCACCTACGTTCGTCCTCTATCTGCGCCTGGCGCTAGCCATGGGGGCCGACGAGGTCTACCTGCTGAGCGATAGGGCCTTCGCCGGCGCCGACACCCTGGCCACCTCTTACACCTTGGCCCAGGGCATCCGCAAGATCGGCGACTACGACCTCATCCTCTGCGGCGAGGAGTCCTCCGACGGCGCCACCGCCCAGGTGCCGCCGGGCATCGCCGAGTGGCTGAACGTCGCCCAGATCACCTATGCCGAAGAGTTGGAGGTACTGCCAGGCTCGGAGCTGGTGAAGGCCAGGCGAGAGCTGACCGGCGGATACGAGATCATCCAAACGCCTCTGCCCTGCGTGGCCTCGGTGAAGACAGGAGCCAATGAGCCGCGCTTCATGGATATGGAGCGCAAGGCCTGGGCGGAGGCTGAAGGGCCGCTCACCGTCTGGACCGCCGCGGACATAGACGTTGACCCCGAGATGATCGGGCTCCCAGGCTCGCCGACCATCGTGGATGGCGTGGCCCAGGCCGAGGCCAGCGAGAGAAAGCGCGAGTTCCTGGCGGGCACGCCTGAAGAGCAGGCGCAAGCGCTCGTCGAGCGCCTGCGGGCCTACCTGTAGACGGCCAGGCCACAGCCGAAGAACCTCAAGGCGAACCGAGAGCACCAGGTCGATGGGCAGACCTCCAGGCTGGCATGGACTATAATGGGAATAGGTGGATTTTCTTCCCTCCGATGGCAAGGCGCTACCATGACGAGTGAAAGGATGGAGTCATGAGGACCTCTCAGGAGTATCGAGAGAAGCTCGTCAAGATGAGGAACAATGTCTACATGGACGGGGAGCTGGTGGGCAGGGATGACCCCCGGATAGCCCCCGGCATCAATGTCGTCAGTCAGACCTACGACCTGGCTGAGGACCCCCAATACGATGGCATAATGACAGCCACTTCCCACCTCAGCGGCGAGAAGATAAATCGCTTCTGCCACATCCATCAGAGCGTTGATGACCTGCTCAACAAGCAGAAGATGACCCGCCTTTACTGCCAGAAGACCGGCGGCTGCATCCAGCGCTGCATGGGAATCGACGCCATGAATGCCCTCTCCGTGATCACCTATGCCACGGATCAAGCCATGGGGACGGAGTACAACAAGAGGTATCTCAAGTACCTGGCCTATTTCCAGGAGAACGACCTCACCGCCAACTGCGCCCAGACCGATGTCAAGGGTGATAGGAAGAAGCGCCCCCATGAGCAGGTCGACCCCGACCTCTACCTCAGGATCGTGGAGCGCAAGAGCGACGGGATCGTGGTCCGGGGAGCGAAGGCTCACAACACCATCGGCCCCTATGCCGACGAGATCATCGTCACGCCCACCCGCTTCTTGACAGCCGAGGAGAGCGATTGGGCTGTCTCCTTCGCTCTGCCCGCCGACTGGGAGGGGGTTCACCTGGTATGCCGACCGTCCATGCCCAGGCCCAGGCAGAGGCTTCATGCCCCCATGGCCACCTTCGGCGACGTGGAGTCCTTCACCATCTTCGACGACGTCTTCGTGCCCTGGGAGCGGGTATTCATGTGCGGGGAGCGGGAGTACGCCGGGATGCTGGCTCTGCTGTTCGCCCTCTATCACCGCCACAGCTACACCGGCTGCAAGCCGGCTACGTCAGACGTGCTCATGGGCTTTGCCGCTTTGGTGGCTGAGTATAACGGGATAGAGAAGGCCGAGCATGTGAGGCACAAGCTGGCTGAGATGATCAGTGTTGCCGAGCTGGTCTATGCGGCAGGGATCGCCGCTGCCGTAACTGCAAAGAAACAACCTTCGGGCACCTATGTGCCGGATGTGGTTTACTGCAACGTCGGTCGCAGGCATGCCGGCGTGAACATCTACCACGAGTTTGAGATCGTGGCCGACCTGGCTGGCGGTCTGCCAGCTACCCTGCCCCCTGAGGGCGACTTCTATCACGAGCAGATCGGGCCGCTCATGGAGAAGTACATGATGAGGAACCCCGAGATCTCGGCGGAGAATCAGCATCGCTGCTTCCGAGCCCTGAGCGATGCGATCTCCTCCGGTCACGCGTCGCTGGCGCAGATAGCCGGGCTTCATGGGGGTGGCTCGCCGGTGATGGAGGCGATTGCCATCCTCGGAACCTATGACCTGAAGGCAAAGAAGAACATCGCCAAGTACCTGGCAGGGATCCCCATAGACTAGGCCGCCTCCCCGCTCGAGGCACAGCCTGCCCGTTTGCGGCGGGGACGGCCGGTGGCTTGGCTCTCGACCCCCGCCTGATGCTCATGAACGACGGAACCCGACGCAAGGCAGGGCTGAAGCCCTGCAGCTACTTGAGATCGCGAAGGAACTCCTCGCGCTGTGGGACGGGGATTTCGTGCCCCTTTGGGGTCCGCTGCTTGGCGGCCTCTTCGTTCTCCATGCCCTGAGTATACGTCATGGGTGACTTGAAAGGCGCTGATGCGTGGCTTTACCGGGCAGAAGAACACTTGGCGGATTTCCAGGAAATCAGCGCCCCTCTGATCGATACTGAAATCGACGCCACGATTAGTTCCCTTGACTTCGATCCTAATCCCAACAATGTGCCCTATAAGGTGCCGTCTCTCGGCTACCGTACACCTCACGCCGAGATTCCACCTCGGGCTAGTGTTTTGATCGGTGAATTCATCCAAGCCCTTCGGCGCTCTCTTGACTATCTCATCTACGAACTGGCGATGTTCGATTCCGGCCTTGAGCAACATGGCACCCAGTTCCCAATCGACGACCGCAAAGATGTCTTCTGGGCTCGGCTGGCCAAAAATAAGCAGGGGATCACTCCCTACCTCATCGGGGTTGATCCGAAACATGCGGCAGTAATTGAGAGGTATCAACCTTACAACGGAGCGGATTGGACGAAAACCCTTCAGTCCATCTCGAATCCAGACAAACATAGACATCTCATCTTCGGCAAGCACAGTTCCAGTACGGGGATCATGGCGCTGCAAGACCGCGCAGATCAAACGCCCACTAGAACCAAGGATGGCTTTATTGTCGGTTGGAACCCTAACGACAGCGTGCACATGCAGCTCCATGTTTCCGTCTTCGTAGCCTTTGACGATGAAACTCCCATTTACCAGACGCTTAATCAGATCAAGACGGAAGTTGGAAACGTTCTTGAGGAGTTCAGACCCTGCTTCAGCGGCCAGTGCCATCACTGACCGCCTTTCAACGAGGGGGCGTTCGCATCGCGTCTCACTCCAGCCATGAGACGCCTCTACAGTCAAGGGATAGTTGCCAATTCGTTCATGACCTTCAGGCTGGGGCTGTGTGTGCGCCCAGGAGCCCACGGCCGGCGGCCTTCTCCCCTCATCCCCCTTGGCTGAGCCATTTGCCCAGCCACTGACGGTCGTCCAGCACCTGGGCACAGGCTGAATAGGGGTCCAGTTCCCCTGCCACCACCCGCTCGGTGAGGTCTTTCAGTTGGCCGTCCTTCTCGGCGAAATCCAGGAAACGCACCCGCACCCTGCGCTGAAGCATCTCCAGGAACTCCTCGCGGCGGCGCTGACGGCGACGCCTTTCCAGCTCACCATTCTCCTCCTGGATGCGGCGACGGCGCTCTAATTCTTCGTACACCTCAGCGAGGCCAATGCCACGGTGCGCCTGGGTGAGCACGATGGGGATCGGCTCGCCCGCCTTCATGGCCACAAACGCCTCCAGCCCAGCCTTCATGCGGGGGGCGCCCTCGCGGTCGGCCTTGTTGATGGCAAAGATGTCAGCGATCTCGAACAGCCCCGCCTTCATGGCCTGGATGGCGTCGCCAGATTCGGGCGTGAGCAC
>Ga0315279_10010794_pt1 | contig 10678 bp, 9 predicted proteins | sample YL17G06_20_MG_FD_203694 | JGI IMG/M metagenome (GOLD analysis project Ga0315279, IMG submission 203694) | Sediment microbial communities from Yellowstone Lake, YNP, Wyoming, USA - YL17G06_20 | ecosystem: Environmental > Aquatic > Freshwater > Lake > Sediment | place: USA: Wyoming | collected...
ATCAGATTGCGGAGGCAGTGCGGAAGATTCAGAGCCAGGCTTCGTTGCTCGCCAACGCATAACCGGGTTGGGTTGCCTGATGAAAACTGATAACGGGCTTTTCGCACGGCGCACGCTGTGATAGGTTTACGCCCAGACGCAGTCAAGAGAGCTGGCGTCCCGAGAAGGACGCGCAGCGTCTCGAAGCTTGGCAACAGGAGGCTTTTCGATGAGCACAAGGAAATCCGATCGCCGCAAGTTTCTGGGTAAGACCCTTACCGGGGCCGCCGCTGCGGCCGGCGCGGTTACGCTGGCCGTGCCCGCAGGCGCACGGGCAGCCAAAGGCAAAGCTACGAAGAAGGTCATCTACAAACCCGGGGAAGAGCCTTCGCCGGAGAAAATCCTGAGTTCAGGGATTCAACTCGGAAACCTGCTTTTTGTTTCCGGCGCGGGCGCGCACGACCCCAAGACCCACAAGGTCGTCGAGGGACCGTTCTCGAACCAAGTGCGTCAGTGCCTGGAGAACGTCAAGACGGTGGTCGAGGCAGCGGGGTCGTCGATGGATCGCGTCCTGAAATGCCTGGTGTTTCTCACCGACATTTCGACGTTCCAAGAGATGAACAAGGTCTATCACACCTTCTTCCCGACTAATCCGCCCGCGCGCTCCACAGTGGCAGTGAAAGATCTGCCCGGTGAATCGCCCATTGAGATCGAGTGCATCGCGCAGGTTGACTGACGGGGGTGAGCCATGGGTCGGAAATTAGATCGTCGGGAATTCGTGCGGCGCGCCGCGGTCACAGCTATCGCCGTGCCGTGGATGGCGCGCGCGGAAGTGTGGCGCGCGCTGGCGGTTGCTCCCCCGCAAAAGGTCTTTCGCGGCATCTTCGCGATCTTGCAGACGCCCTTCAACCAGAACGATGAGCTCGACTGGGGCGACCTGGAACACGAAGTCAGCTTCTGCATGCGTTGCGGCGCCCACGGCCTGGTCTGGCCGCAGCTCGCGGCGGAGTTCTATCTCCTCACGGAGGAGGAACGGATGCGCGGCGCGGAGGTCATCCTGCGCAAAGCCGCAGGCGGAAAGAGCGCGGTGGTCATCGGCGTCCAGGCGCCCATCAAAGAGACTGCCGTCAAGCTGGCGCGCCACGCCGAGTCGAAAGGCGCCGACGCCGTGATCGCGCTGCCGCCCTATCTCGGCCACGCTTCGCTGGATACGGCGCTGGAATACTTCCGGGCGCTGGGGCGCGCCGTGAAAGTTCCTATCTTTATTCAGAACAGCGGCGGCGCTTGGGGCCCGACGCTGCCGGCTTCGACGGTCATTCAGTTGGCGAAAGAGTTTCCCACGCTCGGCTATATCAAAGAGGAGGTCGAGCCGGTGGCGCACCGCGCGGACGAGTACGCCCGCTCCGGCGTCATGACCGGAATCTTTTCAGGGAGCGCGGGGAAATATCTCTTGAATGAGATGGCGCACGGCGCGCAGGGCACCATGCCGGCGTGCGAGTTTGTAGATATCGAAGTTCAGATTTACGAGCTGGCGGCCGCCGGCAAGATGGAGGAGGCCCGAGCGCTCTACCAGAAGCTCCTGCCCATGATTACCATGGAAGAGCTTTACGGTATGCACTTCGCCAAGGCGGTGCTGGTGCGGCGGGGCGTGTTCAAGACCGCGAAGATGCGGGGTAAGCAAGGCACGAGCCTCGACGCCATCGACGAGCAACAGATGGACGTCTGGTGGAAGCAGCTCGCGCCGTATTTCAAAGGGTAGCGTCGCCCTTCAGGGCGGCACATGGGTGAAAACAGAGGTGCCGGGCTGAAGCCCGGCGCTACTTCGCCTCCTCCGGCTTGACAAAGTTGAGCGCCGCAGAATTCATGCAATAGCGCCGGTGTGTGGGTTTGGGGCCGTCGTCGAAGACGTGGCCGAGGTGCGCGTCGCACTTCTGGCACGTGACCTCGTTGCGGATCATGCCGTAGGTCATGTCGGTTCCTGTTTTGACGTTCTCTTCGGCTATCGGCGCCCAGAAACTCGGCCAACCGGTTCCGGATTCGAATTTCGTGTCGGAACTGAAAAGCGCGTTTCCACAGCAGACGCAGCGATAAATTCCTTTTTCGTGGTTATTCCAGTACTTGCCGGTGAAGGCGCGCTCGGTGCCTTTCTGGCGCGTGACCTGGTACTGCTCGGGAGTCAACTGTGCCTGCCACTCCGCGTCCATCTTTACAACTTTATCGGCCATGATGATTCCTTTCCGCCTGCCGGAGTCTGTGAACTCCACCAGCGTTACGGGCTTGACCTTTCCGTTCGTTGGCTTTCCCGTCCCGCCCTCTCCCGCGCGCCAAGCCAGCACACCGGCGGCGGATGCTGCGGCGGCCAGGAAAAGTCGACGGGTAGATTTCCCTTCAAGAAATGAGCCTGGATTATCCGTGTTAATCGGAGGCTCCTATGCCAAAGATGTTGTGACTCGCTGTGCCCATCAATAACAGATGGGTCGGCGGTCTGTTTGGTTGCAGGTTTTTCACAAGTCGTCCGGAATGTGGGTGATAGAGAAGAGAGGGCAGCCGGCGCAGGGCTGCCCTCAGGTGGCGTTTATGCAAAGATCCCGTGCCGGGTTTGTTCCAGGCGGCCCAGGCTGGGCGGCAGGTCGAGCATCGGGCCCATCCATTCGAGTTCGCGTTCGATGTCGGCGTGCAAGCGGTAGCTCCGGCGCACGGCGGCGATGGATTCTCCCGTTACATCGATTCTAGCGAGGTCGTAGTTGCCGATCCCAACCTGGTCGCAGTAGCGCAAATAGCCAACCCAATCAGAATTCACGCCCATCGTCTCGAGAGCCACGCGGTCGGCGGCGATGAAATCGGTTGAGGCAATGGCGATGCGATGAGGGACGGGCGTACCGGACGAGGGCCCGTTGCCTTCCATTCCTTCGAAGCCATCGATGACGGTCGCCCCCCAATGTGGCGCCATGCGCTGCGCGGTGAGCAGCATGTTGTAGTGCGTCTGGCGGATGCCCACGTGGTATTTGCGCTTGTCGTTCCACTTCGGCGTTTCGCCCTGAGCGTGGTGGAGGGGCGCACCCAGCACCATGTTCTTGACCGAGAGAGTCACGACCACGGTGTTGTGGGTCTTATTGATCGCTGAACAGATCACGAACGCGTCCGGATCGAGCAGTCGCGCCGCCAGCCGCACGGGAACCACGTGCAGGTCAAAGTCAACCAGTGGCAGCGTCTCGTATTTCGCGTCGCGGTTCAGATCGAGCAAGCTCACGCGATGTGAGCGAAACTCGGAAGCGACTTTGTTGTAGCCGAAATTGTCGAAGCCTTCGAGCGTGTCGCCCGCCGAGGACTCCGCGATGATGACCGGCCCTTTGAAACGCGGCGCGAGGTAGTCGAGGATTCCGCGCAGGGTGTCGGCGTTGGTCGCGGCGAGAGGATTCACTGTCGAGACGTTGTTGGGTTTGATGACCACATACTTCTTGCGCGCAAGCTTGGGACGAATCTCGTCATCGATGGCCACGAGCGCGTCGAAGGTATTCTTGCGGCGATTCTCGCCGCGAATCAGCGCCACCTTTGAGCGAGTGGGAAACGGCCGGACGGTTTCAGTTTTCGTGGCGGGCGCTTGTTGCGCGTTGAGCAGTCGCGATTGCAGCAGAAGTCCTGTCCCTGCGAGTCGGATAAAATGTCGTCGCGAAGAATTCACTGGTCACCAGTCCTCGTGCGCATTTATGATTCCACCTCGAATGGGAATTATATTCTCGCCATCGTGGAGATGTCCTCATGAAAACGAAATCTTCTCGCCGTGACTTTTTGTCCGCCGGCGTCGCGCTGCCTCTTGCGGGCCTCGGCACGAGTTGGAAGCAAGTCGAACTCCCGCGCTCCAAGCAACAACCTGACCCTTCCAGTGGGCTCAGCTACCGCATTCTCGGTGGGACGCGCTTGCGGGTCACCACCGTCGGCTTCGGTTGCATGATTACTTCCGACTCGAGCGTGATTGAGCGCGCCGCCGACATCGGCATCAATTACTTCGATACCGCGCGCGGCTATCAGGGCGGCAACAACGAGCGCATGGTGGGCGCGGCACTGAAGCGCAAGCGCCAGGAGATTGTGCTCTCCACCAAGTCCGGGGCGGGGAGCAAAGAGGGCGCGCTGAAAGACCTCGACACCAGCCTGCGCGAACTGGGCACGGACCACGTGGATATCTGGTATCTGCACGGCAAGGACGCCCTCAGTGAAGTTCCCGACGAACTCTTCGAAGCCCAGCAGATCGCCAGGCAGCAAGGCAAAATCCGCTTCGCGGGCCTGAGCACGCACGAACCGCGATTGCTGATTCCGTTCCTGATTGAAAAGGGCGCCACGGACGTCGTGTTGGTGACTTACAACTTCACGATGGACAAAAGTATGGACGCGGCCATCGAGCAAGCGAGCAAGGCCGGCATGGGCGTGGTGGGGATGAAAGTGATGGCGGGCGGCTTCCGCAAGACCAAGCCCAGCGACCCGCTCTACGGAAAGCTCAAGGCGGAAGGCACGATGCTGGCGGCGCTGAAATGGGTGATCAAGAATCCCCGCGTCAGCACGACCATCCCCAGCATGACCGACATGGATCAGCTCGACGAAAACCTGAAGGCGATGAAGGAGCCGTTCGCGGGGGGGGACGAAAAGATGCTGGCGCGGCAACTTGATTTCATCACGCCGCTTTATTGCCGCATGTGCGGCGAGTGTAAGGGAACTTGCGCCAAGGGGCTGCCCGTCGCCAACATCCTCCGCCATCTCAGCTATGCGGACGGCTACGGCCAGTACGCGCTGGGCCGGGAGGAATTCCTGAAGCTGGGTTCGAATGTCGCCGATGTGCGTTGCGGGGATTGCGATAACTGCACCGTCAAATGCCCATACGGAGTTCAGATTTCGGCACGCCTCAGCCGCGCGCAGGAGATTTTTGCCTAGCACTTCAGCTTTGGAGTGCGAAAGCTCTGCTTCCGCTTTTCCTAGGTGGCGGCAGAGCCGCAGCACTCCAAAGTGTGTCCGCAGATTGCCATGAAAAGAACCGCCCTCCTTTTAGTAATTCTTTTGACCGCTTCGCCCGCAGCCTATGCCGGTGACATTCTTCACTGTGGCCACGTGCCGGGCTGGGAGCAATCCGGGCCGGTCCGCAGCTACCAGGCCGAAAATCTCTTCGAATACATGGACGGCAACGCCGAAGGTTATTTGATTTACGGCTTCCAGCGCATGACGGGCATTACATGCAAGTCGGGCCAGAACACGCTCATCATCGATATTTCCGAGATGGCCGATGCGGACGCGGCGTACGGGATTTTCACCGCCAACCGCGATCCCAATCAGCCGGTCGCGGCAATTGGCATGGGCGGGCAATTTCTGCCTCGCAAGGCGACATTTGCCAAGGGCACGTACTACGTCGAAATCAGCGCCAGTCCCGAGGGTGATCACTCCACAGCTCTCCAGGGGTTCGTCACCGGGATGGAGAAAAACATCGAGGGCCGCAGTACGCCGCCTGAGACCCTCGCGTGGTTCCCGCCAGAAAAGCTGATTTCAGTTCGACTGATTCCCGAAAGCGTGCTGGGCCTGCGCGCGCTCAAGCGCGGCTACGTGGCGCAATACGAAGCAGGGAAGGCGTTCATCGTGAGGGAAGATTCCGCGGAATCCGCGTCCGCGGCGATGAAGAAGATGCGCACGCGTCTGGGCGAGACCACGCCCGCCGCCCTCGCCGACGAAGCCTTCCAGGCAAAGGACCCGTACCTTGGTGGCCTCTGCTTCTTCCGCAAAGGCCGCTACCTGGCGGGCTACGCAAACCTTCCTGATGCTCAAAGCGCCGTGGCGCCGGCCGCGGCACTCGTTGCGCGCCTGCCGTGACCTCGCGGCCCCCCGGGATTTCCACCGACATCGACCGCCAGATCGGGCTGACACTCCTCGCCGGTGGTGTTGGGGCCATTGCGATTCATGTGATACGCTCAGGTCCATTCGATAGGGATGCCGCCTTAGGAATGGAAATTCTCACCACCGCCGACTTTCGCGCCGACCTCGAAGTGACCCTGCAGCTCGCCCGGGAGCGCTGCGCCTCCGTGCCGGATTATAAGGTTTACCAGCGCATCTTGATGGAGCTCGAAGCGATGCGCGAATGGACAGGGGGAGGGCGCAACCCCACGGTGGCGGAGCGAAAGAGGATCGACATCGGACTAATGGCTGTGCGTGAATTGGAGGGGGTGGATGACCCAGCTCTCGATGACTTTTGCGGGCATCTTCACGGCCTCAATTACGCGTTCGATTTCTGGCCGCTCCTGCTCACCGAACCGCCCAGGAAGCTTGTGCCGGCTGTAGCGAAGGGAACTGAGATCGGTAGCGTGCGACTCTCCCCGGATGGCACACGCCTGGCGTTTTGGTGCGCAGACGAAGATCCGCCGGGGGTTTTTGTGGTGAGCGCCGATTCACCGCGGGAATGCAAATGCCTGGTCCTCAGTGACGGCTGGACGGCCGGCGAGATTCGTTGGTCGCCCGACGGCCAATACGTTGCCTTTATGGCCAGCAGCGGCCCGCCGCCCGGTGAATTGAAGATCGGTTGGGTCAGCGCGGAAGGCGCCTGGCTCCCCCAGTGGCTGGAGGGCATGTCGTTCGCGTGGGGTGCGCGAGGCAGCACGCTGTTAGCTGCCGATGTCCCCGCGCAAATTATCTGGTGTCGCGACGTGGCCTCCGGAACGGCTAGATCTCTGGGATGGTTTGAAGACGACGGCGACCCGCATTTTCCGCCCCGCCTTGTTGCATCACCACGGGGTGATCGTGTTGCCATCACCACCCGGCGGGTGGAAGGTGATTTTACCAGGGTGTGGATTTTCGAAGGGAAGGGAAAAGCCGCGACAATTCGCCTCTTGACGGAAATGCCCGGCGCGGGTTTTCATGTTTGTCCCTTCTGGTCGCCCGATGGCAAGGACCTCGGTCTGCGGGTTATTGATTTGGGAGGGCAAGAGAATCTCATCATGGTTTTTGAAGGGACGGAGGGTAAAGGGACGGTCGTCCATCGCCACGAACTCGTGGATGACGCTCAGCCTGCCTTGTGGCTGCCGGGTGGGCGCTGGATTGCGTTCCTCAAGACACGAGAACCGCAGCATGAGTTCACCAAATCAGGTCCGCAATCGCTGGCGCTGTTGGATGGGCGAGCCACAGACTGCTATGCGCCGGAGGGACTCGGGATATTGGAGGGTGAACCGCGGCGTCACGGCGAGTCGGGTATGGTCATTGATGGCCGCAGCTCGGCGACCCTGCTCAACTTTACCGGCCCGCTGAACGAAGGCGGGGCGTTCGGACAGCTTGAAGGGGCAACTCCCGTCGAGGAGACCTGACGGGAACCCAAGGTTTAGACTGGAGCAAACCATGCGTCGAACCTCAATTGTCCTGATCGTTCTGATGTTGGCGGGAGTTGCCTCGTCCCTGCTGTCCAAGGAAACGTGGACCGACCCGCGTCTGCAGGGTGCGTTCCGCAAGCCGGCGAAAAACGGCTGGACGTTTGTGCACCTGCACGGCACGCCTTCGGAAATCGGTTTCCAGCACGGCTACCTGCTCGCGCCGGAGATCGAGGACGCGCTCAAGGTCACGGCCCTTGAGCAGACGCACGACGCCAAAAAAGATTGGCAGTTCTTTCGCGACGCCGCCAAGAACATGATGTGGCCGCACATCGAGCAGGAATACCGCGAGGAACTTCAGGGCATCACCGATGGCGCTAGCGCGCGCGGCATAAAGCTGGACCTTTGGGACGTAGTCGCCCTCAACGCGGCGCTCGAATGGGGTTACTACGTCAAGGTGTACGATAAGGAGCACGGCATCGCGTCTTCGGCCGCGCTCGTTGCGCCGGAGCATTGCAGCGCCTTTGTGGCCACGGGCAGCTACACCAGAGACGGCAAGGTCATCATTGCGCACAACAATTGGACGGGCTACCTCGACGGCGAACGCTGGACGATCATCTTCGACATCGCGCCTGCCAAGGGCCAGCGCATTTTGATGGACGGATTCCCGGGCTTCATTCACAGCGCCGACGATTTCGGCATCAACTCCGCCGGAATCATGATCACCGAAACGACGATCAGCCACTTCTCCGGCTATGACCCAAATGGGATTCCCGAATTTGTCCGGGCGCGCAAGGCCATGCAGTACTCGACCTCCATCGACGACTTCGCGCGCATCATGAAAGAGGGCAACAACGGCGGCTACGCCAACGATTGGCTGATCGCCGACCGGAAGAATAACGAAATCGCCAGCCTGGAGCTGGGCCTGAAGAACGTGTCCCTGGAACGGAAGAAAGACGGCTTCTTTGTGGGCTCGAATTTTCCCATCAACGACAAGCTAGTGAGCGAAGAGACCAACTTCAACATCAAAGACATGGGTGAGAGCGCCAACGCCCGCCACGCCCGCTGGGACCAGTTGATGGCCGAAAACCAGGGCAAGATCGACGTGGCGGCGGCGCAGCGCTTCCTCTCCGACCATTTCGACACGTTGGAGCAAAAAAACGAAGCCAACGAACGGACGCTCTGCGGGCACATCGATCTCTCGCCGCGCGGCTCACAGCCCTGGCAGCCTCCTTACGGGACCGCCGGCGCTGTCCAGAACAAAGTTGCCGACGCCTCGATGGCCGCGAAGATGTCGCTCGCTGCCGCGGCCGGGCACGCCTGCGGCATCCACTTCAAAGCGGCGAAGCACCTCCGAGAGCATCCGGAGTTCTCGTGGCAGAAGGACCTTCTGCGCGACATGAACTCGCATCCGTGGACGACGTTCGCGGCCGTGAAGTAGGCCCCACTCACTCCGTCGCCCGGCGGGCCACCGCTGTAGGCAGGGACGCCCTCTGATCGGTTGCAGGCGACGAATGCTTGCCTTGTAGTGGACTTCTAAGATATACTGCCGATCTTATGGTACGGGTCACCGCCAGCTATTTCGGTTTTAGCTACCGCTTTTGGGGCTTTACCCTGGAGCGGTAGAGTGGCGTTGGCCTGAACCTGAAAAAAGGACTAAATCCAGAGCCAGCCCACTCCCAGCGAGTGGGCTTTTTTGTTAGGGAGGTCGGGCCATGATTATTTCGATGCGAAAACACGCCAGCAAAGAGGAAATTGACCACGTGTGCGAGCGGATTCGCGAGTTCGGCTTCAAAGTTCATTCCATCGTCGGCGACGAGCGGGTGGTAATCGGCGCGGTGGGTGTGGGCGACGTCACCCCCTGCCTCGAGATGCTCGAAGCGGCCCCCGGCGTTGAAAGCGCCGTGCGCATCTCCGCCCCGTACAAATTTGTGAGCCGCGAGTTCCAGGCGGAGCGCACGCGGATTCGTGTGAACGGCGCGGAAGTCGGCGGCGACGACTTCATCGTCATGGCCGGCCCGTGCTCGGTGGAGAGCGAAAAGCAAATTATGGAGACGGCCGAAGCCGTTGCGGCCGTGGGCGCGAAAATCCTGCGCGGCGGCGCGTTCAAGCCGCGGACCTCACCTTACGAATTCCAGGGGCTCGAACTCGAAGGCTTGAAGCTGCTCGCCAAGGCGCGCGCGGCAACGGGGCTTTCCGTCGTCACCGAAGTCTTGAGCGAGAAGGACGTCGAGATGGTGGCCGAATACGCCAACATCATGCAGGTCGGGGCGCGCAACATGCAGAACTACGCGCTGCTCAAATCCCTGGGTAAATGCCAGCGTCCGGTGCTGCTCAAGCGCGGCATGAGTTCGACTCTCAAAGAGCTGCTGATGTCAGCCGAGTACTTGGTCGCGCACGGCAACCCCAGCATCATCCTCTGCGAGCGTGGCATCCGGACGTTTGAAACCGCCACGCGCAACACTTGCGACATCACCGCCGTCAGCGTACTCAACGAGCTGACACACCTGCCGGTGATTCTCGACCCGAGCCACGCCACGGGAAAGCGCAGCCTGGTTCCGGCGCTCGCCCGCGCGGGCGTCGCCATCGGCGCCGACGGCTTGATCGTGGAAGTGCATCCGAATCCCGAAAAGGCATACAGCGACGGCGCGCAGTCCCTCACGCTCGACATGTTCCGTGCCCTGATGCGCGACCTGAAGCCTTACATGCGGCTCTGGAAAGAATCCCGCGTCGCGGCCGCGGCGGCGGTGTAGCGCCGCGTTTCAGGGCGGCACGTTCCTCGGGGTGATTCATGTATCGCCCTTACGCGGTACAATCACCGGCATGAGCGACTCGCCACCTCTCCTCGAAAAGGACTCGCTGCGCATCCTTGCTGCTGCCCTCGACAAGCTCGACGCGGGATTCGGCACACTGCCGCCTATTGCCGGTCCCGCAACCGAAGCGCGTTCACTGGAAGCCGTTCTGGATGAAGTCGCCCGGCGTCTTCACGACAATTTCCCTTATTTCCATCCTCTCTATGCCGGGCAGATGCTCAAGCCGCCGCATCCCGTGGCGCGGCTGGCCTACGCATTGGCGATGTGGATCAATCCCAATAACCATGCGCTCGATGGCGGGCGCGCGAGCTCGGCGATGGAGAAGGAAGCGGTGGCTGAACTTGCTGGTTTGTTCGGCTGGCAAACGCACCTCGGCCACCTCGTGAGCGGCGGCACCATGGCCAACCTTGAGGCGCTCTGGGTGGCGGGCGAACTGCGCCCCGGTGCGAAGATTCTCGCCTCCGAGCAGGCGCATTACACCCACCGGCGCATCAGCAAAGTGCTGAAGCTGGATTTTGAATCCGTTCCTTGTGACCAGACTGCGCGCATGGATATGCG
>Ga0315279_10010796_pt1 | contig 10676 bp, 12 predicted proteins | sample YL17G06_20_MG_FD_203694 | JGI IMG/M metagenome (GOLD analysis project Ga0315279, IMG submission 203694) | Sediment microbial communities from Yellowstone Lake, YNP, Wyoming, USA - YL17G06_20 | ecosystem: Environmental > Aquatic > Freshwater > Lake > Sediment | place: USA: Wyoming | collected...
GGACGTCGCTCGGTTTGACCCGGCCCTCGAACCCTCCGCACGTTCCGAGGTTGACCAGAAGGGCGGGCCGCCAGCGGTCGATCGCGTATTGGGCCGACGCCGCGGCGCTGATTTTGCCCCAGCCACCGTGGAGATAGACGACGGCGCGTTTCTTGCCGGCGGCCGCGACCTCGGCGGTGATGAATTCTCCGAACGGCGATATCCCGGCCGGCAGATGCGATAAAAACTCACGGACCGGCGTCCATTCGGCGTCGGCCGAGACGATGACGACGGCGTCGGCAAGGACCGCGTCCGCGGAGGACGCCGAAGGCGTATAGAGAAACGGGACCGCGAGGACCGCAACGAAGGCCGCGACGGAAAATCCGGACCGGAGCGCTTCTCGTCTCATCCGTCCCTTCAACCTTTCATGACGCCGATCGGGACGACGCGGGCGACGATCCGGCCGAGGCCGACCTCGTCACTGACCCGGACGACTTCGTCGACGTCCTTGTAGGCGGCGGCCGCCTCTTCGGCTACGCCCTTCCAGCTCGTCGACAGGAGCTCAATCCCCCGCGCCGCCAACTCGTCCCTGATCCGCTCGCCGCGAAACCGGCGGAGCGCTTCCTGCCGGGACATAGCCCGGCCCGCGCCGTGAGCCGTGGAGCTGAAACTCAGGTCTTCGGCCTCGGCCGTCCCGACGAGGACGTAGGACGCCGTGCCCATGCTCCCGGGAATGATGACCGGTTGGCCGACGGCCCGATACGCCTCGGGGAGCTCGGCCCGGCCGGGCCCGAAGCTGCGGGTCGCTCCCTTGCGGTGGACGCAGAGCTCTTTTTCGACGCCGCCCACGGCGTGCATTTCGACCTTGGCCACGTTGTGGCAGACGTCGTACACCTGCCGCATCCCTTCCGACGTTCCGAGCACTCTCTTGAACACGTCGCGCACCCAGTGGGCGATCATTTGGCGGTTGGCAAAGGCGTAATTCACCGCCGCGCACATGCTCCGGTAATAGCTCCGGCCCAGAGAGGATTTGACCGGGGCATGGACCAGCTCCCGGTCGGGCAGATTCCTGACGCCGAACGCGTTCTCCATCGACTGGATGTAATCGGAGGCGACCTGATGCCCCAGGCCACGGCTTCCGCAATGGATCATGACCAGGACCTGCCCCTCGGCCCCGAGGCCGAAGGCGGCGGCCGCTCGGGCGTCGAAGATCCGGTCCACCTTCTGAAACTCGAGAAAATGATTGCCCGACCCGAGTGTGCCGAGTTGGGGAATGCCGCGCTCCATGGCCCGGGCCGAAACATCGTCCCAGGATGCGTCCTTCATCCGGCCGCGCTCTTCGGTCGTGGCCAGGTCGTCGGACGTCCCGTAGCCGTTGGCCACGGCCCATTCCGCGCCGCGCACCAGGACGTCCTTGAGGACGCTTTGGGTGAGCTTGGTCACGCCGCCCTTGCCGACGCCGGCCGGCACGTCCTTGAAGATCTCGGCCAGGAGTTCCCGGCGTTTTAGCGTCACGTCCGCCTCGGAGAAATCCGTACGCAGCAACCGGACGCCGCAATTGATGTCGTAGCCGACGCCGCCGGGCGAAATGATGCCCTCGTCCAGGTCGAACGCGGCCACGCCGCCGATCGGAAAACCGTATCCCTGGTGGGCATCCGGCATCACATAGGACATGCGCTGGATGCCGGGAAGGCAGGCGACGTTGCGGGCCTGTTCAAGGGTCTTGTCGCCGCCGACGGCGTCGACGAGCTTCCGCGAAGCGTAGATCCGCGCCGGGACCTTCATCTCGCCGTGACGGGGAATCTCCCAGATATTCTCGGCGACGCGCTTGAGCTCCATGCGGGCCCCTTACATGTCGACGACGACCTGGACGAGCCAATGGTCCGAACGCTGCTCGACCTTCATCTCATGATAGGTGATGGCCTTGACGTCCCCGTGGACCTCATAGCGGCCCGGCTCCCGGTCGCCGAGCAAGGCCGCCTGGCAGAGATATCCGGCGTCGGCGCTCAAAATCCGGACGTCCTCGACGGACGAAAGAAGAAAGCGTTTTGTTTCGGCGAGAAACAAAATGTCTTCGAGGAAGAGATACAGGAGTTGCTCGAGGTCGTGCCCCCGGACCTCGACGTCGAACGACCCGGCCGGCTCCACCTTTTCCCAATCCCACATCAGAGAAGCCAGGGCCAGGGCCGCGTTGGCGAACGCCTCTTCGAGCGTCGCGCCAAACGCCTGGAACTTGCCGTCGGCCGGGTGGTCGAGAATCGTGTAGCGGTCCATCCTCTCCATTATCGCAAAAAAATGGGACGGAGGCGAGTCATTCAAATCGGCCCGGGATCGTCGTTCCGCAGTTCGGGCAGCGGCCGGCCGCGAGCCTGTTCTCCTCGACCTGGAAACCCCGGCGCCGGAGGAGGGTTTGCGAACAGCGGGGACAGGCCGTGTCCTCCGCTTCGCCTATGACGTTTCCGATATAGACAAACGACAAGCCGGCGCGCTTACCGAGCACGAACGCGCGTTGCAGCGTCGCCATCGGCGTCGGCCGGACGTCGGTGTATTGATAGTCGGGATGAAACCGGCTGATGTGCCACGGGATGTCAGGGTCCACGGCGGCGAGGAACGCCGCGATCTCGCCGAGTTCCTCCTCGCCGTCGTTCATCCCCGGCACCACAAGAGTGGTGACCTCGACCCAGATGCCCAATTTTCGCATGAGACGGATGGAATCGAGGACGGGCGCGAGCCGGGCTCCGCAGACTTTTTTGTAGGTCTCCTCCCGGAACGCCTTGAGGTCGACGTTCGCGGCGTCGAGATAAGGATGGATCCTCTCCAAGGCCTCGGAGGTCATGAAACCGTTGGTCACAAAATTATTGCCCAGTCCGGCCGTCTTGGCCAGGACCGCCGTATCATAGGCATACTCGAAAAATATCGTCGGCTCGGTATATGTGTAGGAAATACTCCGGCAGCCCTGGGCGAGGGCGACGCGGACCGCGTCCTCGGGCGAAAGCGCCCGGCCGTGTCGGGCCGTCCCGCTTTTTTGATTCGACTGCGAGATTTCCCAGTTTTGGCAGAAGGGGCAGCGAAAGTTGCAGCCGGCCGTGGCGATCGAAAACGACGTCGTCCCGGGGAGAAAATGGAAAAAGGGTTTTTTTTCAATGGGGTCGACGTGGGCCGCAATGACCTCGCCGTAGGCGAAGGTGACGAGCTTGGCGTCGTGGTTCTCCCGCACGCCGCAGACGCCCGTCCGGCCGGCCGCGATCCGGCAGCGATGGGCGCAAAGCGCGCATTCGACCGAACCGCCTTCGAGCGGCCGGTAGAGCATCGCCTCGTGGACCATGGCGCGCCCCTACACCTTACCGGCCGAGGGACACAGCCGGGCGATTTTGCAGACGGCGCACTTGGGCGTGCGGGCCTGGCAGACGGCCCGGCCATGATTGACGAGCAGATAATTGAAATCAAGCCAATAGTCGAAGGGGACGATCTTGAGGAGGTCCTGCTCGATCTTTTTCGGGTCGGCTTGGCGGCTCAATCCCAGCCGGCCCGAAAGCCGCTTGACATGGACGTCCACGGCGATCCCCTCGGCCTTCCGATAGGCCGAGGACAAGACGATGTTGGCCGTTTTCCGGGCGACGCCGGGCAGGGTGATAAGCTCGGCCATCGTGTCGGGGACGCGGCCGCCGAAATCGTTCAGGATCGTCCGGGCGGCCCCGATGATGCTTTTCGCCTTGTTCCGGAAAAATCCCGTCGGACGGATGTCCCGTTCGAGCTCGGCCCGGTCTGCGGACGCGAACGCCTCGGCCGTCGGATACTTCGCGAACAAAGCCGGCGTGAGCTTGTTCACCCGCTCGTCGGTGCATTGGGCGGACAAAATCGTGGCGACCAGGATTTGGAGCGGCGTTTCGTAGGCGAGGGCGGTCCGGCTGTCCGGATAGCTTTTTTTCAGGATTTTAATGATCTTGAGAACGCGGTCCTTGACGTTGGCCATGGTGGTCTCCTCACGACGGATGCCGCGGCCCGAATTCCGCGGAACGCGGGTCCGGCCCCGTTTCCTTAAGGGCCGACGTGGAACAGGTCCTGTCCGACGTGAAAATCCTCGACGTCGAAATATTCCGGGAATTTCTCGAGCAGGTCGATCTCGGACTTGAGCATATAGAAATGGCTGCGTTCAACCCGGCCGAGATAATCCAAGGTCCTCCGGCTGTCAGGGTCTTCCATCCTCGGCTTGGAGCCGCGATAGAAGTCCTCAGCCTCTTTTTCCTTCTGCATGGCGAGTTTGAAGAGGTCAAGGACGGGCGTCCGGTCGTCCACGGCGACGGCGGCCTTCGGCCGGGCGGCGCGGTCCGGAACGACAAACGGCCGCGCCGGAAACTTGTCCGCGAAAAGGCGGATCAGGATGGCCCGGTGGCGGCCCTCCTCGTTCGCCAGGAAATCGAGCTTTTGTTTCAGGACCTCATTCTTAACACGTCCGAAGAGGGCGCGATAAATGTCCTCGGCATCCAGCTCGGCGCGGACGGCGATCGGCAGGATGTCCTGGGCTTTGAGTTTCGGGTCCAGGGTCATGGTCGGACTCCCTGTTAGAACGTGACGAATTTGGCCTTCGGGGTGCCGCATATCGGGCAGACGTCGGGCGCCTTGCCTTCTATGGTGAACCCGCAGACCGAGCAAACATGGACGGGGACGGCGTCCATGTCCTTGTTTTTTTCGACGGCCGCTCTCGCTTTTTTATAAAGCCCGGCGTGGACCTTCTCGGCTTCCATCGCCCGGAAAAACATCATATGCGCCTGTTTTTCACCCTGCTTCTCGGCTACGGCCATGTAGGCATCATACATTTCCTCGACTTCGAAGGTCTCCCCGCCGATAGCGGAAGCCAGGTTGGCCCCGGTTTTGCCGACCTCGCCCAGAGTCCGCAGATGGTTGGTGGCGTGGACCAGCTCGGAAAATGAGGTCGCCCGGAACAGGCGGGCGACATTGGCGAATTTCTCCTGCTCGGCCTTCTCGGCGAAAGCGGCGTATTTGACGTGAGCCTGGCTCTCGCCGGAGAGAGCGCCTTTGAGATTGTCTTCGGTCATCTTCTTCATGACGTTCCTCCTTAAAGTTTGACCATTTTTTCGATCGCCCCCCGCGCCCGGTCGGCGATCTCGGGAGGGACCGTAACGCGGTGGACCATCCGGTCCAGAGTCATGTAAACTTTCTTGAGCGTGATCTTCTTCATGTTGACGCAAAAGGCCATCTCCCGGGCCGGGAAAAAATCGACGTCCGGACGGTCTTTCTTAAGCCGGTAGATGATCCCCGGCTCCGTGGCGACGATGACGGCCCGGCCGTCGGTGGCCTTTGCTTCCTTGACCATTTTTCCCGTCGACAGGACTTTATCGGCCAGGTCGATGACGTCGGGCCGGCATTCGGGATGGGCCCAGACCTCGGCCTCAGGATGGAGGGCCTTTTTCTCGCGGATATCCCGGGCCGTGATGTTGTTATGGACGTAGCAGTGGCCGTCCCAGGGGATAATTTTTTTCTTTGAAAAGCGGGAGACATAGGCGGCCAGATTTCTGTCCGGGGCGAACAGGACCTCGTTCCCGGCGCAGCTTTCCACGACCCGGACCGCGTTGGACGAGGTGCAGCAGATGTCGCACTCGGCTTTTACCGCCGCCGATGTGTTGACGTAGCAGACGACCGGACGGCCGGGCCATTGTTTCTTCCAGGCGACGAGCTCCTCGGCCGTGATCATGTCGGCCATCGGACAGCCGGCCTGGGGGTCGGGAATCAGGACCGTCTTTGTCGGCGACAAGATGCTGGCCGTTTCGGCCATGAAGTGAACGCCGCAGAAAACAATCACGTCCTCAGCGACGGCCGCGGCCTTCTGGCTCAGCTCTAGCGAGTCTCCGACGAAATCGGCGACGTCCTGGACTTCGCCGATCTGGTAGTTGTGGGCCAGGATGACCGCGTTCCGCTCTTTGCGGAACTCGGCGATCCTGGCAACAAGCTCCTCCCGGCCGATGTCGTCGGTCATCGTCGTCGCGCTAACGGGGGATTTTTGCTCCGCAGCTTATGCACAAGGCGTCGGCTTTGTTCGTATAGTTCCCGCACTCCGGGCATTCGACGAGCTCGAGGTCGCAGTGGCGGCAGGAACAGACGTCCTTTAGCCCCTCGACCGGGCCGTCGCAATACGGACAGCAGCAGGATTCGTCATGGTCCGCGGCAGGGGCGGGAGCCGTCTCCAGGCCCGCGTCTTTCGTTCCGCCCTGGCGTTTCTTCCGATAATCCTGGATGGCCTCGTGGAGGGCGTCCGCGCCCAGGTTCGAGCAATGCATCTTGTTTTTGGGCAGGCCGCCCAGCTCCTCCGCGACCTTCTCATTGGTGATGGCCATCGCTTCCACGAGCGTCTTGCCGATGGCCATTTCGGAGACCATGCTCGAGACGGCGATGGCCGCACCGCAGCCGAACGTCTGGAATTTAACGTCGGCGAGGTGGCCATTCTTGACTTTGATATAGAACGTCATCATGTCGCCGCAGACGGGATTCCCGACCTGGCCGACGCCATCGGCATCGGCGAGGACGCCGACGTTGCGCGGATTCGAAAAATGATCCATGACTTTATCGGAATAGATCATGGGGTTTTCTCCTTCAAGAATTGAGTGTACAGCGGTGACATCTTCCGCAGCCGGTCAATGATCGGGGGAAAGGCGTCAAGGACGTCATCCACGTCGGCGGCCGCCGTGGTCTCGATCAAGCTGAATACGACCGAACCCTGGGCCGTCGCGTGGTCGAGACCCATGGCGAGAAGAACGTGGGACGCCTTGAGCGATTTCGATGTGCACGCCGAGCCGCTCGAGACGGCGATCCCCTTCATGTCGAGGCTGAGAAGCATCGCTTCGCCCTCGACGAATTCGACGCAGAAACTGGCGTGATGCGGGAGCCGGGACGTCCGGGAGCCCGTCACGAGAACGTGGCCGACCCGCGCCGGAAGGCCGTCGAGCAACCGGTCGCGGAGGGCCGCGGTCCGTTCCGCCCGTTCGGCCATCCGGGTCCGCGCGACGTCGGCCGCCGCTCCGAAACCAACGATGGCGGCGACATTTTCCGTTCCGCCGCGACGTCCGCTTTCCTGGATGCCGCCGTCGATGAGTGGCAGGACGCGTGTTCCCTTCTTCAGAAAGAGCGCCGCCGCGCCTTTGGGTCCGTAGAACTGGTCGCCCGCCAGGCTCAGAGCGTCCACGTTGAGCGCCCGGACGTCGACCGGGAGGCTGCCCGCCGCCGCGACCGCGTCGGTATGAAATAGGATGTTTCGCCCTTTGACGACCCGGGCGATCTCGGCCACGGGTTCGACCGTCCCGACCTCAGAATTGGCCAGCATGACCGAGACGAGGACGGTTTCCTTCGTCAGCGCTTTTTCGACGTCCCCGGGATGGACCAGGCCGGCGCCGTCGACCGGGACAAGCGTCGTCGTGAACCCGAGTTTCTCCAGGCTTTTTGCGGCGTTGAGGACAGATGTGTGCTCGACTGCGGAAAGGACGATATGCGTGCCCTTCGCCCGGGCGGCGAGGGCCAAGCCCTTGACGGCGAGGTTGTTCGCTTCGGAGCCCCCGGACGTAAAAACGATTTCGGCCGGGGCGGCGTTGACCAGCCGGGCGACGCTCTCCCGAGCGGTTTCGAGCGCCTCGAGCGCCGATTGCCCCTCGGCGTGCAAGCTTTGGGCGTTCCCGAACCGGTCATTTAAAAACGGCAGCATCGCGTCGAGCGCTTCGGGGAGAAGCGGAGTCGCCGCGATGTGATCGAGATAGACGCGCCTCATCAAAGAGCCACGACCTCCTTGACGCCGGGGACTTCTTTCTTGAGGATGCGTTCGATGCCCATCTTGAGGGTCATCTGCGACATGGGGCAGCCGCCGCACGCGCCGGTGAGCTTCACTTTCACCACGCCGTCGGCCCCCACGTCGACGAGCTCGACGTCCCCGCCGTCCATCTTAAGCGACGGCCGGATCTTATTCAAAGCGGCTTCGATCTTCTCTTTCATAGTCGACTCCTTGATAAGGTCGCTTTATGATAATCCTCTCGGCGCCGTTTTTCCAGCGCCGTCAATTTCCTAGTATTCCTATATAATTATAGGAATTTGGGCCCCGTGTGTCAATGCCCCGTCGCGACCGGGAGCCGGCCTCGACGGGGCCGGGCACCCTTACGAACACTTGTTCCAGCCGCAGTTGGGGCAGGTCGGGCATTTCTCGTCCGGGAGCGTCGCGCCGCACTGCCGGCATTGGGATTGGAAGAAGTCCCGGGCGTGGTTTTTCACCGCGCCGAAATGTCGTTCGAGGACCTTGGCGATGGCGTCCGGGATCGACGTCACCAACCCGCCGTCGGTGAAGATCGGCTCGGAGCCGCCGATGCCCTTCAACTGGTTGACGACTTCCTTGGGGTCGACGCCGCTGCGCAGGGCGAGCGAGATCAACCGGCCGATCGCCTCGGCGTCGGCCATCGTCGAATAGCCGCTCTTCCCGATGCTCGTGAAAACCTCGAACGGTTTCTGGTTGAAGAACGTGATCGTCACGTAGAGGTTGCCGAACCCGGTCTTGATCTTGTCGGTGATCGACGACAGCGTGTCCGGCCGCTCCTGGGGCAGCCGCTTCTCCGCGGCGCCCTTCTTCGTTAAGACCTGGTCTTCGCGGCAGCCGTCGCGGTAGATCGTGATGCCTTTGAGGCCGAAGGCGTACGCCCGGAGATAGGCCTGCTCGACGTCCTTGAGGGCCGCCGCGTGAGGAAGGTTGATCGTCTTGGAGACCGAGTTGTCGACATGCTTCTGGAATGCGGTCTGCATCCGGAGATGGCCTTCGGGCGCGATCTCGTGGGCCGTGACGAAGTACTCGGGCAACGGCCGGCCGGGATTCTTCTCGGTCCACTCCCGGTAGGCCGGATGGACGTCCTTGATCTCCCCGTCGAGGATGTGGGACGTGAATTCGAAGGCGAAGACCGGCTCAAGACTCGACGAACAGCCGGCGATCCGCGAGATCGTCCCCGTCGGGGCGATCGTGAAGACGGTCGCGTTTCGCATTTTGGTGCCCCGGTACACCGACTTGGCGATGTTCGGGAACGAACCCCGAACGCGGGCGAGCGCCCGCGAAGCCTCGGTCGCTCGCGACCGCAGGAACGCGGCCAGCTTGTCGGCGAAAGCGAACGCCGGCTCGGAGTCGTATTTGATTTTCATCCGGATCAGCAGGTCGGCCCAGCCCATGAGGCCGAGCCCGATCCGCCGGTTGCCTTTCGACATCGCTTCGATCTCGGGCAACGGGTATTTATTCACATCGATGACGTTGTCGAGAAACCGGACGGCGACGTCGATGACTTCGCCGAACCGGTCCCAGTCGAACAGGTCTTTCCGGTCCAGGGCGAAGAAGTTCGCGACGTTGACCGAGCCCAGGTTGCACGACTCGTAAGGATGCAGGGGCTGCTCGCCGCAGGGATTGGTCGCTTCGATCCGCCCCAGACCTTTCGTCGGATTGGCCCGGTTGATCCGGTCGATGAAGATGAGGCCGGGGTCGCCGATCGCCCAGGCCGATTCGACGATCATCCGGAAGACCTTGCGCGCGTCCTTGCGGTCGACGGTCGTCTTCAGGTAGGGGTCGAACATGGCGTACGATATCCCCTTCTTTACGGCCTCCATGAACGCGTCTGTGGCGGCGACCGAGATGTTGAAGTTTCCGAGGCTTTTGCCGTCCTTCTTCATCAGGATGAACTCTTCGATATCCGGATGGTCGGCTCGGAGAAGACCCATGTTCGCCCCGCGCCGGGTCCCGCCCTGTTTCACGGCCTCGGTCGCCGCGTCGATGACCTTCAGGAACGAGACCGGACCCGAGGCGACGCCCTGGGTCCGATGGACGAAGCTGCCTTTCGGCCGGAGTCGGCTGAAATCGAACCCCGTCCCGCCGCCTTCTTTGTGCACTAAGGCCGCGTTGCGGACCGTCCCGAAAATCGACTCCATGGAATCCTCGATCGGCAGGACGAAACACGCGCTCAGGCACATCCCCCGCCCCGCCCCGGTGAGGGTCGGGCTGTTGGGAAGAAAATCACGGTTCATCATGACGTCGAAGAACAGATGCGCCCAACGGCGCCGGTCCCCCGGCGCGCGCTCGGCGCCGGCGATCGTCCGGGCGACCCGGTCGAACAGGTCGGCCGGGGACTTGTCCAGAAACTCGCCCTTTCCGTCCTTCAGGAAATATCGCGCTTTGAGAATTCGCAGCGCGTTCGGCGAAAACCCGTCGATTTCGGTCATGCGTCTGTCCACAGATCCCTCATTTTCACGACAAAATATATAGTATTACTATGATATAGCAATCGACCTCGATTGAAAAGCCCCCGTCGAAAAAAAACGGCGCCGCGCCCGGCCGCGCCGGTGCCCGGATTTTGAGAAGCGCCCTTGTTGACCGCGCTCAGGAACTCGAGGAGGCCGGCCCCCTCGGCCGGCGTGATTAGACCTTCGTCATCGGCTGGTTACAGCAGAGAAGGACGTGTTCCTCCACGCAGCCGCACGCCTGGTCGACGACGACGCGATAGCCGCAGATTCCGCATTGCAAAGCAGGGACTTTCTTCGCTTGAACCACGGCTTTTTTCACCGCTTTCGCGGACTTGCCTGTTTTCTTTTTTACGATCTTGCGGGTCGCCATGACAACCTCCTCCCGGGTTAGAATTTGAACCCGGCGGCTAATAGAATGAGATTGGTCTTCGGTT
>Ga0315279_10010797_pt1 | contig 10676 bp, 14 predicted proteins | sample YL17G06_20_MG_FD_203694 | JGI IMG/M metagenome (GOLD analysis project Ga0315279, IMG submission 203694) | Sediment microbial communities from Yellowstone Lake, YNP, Wyoming, USA - YL17G06_20 | ecosystem: Environmental > Aquatic > Freshwater > Lake > Sediment | place: USA: Wyoming | collected...
ACGCCGTGGCTGTGCAAGTAGACATCGAACTGTGCACAGGCTGTGGCGCCTGTGTGGAGGCGTGCCCGGTCGACGCGATCAGCGTCCGGGACGCCAAGGCTCAGATCGACGCCGAGAAGTGTGTCGAGTGTGGAGTCTGTGAGGGCGAATGCCCCACGGAACCGATCACCGTGGAGTGACCTCGGATGAAGCGGTTCATGCTCAAGTCGAAGATTCATCGGGCCCGGCTGACTGGCGCTCGGCTTGATTACGAGGGCAGCATTGCCATCGATGCCGACTTGTTGCATGCCGCCGACATATTGCCGGGAGAGCAGGTCCACGTCCTGAACATGGCCAGCGGGTCACGGCTCATCACCTACATCATTGAGGCATCCGGCGGATCGGGGGCGGTTATACTTAACGGGCCGGCGGCGCGAATGGGTGTTGAGGGGGACGAGGTCATTATCCTGTCCTATTGCGAAGTCGAAGACCAGGAGGCCAGGCAGTTCAGATATCGCGTGGTCTTCGTGGACGGGGATAACCGCGTCCGTCATACCCCAGTGGTGCCGTCATGATGGCGCGAGGTTCCGCACAGCGCTCAGCCAAGCGTCCAGTTAGTCGGCTCGTGCCGCGCCCTTTGAGTCTCAGGCTGTATCCCGACTCGATCCTGCGCAGGGTCTGTGTGCCCGTCGAGCGGTTCGAAGGTTGGCTGTCGGACGTGCTTGAGGAGATGCTCGCGCTGATGCGGACGCATGAAGGCATTGGCCTGGCGGCTCCGCAGGTCGGTTTCACTTGCAGGCTGTTTGTGACCCGGATCGAGGAACAGCCCATCTGCCTGGCCAACCCGGTGATCACCACGTATTCCGGCAGGGAAGAGATGGCTGAGGGTTGCCTGAGCCTTCCAGGTATCCGCATTGACATTGAAAGGCACCGGCAGATCGAGGTGCGCGGCTACGACTCCCGGGGACGGAAACGACGACACCGCGTCGAGGGACTTTGGGCGCGCGTCATACAGCATGAGATCGACCACTTGGACGGTGTGCTCATCTGCGACTACAGGAGACAGCACGGTGCATTGGAACAGTAGGTCGGGAAGGGCAGCATGAAAGCGAAGATCATAGCCAAGCAATTGGCGATTCACGCACCGTTCACCGCTTTGGGGACGGTGACGGGCATCATGATCATGGCCGTGATCCTCCACGCCCGTGCGCCAAGGGAGATCTCGGTGCTTCTGTTTTGGAGTCTGCATCCGTTGCACGTGCTGCTCAGCGCCCTGGTGACGGCCGCCATGTACCGGCTCCACTCGCCGGGCAGGCTGTTGCGAACGATCCTCATCGGATACGTGGGCTCCGTGGGCATCGCCACGCTGAGCGACTCAATCATCCCCTTTGTCGGGGAATGGCTACTCCAACTGCCCCACAGGGGGGTGCACCTTGGCTTTATCGAGAAGTGGTGGCTGGTCAATCCCTTGGCCTTGGTTGGGATCGCCATCGCGTGGGTATGGCCGCGGACCAGGATTACACACGCTGGCCACGTGTTCCTGAGCACATGGGCGTCGCTCTTCCACATGACCATGGCCATGGGAGAGCACATCTCGCCACTGACGGGGGCGGCCGTTGCTGTCTTCCTGTTCTTGGCTGTCTGGATTCCCTGCTGTACCAGTGACATCGTGTTCCCACTGCTGTTTGCCTCGCACAAAACAGAGAAACGCGAGACACTGAAGGCAAAGATTGACGAGGACCAAGCATGAAATGATAGGATATCGACCTTCACGCCCCCGCGCAGCGGAGGAGATGGTTTGGGGTTACGGCCCCCAATGTCATGACGACCAAAGCACAACTGGAACAAGAGATTGCGTTGCTTGAACGTCGCTTGGCGGAAGCAAAGGCTGCCAAACCGGGTCATGATACAACCGGGGCATACCAAGCGAGGCTTCTGGAAATCGAGGATGAACTGGCTGAGAAGCGTCGGGCGATGGCGACCCTGAAGACTACGGACAAGACACAATCCACGTCGAACGGACCCTCGGTAAGGGGCGGCAAGAATGAGGTATGACACCGCGCGCATGCCGGTTGCTGGAATCCGCCCGATGACTGGGAACTGCCCCCTAAACGGACGAACATCAATCCCAACACAGACCGCCGAAACACGACATACGCCGCATACGTGGTTCCGGCCCCTGTTGCGCTTTTGTGGCTGGTGGTTTGCCATGTTCGCCTTGCTGGGACCGCTATCGACCTGCCCTATCTGCGGCCAGCCCGGCTGCGGGGGCGGCGCGATCAGCGCGGGCATCTTGGGCGGTCTGGCAGCGGCTGCTCTTTGGTTGCCACGGCGAATCATCCGGGCTTTCCGAAACCGGTGCGGTAGCAAGGAACACGCAAGATGAGAATTGCCGTTGCCAGCGGAAAAGGTGGAACCGGCAAGACCACCGTAGCCACAAACCTGGCCTTTGTCGCCTCACAGGACGGGCGCAGCGTGGCCTACCTGGACTGCGACGTGGAAGAGCCCAACGGCGCGATCTTCCTGAAGCCTCAAATACAACAGGACCAACCGATCGGGACTTCGGTGCCCAAGGTGGACCTCGACAAGTGCACCGGCTGCGGGCAGTGCGGGAAGATCTGCCAGTACAGCGCGATCCTGGCCATGAACAAAACGGTGCTGACGTTCCCCGAATTGTGCCATGGATGCGCTGGCTGCTGGCTGGTCTGCCCGGCAGGCGCGATCAGCGAAGACCAGCGGGAGATCGGGCGGCTCCAGGCCGGCCCGGCCGGCAAGGTGCGGTTCGTCCAGGGGCTGCTCAACATCGGCCAGGCCAGAGGATCGCCGCTCATCCGGGCCGTCAAGGCGGCAGCGCCGCGTGCGGACCTCACGATAGCAGACTGCCCGCCGGGCACGTCCTGTCCGGTCATCGAGGCCGTGCGAGGCAGCGACTACGTCCTTCTGGTGACGGAACCCACACCGTTTGGACTGAACGACCTGAAGCTGGCTGTCGAAACGGTTCGCGCCCTGAAGATTCCCTTCGGTGTCGTGATCAACCGCGCTGATATTGGCGATGGCCAGACCAAGCAGTACTGCCAGCAGCAGCAGATCGACGTACTGGCCGAGATCCCCGACGACCGTCAGGTGGCGGAGGCCTACTCCCGCGGCGAGATGATCTGTGAAGTGATCCCAAAGTACCGGGACCTATACAGCGACCTGCTGAACCAGGTGGAAACGAGGATGGCCCGTGCCCGACAGGGATCGGCAAGCTGAAATCGCCCTTCAGCAGGATCGCGATCGGAAATCGCGAGCCATCCTTGGCGTGTCTGAGATGGCCGACAGGGCGGAGATTCACCGCGCGTTTCGCCAGGGCAGCCTTGCGCACCATCCGGATGCGAATCAGGGAGATAGCAGCGCAGCGGCTCGATTCCACCTGATCTGCTGCGCGTACAAGTTCTTGACTGAAGGCAAAGCATGCACGGCCCTCGACGAACTGGGGACCCCTCCGACTACGTTTACGGATGGGACATACCAACTGGACAACCCCTGGGGCTACTGGTGCTGGTGGTGCGAGAAGTACTTCGGCAACCCATCGCAGGAGAAACGCCACGTCGGCCTTTGATGATCGATGCAGGATATATAGGCGGCGCAAGCAGGTGATCTGGGCGTGCGGATATCAGCCAGGGTGGCACAGCGGCAATAGCTAGAGCCAAGGATAGCGAAACAAATGGCATCAAGGCCTGAAGAATTGGTCGTTATCAGTGGCAAGGGCGGCACGGGCAAGACCTCCATCGTCGCCTCGTTCGCCGCGCTGGCCAGCGGCAAGGCAGTCATGGCCGACTGCGACGTGGACGCAGCCGACCTGCACCTGGTTCTGGAGCCGAAGATCATCCGCCGCGAGCGCTTCTCCGGCGGCAAGCGGGCGCGGATCAAGAGCGGCCATTGCACGGCCTGCGGCAAGTGCGAAGAACTCTGCCGTTTCGACGCGATCTCCTTCGACGGCCCCGGCAATGGACGGGTGGACAAGACGTTCCGAATTGATCCGATTGCCTGTGAGGGCTGCGGTGTCTGCGCCTGGTTCTGTGTGGAGAACGCCATCGAGTTCGGCCCCGTGGTCAACGGCGAGTGGTACGTGTCGCAGACTCGGCATGGCCCGATGGTGCACGCCAAGCTGGGTATCGCGGAAGAGAACTCCGGTAAGCTCGTCAGCACCGTGCGAACCGAGGCCCGCAAGCTGGCCGAGCAGCGCGGACTGGAGATGGTCATCATCGACGGCTCGCCGGGGATTGGTTGTCCGGTGATCGCCTCCATCACCGGTGCGAGCCTGGTGCTGATCGTCACGGAGCCGACGTTGAGCGGGCAGCACGACATGGAGCGGGTGGCGGACCTTGCGAGGCACTTTGAGATCCCGTCGATGGTCTGCGTCAACAAGTGGGACCTCAACCCCCAGGTCGCCGACGGGATCGAGTCGTGGGCTGGCCAACGAGGCATCCATGTCGCCGGGCGCGTGCGCTACGACCGTGCCGTGACCGAGGCCCAGATCCGCAAGCAGGCGGTGGTCGAATATCAGAAGGACGGCTGTGCACAGGATGTCCAAGAGGTATGGACGGCGGTGCGAGACAGACTTGTTGCCGCCCGGCCTTGACGGTGCGGAAAGAATACCAAGTGCAATGATCCTCAACGCACACAGCCTTTACGATTTCGGGAGACTCGCCTCGGATTATGAGCGATGGTATGAGACGCCCGCCGGAAGAGCACACGACGAGGCACAGAAATCCGACGTGCGCAAGTTTCTGAAGCCCGCCAAGCCTGGGGCACGCTTACTGGACGTAGGCTGCGGTACCGGGCACTGGAGCCGTTTCTTCGCATCGTTGGGTTACGAAGTGGTGGGCGTGGATATCTCCGAGGAGATGATCCAGGTCGCCAAGCCCCGTCCCGCGCCCAACTGTCGTTTTGAGGTTGCCGACGCACTGGCGCTGCCCTTCGGCAATCACTGCTTTGACGTCGTGGCAAGCATGAGCACGATCGAGTTTGTCTCGGAAGCCTCGCTGGCACTGGCGGAGATGTTCCGCTGCGTCCAGCCGAACGGGGCTGTCCTGATCGGAACATTGAACCGTCTGGCCCCGATCAACCGGCACCGCTTGGCCAAGGGCCGCCAGCCCTACGCTTCCGGGCGACTGTTGACGCACGGCGAGCTTCGTAAGCTCCTGGTGCCCTTCGGTCGCGTCCGCACGGTAGCCTCCTCGCCAAACACCGGGCGACGGGACCATCGAGGGTGGCGGATCACGGCCAGAAGGACCTCGAGCGACCCGTTCATCGTCGCGGAGGTGCGCCCATGACCATCCAGGCGGAAGTCGCCCTTTACCCTCTCAAAACGGACCTGGTCGGGAAGACGATGGAGTCCTTCATTGAGCGGCTTAAGGCGCATGACTTGGAAGTCGAACCAGGCCCGATGAGCACTCGGATCGCGGGGGACTGCGCAAAGGTGTTCGCCGCACTGGCTGAGTCCTTCGCCAAGGTAGCTAGCCAGTATCAGGCCGTCTTGGTTTCCAAGTTCTCCAACGCGTGCCCATCGGTTCGCAGCGGACCTTAGATAGCCGCGGGCATCCGTGTCGAAAGGTGCCATACCGAATGGTTCACGGGCGAATCACGGTGCTGGTCGAGAATACAGCCAGCGGGCGCGGGCTGCTGGCTGAGCATGGGCTATCCTTCTGGATCGAGCTTGGATCACGGCAAATTCTCTTCGATACCGGCCAGGGCAACGTGCTGAGCGGCAACGCCCGCAGGCTGGGCATTGGCCTGGAGCTTGCCGACGCGATCGTGCTCAGTCATGGCCACTATGACCACACGGGCGGGTTGGTTGATGTCCTGCGCGTCGCTAGCCAGACCAAGGTCTACGCTCACCCAAGCGCATTCACCCCCAAGTACGCGCGGAGCCCTGATGGAACTGTTCGCGACATCGGCATGCCGTTGCTGGACGAGCAGAAGGTTCGCCAGAAGGCCGACCTTGTTTGGACGGAAGGCCCGACGGAGATCTTCGAGGGGCTGCATCTGACAGGCCCCGTGCCGCGCATCACGGACTTCGAGGACACGGGCGGGCCGTTCTTCACCGACAAGGCCTGCACTCGGTCGGATGACCTCGTCGACGACCAAGCCGCGTTTCTTGAAACGCCTGTCGGCACGGCCGTCATCCTTGGCTGCGCCCACGCCGGGATCGTCAACACCCTGCGGTACGTGCAGACGCTGACGGACAATCGTCCGATCCACACGGTGATCGGTGGAATGCATCTTCTGTCCGCCTCAAAGGATCGCATGGACCGAACTATGGCGGAACTGCGGCGGCTTCATGTGCAGCGGTTACTGCCTTGCCACTGCACCGGCCCTGCCGCCCTGGCCCGGCTATGGAGCGAGTTTCCAGGCCGATGCATCGCCTGCCCGGTCGGCACAGTCGTGGATTTGAAGGAATAGCTCTATGGGACCCTATCTCCAAAGCATCCGCTCTCGCGTCGGTCCGCAGTGCATCCTTCTGCCCGGGGTTCGCGCGATCATCCTGTACGACCGCGATGAAGTTCTGCTTCAGCGGAGGCGAGACATGGAATGCTGGGGTCTGCCTTCCGGATCGCTCGAGCTCAACGAGACCGCCCTGGAGGCCCTTAAGCGCGAGGTGCGCGAGGAGACGGGCCTGGAGGTGCGGCAGGCCGAGCCGATGGCCTTGTATTCCGGGCCTAGCCAACGTTTCAAGTACCCCGGCGGCGATGAGATCCAGTGCTTCTCGGTGGCCTTCATTGTCCGCGACTGGGCTGGAACGCCCAAAGCCGATGGCGTTGAAGGCTCCGAGGTGCGCTTCTGGCCGCTTAGCGGTCCACCGCGGGACCTCCTGCCGATTCATGCCCGAACACTGGCTGACTTCAAACGGTACAGAGGTGGTTTTCTCCTGCCCTCTGAGCCGGTTGGAAAGAGAAAGGAGTGAGCGTCATCAATATGGACGGGTTCGCAGAGAGCGACATTTCGCAGGCAATCCTGGAAGCCTATCACGCCAAGTTCGCCCAAGCCCTGCGAAGCGACGTCATTATTGTCGGCGCGGGCCCGTCAGGCCTGGTGGCGGCCTGGCGGCTGGCCGAGGCCAGTCATCGTGTGGTCGTTCTGGAGAAGCAGCTGAGCCCCGGTGGCGGCATCTGGGGCGGCAGTCTCGGGATGAACGACGTCGCGGTGCAGAAAGAGGCCCTTGCCATTCTGGACGAACTCGGCGTGAGGCGCCAGCTCCAAGGCCGGGTGTTCACTGCGGACGCGATGGAACTGGCCTCAGCGCTGTGTCTGAAGGCTCTTCGCGCAGGCGCCGTTATTCTGAATCTGATCACGGCTGAGGATATCTGCGTTCGTCAGGGCCGAGTAACGGGCGTGGTCGCGAACCGCTCAATGCTCGCCGACACCCTGCCGATCGACCCGATCGTCTTCTCGGCCAAGGCGGCTATCGACGCCACGGGACACGAGGCGGTTCTGGCCCACTGTCTCCAGCGCCGCGGACTGCTGGGGGACACCCCAGGGCGACTTCCCGGCGAAGGACCGATGGACGCCTCTGCCGGGGAGCAATTCGTGGTGGACCACGTAACGGAGCTGTATCCAGGTCTGTGGGCCACAGGCATGAGCATCTGTGCGTCATTGGGGGGGCCGAGAATGGGCCCGATCTTCGGCGGCATGCTGCTGTCGGGACAGAAGGCGGCCGAGTTAGTCCGACGCGCCTTGGAGAACTCCGGCCGGGAGGCTAACAATGCCAACGTATGACTACGAATGCCGGAAATGCGGCCATCGCTTTGAGCAATTCCAGAAAATGTCGGCTGCGCTGCTCAAAGCGTGCCCGAAATGCGGCGGAAAGCTCCGTCGCCTGATCGGGGCCGGAGCGGCCATGATCGTAAGAAGTTCGAGCTCTCGTGCCACCGACTATCGGAAGTCCCAGCCGAGCTGCGGACGGGATAGGCCTTGTTGCGGGCGGGACTCCCCGTGCGACGACAGGCCCTGCGACGAGTGAGGCAGTGCCATGAGCCATATCTATGGACCTGTTCCATCGCGACGGCTCGGGCGCTCGCTCGGGGTTGACTTAATCCCTTTCAAGACATGCACCTATGATTGCATCTACTGCCAACTTGGTCGAACCACCCGAAAGACTGTCGAGAGAAACGAGTGGGTCCCGCTGGACGACGTTGTGGCCGAGCTGAAGGAGAAGCTGGCCCTGAAGCCGGATTACATCACCTTGAGCGGCTCGGGAGAGCCGACTCTCTGCTCGCGCCTTGATGAGTTGATTGGCCGCACCCGCTCTATGACAACCATTCCCGTCGCGGTCCTGACGAACGGATCGCTGCTGGGGCAGGAGGAGGTCCGTCGGCAACTCATGGATGCTCACCTGGTGATCCCCTCGCTGGACGCAGGTCACAGTAGTATGTTCCAGGCGGTCAACCGGCCGTACGAGAGTATCTCTTTTGAGCGGATGCTGGAGGGGCTGATCGCGTTTCGGAAGGATTACCACGGCGAGTATTGGCTGGAGGTTTTTCTTCTGGCCGGCTACACGGCCATCGACAGCGAAACGCGCAAAATCGCCGAGTGCGTCAGTCGGATCAAACCCGACCGGGTGCAACTGAACACCGCGACTCGGCCCCCAGCCGAGGACTACGCCGTGATGGTCGGCCGCCAGCGGCTAGCTGAACTGGCGACTAGGTTTGATCCGCCGGCCGAAGTCATCGCCGACTATCGCGGCGTGCATGCCCAGAGCGACTTCAAGGCCGGGCTGGACAGCGTCCTCGAGATGATCCAACGACGGCCATGCTCCCTGGAAGACATAGCAGACGGGCTGGGCATGCACCGAAACGAGGTCATCAAGTACGTCGAAGAACTTGATGCCAAGGGATTGCTGGAGAAGCGATCCTCCGGCGGGAAGCTTTTCTACAGCGGCAAGCACCAACCCGAAGAAACCCAAAGGTGAAGGAGCTCACATGACCACGGCAGACATCGTCATTCTTGGTGGAAGCGCCGCGGGGATCACGGCCGCAATCACGGCACGACGGCACTATCCCGACAAGCGAGTCCTTCTGGTCCGCAGGGAAAGACAGGTTCCCATCCCCTGCGGCATTCCCTACATCTTCGGGACCTTGGGCAGCCCGGAGAAGAACCTCATCCCGGATTCCATCCTGGAAACGAATCGGATCGACTTGCTGATCGCCGAAGCCACAAAGATCGACCGCCAGCAGCATAGGCTGCTGACGAACGAAGGCCAAGTCGGATACGAGCGGCTTATCCTGGCGACCGGCTCGCTGCCAACCAAGTTGTCGATCCCAGGTGTGGACCTCGAAGGTGTCTTTGCCATTCTGAAGGACGTGGAGCACCTGCGTCTGCTTCAGCGGCGCCTGGAACAGGCGAAGGATATCGTCATCATCGGCGGCGGGTTCATCGGGATCGAGTTCGCCGACGAGATCAACAAGATCGGCAGCAAGAACGTGACGGTGCTGGAGCTGATGGCGAACTGCCTCAGCCTGTCCTACGACCCGGAGTTCTGCGTTGAAATGGAGGATCTGCTGAGGGCGCGAGGAATCACCGTCCGCACATCCGCGACCGTTGAGCGGATCGTAGGCGACAGGCGTGTCATCGCCGTCCAACTGAAGGACGGCTCCGGCATCCCGGCCGATCTCGTCATTCTCGGGATTGGCGCTAGAGCAAACGTCGAGTTGGCCAAGGAGGCCGGTTTGCGCATCGGCCTGACGGGCGGCATCGCGGTAGACCGCACGATGCAGACATCCGACCCCGCGATCTTCGCCTGTGGCGACTGCGCGGAGAAGATCTCATTCTTCGGCGGAGGCCCGTCGCTGCTGAAGTTGGCCTCCATCGCGCAGCTAGAGGCCAGGATCGCCGGGGCGAACGTCTTCGGCCTGCGGCGGGAAAGCGACGGCACGGTGGGGGTCTGGTCCACGGCAGTGGGCGGCCTGGCGATGGGCACCGCCGGTCTGACGGAATCCATGGCCAAGAATCTCGGTTACCAAGTCGTCTGCGGCATCGTGGAGACGCCGAACCGCCACCCGGGCGGCATGCCCGGCGCGGCTCCGATGAAGGTCAAGCTGGTCTTCGAGTCGCATTCACAGGTGCTCATCGGCGGGCAGGTCCGAGGCAGCGTGTCGGTCGGCGAGATGATCAACATCGTCGCCGCCTGCGTGCAGAAGCGGATGACGGCCGAGGACATCGCGACCTTTCAGATGGGAACCCATCCGGCGCTGACTGCCTCGCCCATTGCGTATCCGCTGGTGAACGCGGCAGAAGTGGCCATTGGCCAGATGCAGTAGTGCAGAACGTCTAGACGGGAAGAACGCAAGTAAAAGCACCCAAACGTCGAAAGGCATGAGAATCAGCACGGACATCATCTCGGTTCACCTGAAGCAGCCATTTGCCACGTCTCGTGGGCGGACTGCGGAGTCGCAATCGGCGATCATCCGCATTGAGCACGCGGGCGTGGTCGGCCTTGGGGAGGCCAAGATGTCCGCTGACTCTTGCGGCGGAACTGCTGAGTCCGTTGCCGATTACATCAGCCGGATTCAGGGGGCACTCGGTACCGACCCGTTCAGGATTCAGCAGATCATGGAAGAGCTGGCCCGCCTCCTGCCGGACGGCTGTTGCACCCGGGCCGGGATCGACATCGCCCTGCACGACCTTTGCGGCAAGTTGGCTGACCTGCCACACTA
>Ga0315279_10010799_pt1 | contig 10674 bp, 15 predicted proteins | sample YL17G06_20_MG_FD_203694 | JGI IMG/M metagenome (GOLD analysis project Ga0315279, IMG submission 203694) | Sediment microbial communities from Yellowstone Lake, YNP, Wyoming, USA - YL17G06_20 | ecosystem: Environmental > Aquatic > Freshwater > Lake > Sediment | place: USA: Wyoming | collected...
CCTTAAACCATGTATGATAAAGCTCGTTGATCGGCATGGTATCCTCCTGTTCTTTGGTTGCACAAATTACAGGAGTACATTTATCGTGCCGATCAATCCTTTGTGATTAAAAGTGTATGGTGGCTAGCTAAAAATGATGTTTTTATCCCTTTTTGCATTAAAAATCTAAAAATAAGATGTTACGCAATCGAGTGGTAACATGCGAAATATGGAGTATGACTCCTGTGTGGTGAAAATATTCCATCAGATCTCGTCAGAAGGTTGCTCTTTACCTAGTGAGTAAATAAATCGGAAAACAGCTGAACCTGTCCAAGTGTGGTAAGCTCTGCTGATCCTGAAACAGGTGAAGTATCAATGGTTTTTTGGTCGCTAATGCGCATACTAATCGGTATTGTGCTTATCACTCATCAAGGCGGTGATTAGATCAACAGCTTGACCTTAAAAGCCAGTTTATCCTTTTACTCATTGAGTCTCAAAGTACAAGTTCTTCGGGCCGCACATGGGCGTGCTGTACGGGCGCTATGACCTGCTGGACCGACTCACAGCATATAAGGTGAGACCTGCTCCCAAAGACCCGCCGGGTAAGTTCGAGACCGGCACGGGCAACTTCGAGGGCATATGTGGAGTGCTGGGAGCGCTGGAATATATCGAATGGGTGGGGGAGACCTTCGGGGAGGAGCACGCTGAGCGCTATGCAGGTGAATTTAGCGGGCGGCGTCTAAAGCTCAAGCAAGGCATGTCCGCCATCCGCAGCTATGAGTTCGATCTGAGTCAGGCTTTACTCGATATCCTGGCGGAGACCTCCGGCGTGACCGTCTACGGCATCACGGATACCCGCCGGCTGGAGGAACGTGTGCCCACCTGTGCGTTCACAATGGCCGGCAAACCTCCCCGCCAGGTGGCGGAAGAATTGGATGAAGCCAATATCTATGTGTGGGACGGCAATTACTATGCCCTGGGTGTCACCGAGCGGTTGGGATTGGAAAGCAGCGGTGGCATGGTGCGGATGGGTCCGGTGCATTACAACACCGTGGAGGAGATCAAGCGGTTTGGGGAGGCGCTGGGGAGGATTGCGGAAACCGGTGCCTAATGGCCTCGAGCTCAGCTGCCCGGCGAACAGCTTTTTGTAGAACACTCTCGTGTTTATGATGGCGTTTCATTTTTCCATCGTATGGATCAAGGGAAAGCTGGCTTGATGGGAAGATAAATTGCCAGGCCCATTCTTTAGCAGCATTAGGATACTTGTGCGTCAGGGCATTGGGAAGAGACACTTCTCCATGCCCGGAAGCAAGGTCGCGCTCGTGAAGGTGTTTCACTGCCTGGAGCTGGGCTTGCAGGGACAACTTTAGCGTTAGCGGCAGCATGGTTGTACGATCATGCAATCCTTTTGGGTCGCGGACCATAATCTGGTGTTGTTCAAAGTCCACATCTTTCACCCGTAAGCGTAAGCACTCCATCAAACGTAAGCCGCTGCCATACAATAGCTGGGTCATCAGTAGGGTTTCTCCGCTCATCTGGCGCAGCACTCGCTCGACCTCAGTCTTCGAAAGTACCGTCGGTAGATGTTTCGGCCTTTTAGCCTGAACTGACTGGAAAGTCAATTCAAGAGGCAGATCAAGCACTTCACGGTATAGAAAAAGAAGTGCACTCAGGGCCTGGTTTTGAGTTGATGCGGTAACCGTTTTCTCGACAACCAGATGGGTGGGAAATTATTCGATTTCTAAGCCTCCTAGCTCGTTCGGGTGGCGTTTGTTGTGAAACAGGATGTATTGTTTGATCCAATATAGATACGATTTCTCAGTCCGGTAGGCGTAATTCTTCAACCGCAGCCGATCGCGGACCTGGTCAAGGAGTCTTTTTTTCGGTGGAAGCATGCCAGCCTCGGTGTATAATATTTATTAGGCCTGTATATAGCTAAATATACCGCAAGGTGGCGTGTTATGCACTAGTTGGGCTGCCAGTTTGAGTTCCGGCCTGGCTGTAATATCACAATTCATAAAGGAGGTCTTGCGATGAAGTCAAGTAACTACCTGATTGGTCTGTCGATCCTGTTCTTCGTTTTTGCGGTTGCTTTCTCAGTTGTGTTTTGGGGAGATGTCTCGTTGGCGGCCAAAGTCGTTTTCTTTGCATTCGGGTTTGGTTCCGGTGTAACGGCCGGGCAATGGTTTGCCAGACGGAGCGCATGAGTATCAACATTCTTATCGCCTTGTTACTGAGGCGGTTAGCCATTCTTTGTCAACCCAACAAGCGCATGCAGCCGACCGCATTTACATTAGCAGGCAAGTCTCCCTGCCAGGTTGCGGAGGAATTAGACGAAGACAATATCTACGTGTGGGATGGGAATTATTATGCCCTGGAGGTCACCACCCGCCTGGGGCTGGAGGATTCAGGGGGCATAGTGCGGGTGGGACCGGTGCATTACAACACAATTGAAGAGATCAAGAAGTTTAGTGATGCACTGAGCGGGATTGCCACAAGTTCAGGATAACTGATTTGTAAGAACTAATCCTTTAAATCCTCAGGCTTGATGGGAATATGCCGGATACGCTTTCCAGTGGCGGCAAAGACCGCGTTCGCCACCGCCGGTGCAAGCGGTGGTACGCCCATCTCGCCCATGCCTGTTGGCTCCTTCTCGCTATCCACGATGTACACTTCAACCAGGGGCATTTCGTCTATGCATAGCAGTGGGTAGTCGTGAAAGTTGCTCTGCTCGGTGCGCCCATCCTTGATGGTGATCTCGGCTTTTAATGTCGCCGTCAGACCAAACGCGGTCCCGCCTTCGATCTGTGCCCGTATGTTATCTGGGTTGACTGCCTGGCCGCAATCCACGGCTGCCACCACCCGCTCGACGCGCACTTTCCCGGAGGCATCAACACTGACCTCGGCGACGTATGCCACATGAGTGGCCCCCCACGTGGCAAAGTATGCCAGACCGCGCCCTGCACCTTTGGGCATCGGCTCACCCCAGCCTGCTTTCTCTGCTGCCAGCTTAATCACCTGTGCGGCAGGTCCCGAATACAGCTCAAGGTGCAGGTCGAGGGGATCGCGCTTCAGATAAGCGGCCATCTCATCAACGAAGCATTCGGTGGCGTATGCAGTTGGAACATTTCCCACCGAACGCCAGGGTCCGGTCGGTACATCGGTGGATCTGGGTAGCACGCTGATCACCGGCATCCTTGCCTGGTCGCTTGGAGCTCGGGCATATTGAATTGCCAGGGGGTGATAAGTATCGTGCTGGATATCATCATCGCGGGTCCAGATCACCTGTACCGGGGCGCCTGCCTGCTTTGCAACCAGGGCTGCTTCCACCGCATAGTCTACCTTTATGCGGCGACCAAACCCGCCTCCGATCAGCGGGACGTGGATGATTACATTTTCCTGGGGAAGGCCCAGTGCGAATGCCACCTGACTCCACACCGCATGCGGGTCTTGAGTGGGTGCCCACACTTCGCAAATCCCGTCATGGATGTAGGCAGTACTGTTCATCGGCTCCATGGTGGCGTGGGCTTCGAAGGGCATCTCATAGATTGCATCCAGCCAGCCCTCCTGGCTGCCGGGCTTCGGGAGGCTTTCCACGGCGTTCTTCCGTATCGTCTCACTATCCAGGGTATGTAGTTTCCCTTCAGCCCATTGGATCACCAGGGCAGCGCGCCCTTGGATTGCCGCCCAGGTATGGTCTGCTACGACGGCAATCTTATCCCTGACCTGAAAGATTTGCCTGACGCCCGGAACGGCCATGGCGGCTGTGTCATCGTAGCTGGAAGGTTTACCGCCGATGACCGGGCAGCGAGCTAGCACCGCAAATAGCATTCCCGGCAGGCGTACATCCAAACCATATACTGCTTTGCCGGTCACGATTTGTGGTGCGTCCCAATGCCCCACTCCCTGGCCGATGATTTTCCATTGGGATTTGTCCTTTAGAGGAGGACTGATCGGCACCTCCAGCTGGGAAGCGGTTTTCACCAGATCACCGTAAGCTTTTTTTTGTTGCCCATCCGGATGGATGACGAATCCCGCTTCTGTCTGGCATTGAGTAGGATCGACATTCCAGGCTTGCGCAGCTGCCTGGATGAGCATTTGCCGCGCGGCTGCGCCGGCCTGCCGCGTTACGGAGTAATAGCTCGATACACTTACACTGCCGCCGGTCACCTGGTCACCATAGCGTATGTCTGCAGGAGCCTGTTCGATTCGAACGTTTTCCCATTCCACATCCAGTTCATCGGCTATCAGCATAGCCAGTGCAGTGCGAATGCCCTGGCCCATTTCTGATCGGAAAGCGATGACCGTCAGCATGCCGGTTTCGTCCAATCTCAGGTAAATACTCGGCGCCCAATCGAATTGCTGGACGGGCGTGGATGTTGCAGTAACGACGGTGGCAGTCGGATGGACGGGGGTATCGGTGGCAATCGTCGGCGTGGCGGTTTCTTGGGTGACCTTAGTGCAACCGTCAAGATAGACGGCCAAGACCAACCCGCCGCCTGCTAAACCTGCCATTTTGATAAAGTTACGCCGGTCGAGCTGATTTTTCATGTCACGCCTCCTGGGCTGCCCGATGGATGGCGGCATGGATGCGCTGGTACGTCCCGCATCGGCAAAGTACATCTCGCATGGTGGCATCGATATCTGCATCGCTTGGATTGGGGTTTTTAGCCAGCAGGGCTACGACACTCATGATCTGACCGGGCTGGCAGTACCCGCACTGTGTGACGTGCTCTACTATCCAGGCTCGTTGGACGGGATGGGTGCCGTCAGTGGAAAGCCCTTCGATGGTTGTAATCGCCTTCCCGACGGTGGTTTTTACGGGTACGATACATGACCTGATTGGCTCACCGTCGACCAACACTGTACAGGCGCCGCATAGCCCTGCCCCACAGCTGTATTTCGTCCCGGTTAGGCCGAGCATGTCGCGCAACACCCACAGCAGTGGCATTTCCGCCTCAGCCGATACTTGACAGGTTTTGCCGTTGATAGTCAAATCAAAAGATGACATGTCGTTATCTCCGTAGTTTTATTTGTTCAACTGCAAATGCGGAAATTGTTATCCTGGTGTCACTCAATTGTTGGCATTTCTCCGGATCGTCCCAACGCTCGATAATCACGGGTGAGGCGCGTCGATCTAGCGATGATTCTGGTGGATACGCTTAAATGAAACAGTATTCACTGGTGTGCATGTTGATTATACACCTTGCCAATCATCCACTGTTGTTTTGTCTTTCATTCCGCTTGGGCTTGCCTCCCAGGTTGGATCGCGTTGGTTTGAACATGTGGGATGGGATTTACTATGCACTGGAGGTGACCACACGCTTAGGGCTGGAGGACAGCGGTGGCATGGTGCGGGTGGGTCCGGTGCATTACAACACGCCGGAGGAGATCCAGAAGTTTGGGGAGGAGCTGGGGAAAATCGCAGCAAGCAATAACTAACAACAAGGTCAAACTCATTAATGGGATTGGCAAGTAACTCTTGCCGATAACAAATAATTCTTATAGGATAGGTTCCATTCTCAGCAGCGGTAACAGCTGTCATGTAGAATTGGTATTAGGTGGTCTATTTTGGTTTTTTTCTAAAAATCTCAACCTTAGTTGAATCTTCTAAATAGCGTTCACCACCGACCTGTAAGATTCTTACGAAGTCGATCGTATCATCATCATACAAGCCAACATTTGTGTGAGCCGAACCATCCTGGAAAATTTGATTCTTACAAAAAGCATCCACAATTAACTTTGGGACATTTTCTATATCAAATTGACGATTACCAACTTTTCTGACAAAGATGCGAAAAGCCCACCACTCTACTTTTGGAATACTTATTGGGAAATTATGATTTGCTGCAAAACGTATACGTTCCCGTTTTTCCTTGTCGGTTTGGCCGGGTCTCATATCGGCGTAAGTGAATGCCTCTTTTAGATTGAAGGAGTGTATTTTTAAATATTCGTTCTCATCATCAAGATCCCACATATTCCCTCGTTCGCAACATTGTGCTGGGCTGGATAATAGTCCACGTTACTCGGATTACCTTTTAGAGCTGGATTCCTCTTGGGTGTGGAAAAAGCCCAAATACGCCATAAAATCCCGCCAGTCTGACCTGAGCCTGTCGAAGGGTCCAGTGCACTTTTTGTTAGCCGCATTTATAATTGTACATTATTTCATCTTCATACGTGTGATACTTTCTTCTCGAAAGTCAATATATAAACGAGATGGCAAATCAATTTGAAGCCCTACGGACACAACGCAGTATAACCCAGCCTGTTAATTGGGATACAGTCTATACAACAGAACTCCCACGAATTTATAACTTCTTCTTATACAAGATTGGCGATAGAGAATTCACCCAAGATTTGACAGCCATAACATTTGAGCGTGCATGGAAATTACGTTTCAAATACTGTAATGCGATTGCGTCGCCATCCACCTGGCTTTTTGGAATCGCCAGGAATGTTTTAAAAGAACATCTACGAAAGAATAAGGTAATCGAACAAAAGATAGATCCAATATCACACAGTGACGAATTGCCGTCAAATGTTGATGTTGAACAAGTTATTCAGCAAAAACAAGACAAGGAACGTCTGCGAAAGATAATCCTTGAACTACCAGAACGCGAACAAGATTTGATCGCATTGAAATATGGAGCGGGCTTAACCAACCGTGCGATTGCCGAAATAATCGAACTTTCAGAAAGTAACGTGGGTAGTATTCTACATCGTACCGTAACAAATCTTCGCAAGAAATGGGATGATAGCCATGGACGATAAATTCTTATACCTATTACGCGAGCAACCTGATCTGGAATATGCAAAAAACTTACATCAAAAGTTAACCCAATCTCACTCAGACTCGAAATGGATGTTGAATATAAACCTTCACACATTTGCCCTAAACCGAAAAGCAAAACTGGGTTGGATAACGGTCTTGATAGCAGTGGGTATTTTAGCAATGATGACAATCTCTCCTGTGAGAGCATTTGTATCATCGCTTATTATTCGTGTCGCTGGTCAATTATTTGAAGTGACAGAGGATTATCCGGGAGATAATTATCCTGGTGATGAGACTATCATCGAACCACAGGTAATGTCCCTTAGTGATGCGCTTGCAATATTTCCACATAACATAAAATTGCCTACAAACATCCCAACCGGAATTGTCATGGACGAAGAAAATATTCGGGTTTATATTGGCGAAGAAACTGGCCCCTTTGCAGATACCATTGAAATTGATTGGGTATCCGATGCCAGTGCAGGTTTTACTCTCAGAATAACTAATCATGATTGGGGCATTGGCGAAATAGTAGCGCCAGATTCGGTTGAGGAAATCTTTCTTGATGACAAGCATCCTGCTGTCGTAATACGTGGAGGGTGGGATGCAGATGAAAAGGCTTGGAATAATGAATATGGAAATATAAGGTTACGCTGGTTGGTTGATAACTTAACTTATGAATTAACGGGACACAACCTCGATCAATTTATAGAAATAGCGTTATCAACCCTTGAATAGCAAACGAGTACAACGAGATACAACCAAATACAGAGAATCCTGGGAAAGTCAGGATTCTCTTTTATCTCTACAAGGATGCGACTAACGATTTGGCCTGAGCCGCGGCTCGCCAGCGTGAGTTTCGCGCCTCCGGCTCGAGGCCGGGGGTAGACCGCCGCACGCTCGGTGAAGTGTAGCGATCTGGAGGCGAGCCGCGCAGCAAGGAGGCCACCAACATCTGCGAGTAATGCCCACCCGGGGACCTTCGCCCAGACGTCACCAACGATCGGGAGCAGCGGATTCACCATCATCTGCATCAGGATGTAACCTGCATAGAACGCCAGGATCTGATCCTTGTAGTGCCCCAAGAAGCTGCGCCAGGAACCAGAAGATCGCTCACAGGCAGGTGTGACCCGATGTTGCATCAGGATATTGCGTACTGAAGATGTACATAGTTTGTAACCAAGCTTGAGCAGTTCGCCCTGGATCTTGTCGTAACCCCAATGCGAGTTTTCTTTTGCCAGACGCACAATCAGTGCTTCAAGTTCAGACGATATACCTGGCCTGCCAGGCTTTCCTTTCCGTTTGAAGGTCCACTTGCGGTGAACTAATTCTCGATGCCAGCGAAGTACCGTATCCGGTTTGAAGATTAACATGACCTGATTAAGGTGCTGGCATGCACCATCCGAAAATCGGGTGTATTTATCCATGAGTGCCGCCAATATTATTCTTTCGGGATCAGTAATCCTCGGAGGCGCCTTCAATTTGCGTTGTAATATGCGCATCTGTTGGCGAAGGATAATGATCTCCATATCTTTATCACATTTGGTAACACCCAAGGTAGCCAACAGGTCGAGAAATATAGAGATTAATGACATCAGCACTGTAAAGATCATGAGCCATCCCTTGAGATAAGTGTTCTACAAGCTAAAAAGCTTACCACATTTCGGTAAGCTGATGCATTCTAATAAAGTTGTCGCTTTACTTGGGAGGAGGGAGCCACCCAGAAGGTGTGAATGGATTATTTACACCCTACACCATAGAATTATGTCCATTATTGAACAATCATAGCCGGCGAAATTTTATTGTGTGTTTGAATGATTCTTAATCAGTTGGATGAAGGTTTTATTCTTTCGTTAGTCGCCTAGAGAAAGGGATTTTCGTTCTTATTTCCCGTACATGAAATGGTTGAATTTGCTCACGATGGAGGTTTATTATTTTATGGTGTAGTCAGGGTGCAGTTGGGTTGTTTAAGTAGTGGATTCATAGGACAGGTTGGAAGATTTACTCCCTACATAAAGAACATAGAAGACTTCATAGCGCCATATGTACTTGGTAGGCACCGATGACCGCCCTTCTGTGTCACTTTACCTAGACTGAGGGTGCCAAAAGGTTCAAGGCTTTTTTCTCTGATAGGTTGTGTAAAATAAAAGTTCCATTGGATATAAGGCGGGTGTTTCTAATTTAAAGCCAGCTTGATCACTTCCTTCTCATTCAGCTTGCACCTAGTGTAGACGAAAAACAAGAATTTAAAATTAGACCTATCAATGTACTTATCGTAATATTACACAATACCACTAGTTCAATATCTACTGCTTGTAACCTATCTTCCACAATGACATAAGCATACTAGATCCGCGATTTTTTCAGATCCGCATTGATTAATAGATTCGAGTTACTGATCCCAATTTCTCCACTCGGTCTATTGACAAGTTGCCTCTCAGCACAAATATTTTAATATACATCAGGAGTTTCTGTCTTTAAAAGTCCAAAAAGAGAGCCCATTTATTGAATACTTCCTCCTATTTCGAGAATAATCTAAAAGTGCATTTATGGTATAGAAATATTGGCTTTCATGCCAGGATCCTCTCCTGAATTTTTCCCAGGTGATCACCATTATTAACTAAAAACCAGTCTTATGCAGGTAAGGAATTGCTTACTTTCATCAATCCTATAGCCAACCTGGCTGCACCGCTGGCATCGGGGCTGTAACCATCCGCGCCGATCTGGTTTGCATAAATTTCCGTCACTGGTGCACCACCGATGATCACCTTAATCTTGTCGCGCAAATCAGCGTTTTTAAGTGCCTCGATAACAACTCGCATGTTCACCATGGTCGTCGTTATCAGCGCAGAAAGGGCTATGATATCTACCTGTTGGGTTTGCGCAACAGTAACGAATTTCTCGGGGGACACATCTGAGCCTAAATCTATAATCTCAAATCCCGCGCCTTCCAACATCATTCCTACTAAATTCTTGCCGATATCGTGCAAGTCGCCTTGTACGGTTCCGATGGCCACTCGACCTGTAGCCTTTGCTCCGCTCTCGACTAAGTAAGGTTTGAGCAGGCCAAGGGCTGATTGCATTGCCCGCGCGGCGATGAGCATTTCTGGCACATAAGCTTCTCCCGCTTCGAACTGACGTCCAATTTCAGTCATGGCGGCGATTAGGCCTCTTTGCATGATTTGGGTCGCTGTTTCACCAGCTTCTAAAGCAGTTTTTACGCCCATCTGTGCAGTCGTAGCATCACCATTCAATACAGCTTTATAAATAGTTTCAATATTGTCCATTATTTTCTCCTCGATAGGTTTTCGGAAATCCACGCCCAGCTCCGTAACCGATATTTTCCACTAAGAAGGGAAGCAACTCGGCGCGTTGATGGGGTATTAGAAGCCAACCCTTTACCGGTTGACCGCCGTAACCATTGAAAGTTACAGCATATGTCTCATTAGTTTGGTGGCGATAGTCCTCGGGATCAAAACGCGCCGCCACGGGTACTTTCATGCCTGGGAAATTGTCACTTGCCAAAACTCATCAAAGTCGGCTGGCTCCTGACAATCTGGCTTGCAGATTATCAGTTGTTCAAGTGGAAGGTCAAAATACATGGTTATTCTCCTCTATCCAGCGATAACAATATATCCAGTCGGAGTATCAATTTATGCTACCAGAATAGGACCTGAATAAGATATGTTAAACCAGGCAAAGAAAAGTACACCTCTCATCCGTGAGTTAAAATGCTTTATTGATCGGATAATCACGGAAGCGCAAAGCGGATTGATATAGTTTGTCAATGCGGTCTGGCGATACATCAGGTTGAATATTATGGGTCGGAACAAAAACGTAACCACCACCAGGAGCCATTACCTCGATAGCTCGTTTTGCCTCCTCTTCAATCTCCTCGAGACTCGCCGAAGGAAATACCTGTT
>Ga0315279_10010801_pt1 | contig 10669 bp, 5 predicted proteins | sample YL17G06_20_MG_FD_203694 | JGI IMG/M metagenome (GOLD analysis project Ga0315279, IMG submission 203694) | Sediment microbial communities from Yellowstone Lake, YNP, Wyoming, USA - YL17G06_20 | ecosystem: Environmental > Aquatic > Freshwater > Lake > Sediment | place: USA: Wyoming | collected...
GGAGCTTTTTCATACAACCCATCACATTTCATTGAGCAAAGATCGAATTATATTAATGCCCAAAACAGATAGCTACTATGATAAAAGGATGGTAGTATTGTTATCCAAAAGGTACTAACATGCATCATTTCGCAACATTCAATGTGAACACCTTATTATCTCCTGTGTCGTTCGATTCTTTCGTGCTTCTGTGTTTTTCTGCGCCATTCTCGCTTCTTCTGTCCCTTTATGAGAGTTCTGCCGTAGTGGAATTGGCTACTGTCTTGTCCGCGGTACTGGTTTATGTTTTCGTAGAAGGTTTGAGCTTCTATTTCCTTCTGCTGAAGCGCCGTGATGTTCTGGTTCAGCAGTTTCTTGGTTTCAGGGCTTGAAGTCTTGTCAAACACGTCAGAATAAGCGAGGTATGCAGCATGGAACTGAAAATCAGACGAATCGTCAATCAAGAGTTTTTCCGGCGGAGCTGACTCCTTCTTCTCAGGTTCTTCGGTCATGGTATTCCAAGCTTTAATAGCCTAGAATAGTCATATCGCCTTTTATAGGTAGCGATTGCTGCTATGATTAGCTTGCGAAAAAGCCGTGATTGGAAACTGTATTCACAGTCTATATTGGTGTTCTCTTGCCGTCGAAATCGCGTTTGGAAACTCCGAACTCTTCTTTGACTTCTTTTAGCTGTTTTGAATCGAATATGGGGCCATCCTTACACACACGATACTTGCCTATAACGCAGCTTCCGCACAAGCCTACTGCACACTTCATCAAACGTTCAAGGCTAGCTTCGAAATCTATTCCATACTCCTCCGTCAGATCGAAAATTTTACGGATCATCCGTTCCGGGCCACAAGCATAAACCACATCAAATTTCTCACGTACAAGAAGCTCCTTCAAGGGTTCAGTGCACAACCCCCTGATGCCATAACTGCCGTCCTCAGTCGTCGCGACAAACTGACCCCTTTCCCCTTCCATCGTCTTCTTCACTTCATCCATGAACAGCAATTCGTCTTTCGTCTTCGCCCCCAACACAAGAACAGATTTCTCTGCCTGATGTGCCAATCTCTTGATCAGAAAGTACAGCGGAACCGTGCCCGTTCCCCCACCCACCATCAGAATTCTCCCCTTCCGAAGCGTGAAGCTGTTACCAAACGGACCCCGAACGCCCACGACTTCGCCGACTCTTTTCGCATTAAGGGCTTGAGTAGCCTCACCCACCTTCCTGACAGCAATTGAGACAGTACCATCTTCACTTGCGTCCAATATGCTCAGCGGGATCTCGTCCACTCCCGGAATCCAAAGCATTAGGAACTGCCCAGGCTTGGCCTTTGCACATTCCCTGTCCTTGAAGGTGAAGGCTTTCACTGTCTGGCTTTCCGTCTTCACGCTCAGAATTCGTGTAGTTCTGAGCTTGTTAGCTTCGATGCGATAACCCGACAATCTCTTTCACACTCTTGAACCCTTTAACCTTCAAGTACTCCTCTATTCCATGTGAGACAGCCTTGAACACGCCTGGTCCTTCAGTGGCTATGGCTGTGCCGATCTGAACTGCTGAGGCTCCGGCTAATAAGAACTCAACAGCATCGCGCCAGTCTGTGACGCCGCCGCATCCTATTATCGGCACCTTAACACGCTCATAAATATCGTAAACGCACCTGAGCGCTATGGGCTTTATAGCCTGACCTGAAAGCCCTCCGACTCTGTTGCTAAGGATGGGTATGGTTGTTTCTGTGTCTATTGCCATGGCTTTGACCGTGTTTATGGCTGTCAAAGCATCTGCACCCGCCTTGACGACAACTTCGGCAATGTCCGCGATGCTCGTAACGTTTGGAGACAACTTGACAAAAACAGGTCTATTAATAGTACTCTTGACTTTGCTGACAACCTTGGCCAGGATTTCGAGGTCTTGTCCGATTTCTGAGCCTGTTTCCTTGACGTGAGGACATGAAACGTTGAGCTCCACGGCATCAGCCCCAGCTTCCACGGCTTTCCTAGCAACTGTCGCGTATTCTTCTTCTGAGTAGCCATAGACGCTCACGATCAGCGGAACTTCCAAGCTAGTTCTGGCTTCACGGATCTCCTCTGCAAATTCGTCTATGCCTGGGTTAGGAAGCCCCATGGCGTTGATCAGACCGCAGCTTACTTGGACAACCGTCGGGTTTGTATAGCCTTTTCGCGGCTTCAGCCCAACCGATTTCGTGACAACAGCGCCAGCTCCTCCCTCGGCAATGCTTTCCAAGGTTTCCGCAGAATAACCAAGAATTCCAGAAGCCAACATTGTCGGGTTCCATAATGCCAAGCCGGCCAGATTAACGTCCAGACAACTGGTCTTCAAGCATGGTTCACCGTGAACAGTTTGGAGTAAAGGTTATCACTTTTATAAGATAAGCTTTCACCTCTGGCGATGTCTTCCGCTAGCTTCCCTTTTTTTGTCATGATATTGGAAACATTAACTTGACAAGTCGCCGAGTTGAGGCAGCTCCGGCCGGAGTGAAGATGTCTCCACTAGAACCCGCACAACCCATCTTTTTTCTATCTTGACCATAGAACTTTTTTCCACAAATGTTATTAGCCGATTAAATCTATTATGAAGATGACAAGCGGCAAATCGCGAAAGAAGATTGCGGCTCATCGAGTTTGGAGGTAAACTCCGAGACAGGGGTAGCTAGAATGAAGGAAAGCTTAGTAATATTAGCGGTTTTGATTGCAAGTTCGATGCTAACCGTAGTGCTTGTGCCCACTAAAGCGTGGGAATACTGGAACACTACGATAGCAGCTCCGCAGACTGACAACCTGGTAGACTTCTCAGGACCGCATGCTGACCGCTTACAGATCAGACTGTTCAGTAACGAAGGAGCCGAGTTCGCAGCCTTGGAATGCGGCTATATCGACGTTACTGACTGGCCTCTGGACAAGAGTCACTACACTGCTTGGACCACAGACGACCCGTTCCCGTTACAGCAGGACATCGCAGTCGTGAACACTGGCCCAGAGTTCGGCATGTACATCCTCGACATGAGAATGGACAACAGGACGGAGATCGCTCCTGGCGTGCCAAACCCTGCCAGGACTGCTCCGTTCGGTAACCCGATGGCTGACGTCTGGCTTAGAAGAGCAATAGCGTGCGTCGTGGACCGGAAGACGCAGATTCAGACAATCGTGAGTGGTGGCAGTCCACCATGGCTCGGCGAAGCAATGTACACGCCGTTGAGTAGTGCTTACGGCGCTTGGCAGCACCTGCAACTGAATCCGACTGGCGCTCTGGCCGCGTACGCTTACGTGAAGCCAGACGGCTCCGCGGACGTTGCGAAGGGCAACCAGTACTTGGACGATCACGGCTACACGATTGTCGCTGGCAAGCGAACGAAGGGCGGTGGTACGTTCACGATCCAGTTCTACTACAGGACTGATGAGGTATACAGGAACGACCTCGCTACGTATGTCATGTGGCCTCTGTTGACGCAGGCTCCGCCAAACGGCTTGGGTCTCGACGTCCAGATGATCGGTGTAACCAGTGCTGGTGGCCGAGAAGAGGTCATGGCTGCTAAGAAGGGACACTTGTACACTGGGGGCTGGGGCTTAACAAGCGACCCTGACCACCTGTACTACCTGTTCCACATCAACAACTACTGGCACCCAGGCAGACCACTAAACTACATGTACTACCCAGGCGACGCCAACAAATACAACATTGCAGGCGGTGGCACGTACGACGGACGAGGCTACGGCAACGACCTAGTTCCCTACGGAGCAAATCCCTTGAACTTCACAGATGATGGCAAAACATGGTCTAACACGACTTACGTTTGGGAGAACCCGCAAAACTACTGGAGCTGGGAAATGATGATCGCCACAAACTTCGCGCGTTCGCAGTACGCTGCTTACAAGTCTCAGGAAGCCATAGCCTACCTGGTGTGCGGTGTGCCCGTATGGGCTGCCCAAAGCTACACAGCCTTCCACAGACGATACGTTGGAACTCTAGGCGTCCCAGATGGTGAGGACCAATGGGAAGGCCAACCGTGGAAGGGTGTGGTGGACCAGAAGGGCTTGGGAGTGTGGAGCACGATGTCGTTCTATGACATGCACCCAGCCAATGCCCTGTTTGGTGACGGTAGTCACCTGACTATTCGTTGGGGCTTCAGACGGCAGACCATGTCCTTGAACCCGATCTACGCAGAATGGGTCTGGGACTGGTACGTGCTCAACCAAGCCTACGACAGCTTGATAGGTCTTCACCCATACAAGACAGATGAAATCAAGTGGCTGGCACACAACTGGTCCATCGGTACGTGGAATTCATCGCAATACGGGATGTGCACAAAAATCACCTTCAACTTACGCCATGACGTGCTCTGGTCCGACGGCATGCCACTCACAGTGAGTGACTTGAAGTTCAGTTGGGGAGGCCCACTCGTGACGGGTTCGTTGTCGAACCTGTTAGCCAAGAAGGGTTATCCACCGGCTTACTGGAGCTCGCAGGTCGCAGACATCCTGTCAATCGCGACGCCAGACCCGTGGACAGTCATCGTCTACCTGGACGTCTTTGCGTACTTTGGCTTGCACAGCATGAGCGGCTTCAACATAGTCCTACCAGAACACATATGGAAAACAATAATCAACACGGGCGACCCGACACAGCCATGGAACCAGCCATGCGTTGTCACGGGCGGCTACACAATCGACAGCACAGCAGACCCCGCACCAGTCGGCTACATAATGCTGCACAAGAACCCGCTACACTTCAACGTTCAGTCAGGTGATGCACAGAACAGGGACAGGCCGATAAGCATCTGGGGAGTACAGACTTCAAACGCTACGGCAGAGTCGGGCAACACGCACTGGATCTACCCGAGGCAAGGGCAGACAGGCGTGACTGTTACGGTTGACATGTACTTGGATAACAGGTATTTCTACGAAACTGGACCGTGCAAGGCGGACGTGGACCCGAACACTGTGCTTAGTGGATTGAAGACTGTTACACTGTGGAAGTGGGACCGCACAGGAAAGCCAAGCGACGAAAGCAAGTACGTTCTGTATAGGACGATTGCAACGGACGTTCCCTTCGCTGCGCAGTTCTGTGTACCGGAAGTGGAAACGTTTGTGATCGACAACCTGCCAGCTTGCTGGTATTTGGTGAAGTTTGGCATCGTCATCAACGGCGGATCGATGTCTAACGCGAGCAACCCGTACCTTGGCATGACCTACAGCTACACTGAGAAGATGCTCATCACGAGCAGATATGACACTTGCGGTGACTACTACAAGCCACTTCCGACGCCAACATTGCAGCCGATCGCTGACCTGAAGACGAACGTTAAGGACATGTACTACTGCAATATTGCTTATGGCAGCATACCAGGATATGCTAACTGGAACCCCGCAGCTGACGTGAATAACGACCTCAAAATAAACGTGAAGGACCTTTTCAAAATCGCACAGAATTATGGCTGGGTGGCACCGTGAAGATTGAATGTGAGGGAGACAAATTGCGAGGATCAACCCGATGTGAATCAAACAAGACTAGGCTTTCAGACAAAAGGCATCTCCGAAAGTTGTTTGCTGCCCTCTTGATTTCATTGCTTGTAATTTCTACGGGCATCGCGCGCCTACCAGTTGTGACGGGTTCTGGACTCAGGATATATCTAGACCCAGAACAGAATGTTTTCTACGTCTCAGAGAAAAAGGTTGGGGATAGATTCAACGCAACTGTGTGGGTCGAAAATCCACAGGAAGCGAATGTCTCCGCTTTCAACGTCTACATGACATTCAACGACACCATCCTCGCTGTGACCCGCTGGTATGAACCCAGAGCCGATCCGCAATACATTTTCAACGGCAGAACGACGTCTTCTGCTCCAACTCCACCTGACCCTGGCTACATTCATCTTGCTCCTGGTCTGGGCAGAGTTGAAATCTGCTCATTTCTCTTTCCCACTGATCAACCGCCAAACAGTAATACTGCGAAACTTTGTATTTTCGAATTCAATATAACCGCAGCTCCGTCAGAGCCCAACAGCAAACTCACGAGCGATCTTCGCATAGGTTTCGAGGACACTTTCCTGCTTGACCCAGATGGTAATGAAATCGGCGGAGTTGCCAAGGAAGATGGCTATTACGAACTGGATTTCGGGGCACCCAATCACGATGTTGCAGTCACTTATGTATATCCTTCATTGACGACAGCAGTTCTAGGCGATGTAGTCCGCATATACGCAGGAGTAATTAACATGGGGAATATGATTGAAGAATGCCAAGTTTGTGTTTATGCAGATACAAACACCACGATAATTGGCGATGAGATCATAATCGCAAACACCTCCTTGGTCCTGCATCTTACTGATTCAGCCGCACTAGGGTTTGATTGGAACACAACCGGCCTGCCTTTTGAAAGCCTGACTATAAGTGCAGAGGTCAAGATTTCCGCTCAAGACACAAACTTGACCAATAACCTCTTAGTTGATGGTGTTGTTCAAATTGTTCCTAGAACCGATGACGTTGCTGTTACGGGAATATTCTTGTCCAAACAGGTTGCAAACTTTGGCGAAATCGTTGGGGTTCAAATTGAAGTTTCAAATATCGGTAACGTTCCTGAAGTCTTCAACGTGACAGTATACGCTGATGCAAATATCACGGTAATAGGTGATGAGTTAGCCATCGGGGTTCAGGCTGTGAGCCTGCCGAGGGAGACCTCGATTGTACTGTATTTCTCTTGGGATACGTCATCAGCAAGGCTTGGAAGCTTCACTGTAAGTGCAAAGGCGGACATCGTTCAAGGCGACACAAATACAACTAACAACCTTCGTGTTGGTCCTTCGCTTCAACTCATGCCCTGTCATGATGTTGCGGTAATAGCTATTGAACTGGCCTCAAGTCTTGTGCCCCAAGGTTCAGTAGTGCATTTGAACGTAACTGTGAAGAACCAAGGTTCCTTCCGGGAGACCTTCAACCTTACCGCAAGTGTAGGAGCATCAATAATCGGCACTGAGGAGGTCACTCTTGCAAGCGGAAGCTCTACAATTGTCACTTTCCAGTGGGATACTACAGGAGCGTTTGGCGTTTATGAAATAATGGTGAAAGCTGACCAAGTCGCGGAGGAAGAAGACGTTGCTGACAACGAATCAACCGCAATAGAGTATGTTTACCTGAGCCAGCCTCCAACAGGAGGAATCATATTCCTGTTCCCAGCTGAAAAGACACTTTCTGCAAATCTGACTCATATCGGGGACTGCTTCAATGTCACAGTTTTGGTGATGAATGCTCATGAACTTGCAGCTTGGCAAGTTTACATGGAATTCAATGATAGCATTCTGCAGCCAACACGTTGGTTCGAACCGACATATGATTGTTCTTATATATTCCATGATAGAACGACGAGTGCATGGCCACCTCCACCTGACCCAGATTACGTGCATCTCTCACCCGGCAAGGGTAGGATTCGTCTTGCGGCAAATCTTTTTCCAACACCTCCAACACAATCTCCGGTCAGCGGCACAGGAAAGCTCTGCATCATCGAGTTTAATGTTACTGCTGTTCCTGGAAACGAAGTTAAACTATCAGGCGTATTCTCAATAGACAAATCAGATACATATCTGCTCGACTCTGACGGTATGGAGATTCCCAATATCACTAAGGAAAACGGGTATTACGAAATAGTCAACGCTACTCTAGGCTTTCATGATATCGCGATTTCAGGCATAACCGTTTCGAGGGTCATTGCAGTTCCCGGAGACAAAGTAGACATTCAAGTCAATGTGACGAACTGCGGCGATCTCACGGAATACACTGCAGTTACAGTGTACGCCGACGCAAACACTACAACAATCGGCGATGAAAAGCTCATTGGAGCCCGAAATGCAATAGTGACCGGCAACGCCACTGTCACATTGTCTTTCGCGTGGGACACCTCAACCGCGTTTCCAGGAAACCTCACAATCAGCGCCAAGGCTCAAATCGCTTCAGAAGAAACAAACACAACTAACAACTTGCTTACAGATGGCACGATTCAGATAGCGCCAAACATTCATGACGTGGCGGTTGAAGAAGTGACATCGCTCAACCATGTTGTATATACAGGAGACATAGCCCTTATAGAGACTAGCATCCAGAACCAAGGCAACCTGAACGAAAACGTAGAAGTGACGGTCTACGCAGACACAAACATGACAGTCGTTGGCGATGAAGTAGTCGTAGGAATCAAGAATGTGACTATTGGCAGGTACAGTTCATGCACCGTGGTTTTTGACTGGAATACGTCAGGTTTGGCAGCAGGAAATTACACGCTCACTGCAGTGGTCTCTCCAGTTCCTGAGGAAGTCGATCTGGAAGACAACAATAGAACCGGAGACTCCGTTCAGCTCTTTCAAGCTGTTCCATGCACTGACGTTAGCGTAACGTGCCCGTCGGCTCTCACAGTCAATCCTTCCATCTTCAATTACGATGGTTCCCATCAGGCCAGAATCATGAACATTGGCAATGTTTCTATTAAGTCAACTGGGTTTGCAGGTGATCTGAGAGTTGTGGGTTCAGTAAACGGAACGATTCGTCTTTGCTTGAACCAACCAGATCAGGACGTATATGGATTCTACCTGCCTCTTGATGGGGAAGTCGAAGTCCCGATCTGGCTGATGTTTGGGTACGGTCATGTGTACAGCGGTAACTATTCATTGAGCTTGATCGTTTGTGGAACCCACCGAAGACAACTGACTGTCTGCAACATAGACATCAACATCTGTGGCAACGGAGTGATGATACACAACAGCGGTACAGTCACATTCACGTGGAATCTGACTGGTGGTTCACTAGTGTACCTTGAAGCCGAAACAGACCTGCCGCCTGGATGGAATTACACTGTAGACCCGCCAATCGGCACGTTCTTCGAGACGCCGCATCCAATCTCGGTAAACATAACAGCTCCGTCTGACGCTCAAGAAGGCGACATGGGGCGTGTGACACTCAGAGCCTACAAGAACTCGACAGGTCAGATGATATGGCAATTCATATACTTCGCATCCACAGACAACAAACCTCCAACTATAGAGTCAGTGGAAACTCCAATAATGACGCCGGACGGACATTTATTGTTCAACGCTACGGTGAGAGATCGTTCAGGAATTGCAGACGTGGTTCTGCACTGTTCCGTTGATGGTGGTCCTTGGCAAAACGTGACAATGCAGTGGGCTTCAGGAGACACTTTCAACTCAACCCAATACACTCTAGCAGAATACGTTGGAACAGATGCGAAGACAATCCAATACTACATTTCAACCACGGACTGGCTGAACAACCAAACCATCAGCACCACGCAAACAATCTCTATAACTAATGATATTGCGGTCTCTGATCTCAAAATCGACAACAGAATAGTCTCTGAAATGAACGTTGTTGCTATGAACGTAACGGTTACGAACTTGGGATCTTTGCCTCTGAGCTTTGCCAGCGTGGGAATATACGTCAACTCGACGCTTACGGCGACACTGTCAGTTGACCGGTTGAATGTCGGGGCATCAACCAGCCTAAACTACTCGTTAGCCCTTCCCAAAGGCACCTACATAATAACTGCTTTCGCTGCCTGCCTCCCAAGTGAAGTTGACACCGCAAACAACGCAAAAGCTGCAGGGTTATACTATCATGGTGACGTGTCTGCAGACAGTGTAGTGCCCTGCAAAACCGTCGTCGATCAAGGATACTCAACGCACGTGAATGTTACAGTTACCAACAAGGGTAGCTTCACAGAGACTTTCAAGGTCACACTCTACGCGAATACGACTTTTGTGGAAGAGCAGACTGTCACGCTGTCTGGTGGAAATACCACAATCTTAGTCTTGAATTGGAATACGACGGAATTTGACAAAGGAAACTACGTTATGAGTGTTCACGCGTGGCCTGTTGAGGGAGAAACACTGATGGCTGACAACACCCGCACCGGAGGGAATGTAACAGTGGCAATGGTGGGAGACATCAACGCTGATGGCAAAGTGGACATCAAAGACGTATACGCAGTGGCAAGAGCTTATGGCACTTCATTGCAAGGACCAGACCCGCCAGGACGCCGGTACAGTCCAAACTGCGACATAAACAATGATGGATACATTGAAATGAAAGACTACTACGTTGTCTGCAAACACTACGGAGAAACATACCCCTAAAACCTCACCCTCTTTTTTCTTGACTTCTTACAGCCAGACTCGACTTGACGTAACCCAGAACCGACAAAACTGGAAAAAGGGGACTGCGCTGGAGAAATCTCCACAAGCATTCTTAAATAAGATAAAGCTTAGGAATAGTGTCTATGCTGAGGTGCGTATTATGAAGGCGACATTGATTGAATGCTCATTCGGAGTGTTAGCTTTCGATGAAGACAATAAACTCGTTGGAAAAGTACTGTTTCCGCGAAAGCCGCTGTTGGCGGCTGAGGCTCTTGCGAAGCTGGAAGCAGGGAAAATAGTTGACGAGGTCGCTGAACTTGTCAAGATTCTTCAGGATATGGGTTATGACAGCTTCGTTTTCGAGAATGCTGGTCTTGCCAAGGAAGTTGAGCAGAAGTTTGATGCAAAAGTTGAAGTGTCTAAGCCTTCTGCTGCTGGCGAGCTACTTCGTTCACGGATTGAAAGCTTTGCTGTTGAAACGGGCTTTGTGAAGGACGCAGAAGAGCTCAGACTGTGGATGCACAACGTGACCATGG
>Ga0315279_10010802_pt1 | contig 10669 bp, 5 predicted proteins | sample YL17G06_20_MG_FD_203694 | JGI IMG/M metagenome (GOLD analysis project Ga0315279, IMG submission 203694) | Sediment microbial communities from Yellowstone Lake, YNP, Wyoming, USA - YL17G06_20 | ecosystem: Environmental > Aquatic > Freshwater > Lake > Sediment | place: USA: Wyoming | collected...
GCAGGGACAGCGCACGATCTATGCGGACGATCTGTACTACGATCTGCAGCGCAAACGCGGCAGCGCCCGCAACGTGGTGCTCAAGAGCTTCGATACCACGCGCGATGTACCCATCTACGTCCGGGCCAAGGAGCTCCGGCAGACGGCGGAGAATGAGTTCGAGGGGGACGACGTCGTCCTGACCACGAGCGAGTTCTGGAAGCCGCAGATTTCGCTCCAGGCGGCCCAAATCCGCCTCAACGACCGGACGCAGGAGGCGGGCCCGGACGGGGTCGTCCGGGACAGCGCCTATGACGTGGAGTTGAAGAAGGTCCGGTTCAAATACGGCGACGTGACGCTCCTGGGTCTGCCGACGATCCGCGCCAACCGGGAACGGCCGGACCTGCCGATCCGCAGCGTCAGCACCGGGTACGATTCGACCTACGGCGCATCGCTGGAGACGCGCTGGTTTCTGGACCGGATTCTCGGTCTGCGCCAGCCGGCAGGAACGGATAGCACCCTCTACCTGGACTACTACGGCAAACGCGGCCCGGGTGGCGGCGTCGGGATCAACTATGAGCGGGAAGACTTCTTCGGCAGGGTCCTGGGGTACATGCTCGAGGATCACGGGGAGGACCGCCTGAGCCGGACCCGCCGGGATGTTGACGTGCCGGACGACCTGCGCGGCCGCTTCCTGCTCCAGCACCGCCAATACCTTCCCTACGGCTGGCAGTTGACCGCCGAGGCCAGCTACCTGTCGGACGAGAACTTCCTGGAGCAGTTCTATCGCACCGAGTACAACGTCGGCAAGGAGCAGGAGACCCTGCTGTATCTCAAGCGCATCCAGGACAACTGGGGCCTCGCCTTTCTCGGCAAGGTGCGAACCAACGATTTTCTCGACCAGGTGGAGGAGTTGCCGTCCGCCGAGTACCACCTGACGGGTCAGTCGCTTTTCGGCGACCGCTTCACGTTCTTCAGCGACAATCAGGTGAGCCGGTACCGCTATCGGTTCGGTCCGGATAACCCCGTGCGAACACCCGATGACTTCTTCTGGTTCACGGGTACCCGCAACGAGTTGGACTTGCCGCTGACCGTTGGCCGGTCGAAGGTCGTGCCCTTTGTGGCGGGCACCTTCGGGTATGACGACGGGGCGGGTTTTCACGCGCCGCTGGACGATCAGTCGGGGGGCCCCGAAGAGGCGATCTGGATCGGCGAAGGGGGTGTACGGATGGCCGCCCAGCCCTATTGGGCTATCTATCCCGAGGTGGAATCGCGGCTGTGGGACTTGCACCAACTGCGGCACGTTATCACGCCCACGGTCACGGCGGTGCACTACGTCGCCAGCGAGGCCGTGGCCGCGCAGCGGGACACCCTGGACCTGGAAATCGCGCAGCGGTGGCAAACGAAGCGGGGACCCGCCGGCAACCTGCGCACGGTCGATTGGCTGGAGCTGAACACCAATTTTGTGTGGGTGACCGAGTCGGACACCCAATTCGCCGGACCCGATCAGATCGTCTGGAACACGCCTTTCATTCCTCTGGTCGATCGGGGTGCCAGGGTGATCCCTCCCGTGGACAGACGAGCGACGGATCAGTTTGGACCTCGCCAGAACTACGCCGGCATGGATGGGATCTTGAGACTGACCGACGCCACTTCCATATTGGGTGACGCCTACTTCGGAATGCAAACGAGCACGCTGGAGCAGGCGGATATCGGTTTTTCGCGCCTGTGCTGGCCGGACCTGACCTACTATGTTGGCACCCGCTACTTGCGGCGGTTCACGTTTGGCCAGGAGACAAGAAGCTCGAATGCCCTCACGTTCGCCGTAACCTACATCCTGGACCCCCGGTACACGCTCGTGTTCTCCGAGCAATACGACTTCCATGCCGGCGCAAATATTGCCACCGACTTGACGTTGATCCGCAAATATCACAGGATGAACCTGGCCCTGACGTTCAGTGTGGATGAGTCGTTGGACGAAAAGAGGGTGGTGCTGAGCCTGTGGCCCGAGGGGATTCCGGAATTGACCCTCGGCTTGCGAAGATACATGGGATTGGGGGCGTCGGATGTGTATCATTAGCCGGGATGGAGAGAATGGGCGCTGGAATTGCCGGGTAGATTCCGTGGCCGGGTCTTGAGTATCTCTCGGCTTTCGAGTATCTTGTGCCCGAGCCGAGCTTGCCATCGTGGCGGTTGGTTGGATGGTTCTATAAGGAGTGCAGAGTATGCCGTTGGTTACAACGAAGAAGATGTTTCAGATGGCCTACAAGAACGGCTACGCCGTGGGGGCCTTCAACGTTAATAATATGGAAATTACGCAGGGCATCGTGGAGGCCGTCGCCCAGGAGAAGGCCCCGCTGATTCTGCAGATCTCCAAGGGAGCGCGGGAATACGCCAAGAACAGTTATCTCAAGGCGATCATCAACGTGGCGGTGGCCGAGAATCCGGATATCCCGATTGCCATCCACCTCGACCACGGCGACACGTTCGAGGTCTGCAAGCAGTTTGTCGATGACGGATTCACTTCCGTCATGGTGGACGGGTCGCGACTGCCTTTTGAGGAGAACATCGCCTTGACCAAGCAGGTCGTAGACTATGCTCATCCGCGCGGCGTGGTCGTCGAGGCCGAGTTGGGACAGTTGGGCGGCATCGAGGAGCATGTGGTCGGTGTCGACGATGTCAGCAAGCACCTGGCGGACCCGGAACAGGCGGTGGCGTTCGTCAAGAAGAGCGGCTGTGACTCGCTGGCCGTCGCCTGCGGGACCAGTCACGGGGCGTACAAATTTAAGACCGAACCAACGATCGCGTTTGACGTTATAGAGAAGATTGGTAAGAAGTTGCCGGGCTTTCCGCTGGTGATGCACGGTTCCAGCAGCGTCCTGCCGGAATTCAAAGCCCTGATCAATAAGTATGGTGGCAAGATGCCTGACGCCATGGGGGTCCCCGAGGCCATGATCACCAGGGCTTCGAAGATGGCCATCTGTAAAGTCAATATTGACACGGACTTGCGCATGGCCCTGACCGCCAAGATTCGGCAAGTCTTCGCCGAGAAACCTGGAGAATTCGATCCCCGCAAGTACCTGGGCCCGGGCCGCGACGCTATTCGTGAGATGGTGCGTCACAAGCTGCAGATCCTAGGCTGTGCGGGCAAGGCAAAGGAATGCCTGTAAGAATTTATTATTTCAGATTTACGATTTGCTATTGAAGGCAGGAATCCCTGCAGGCTGTCTCATCATCGCATGCGGCCAAATATCAAATAGTCAATTGTAAATCGTCAGTGTTGAAAGGGATGTTCGTTGGAGCCGCAAAGACCAAGACGAGTCGTTTTCACAGGCAAGGGGCGGACCACACGCAGTCGCAGGGCACGCGTCACGTTCATGACGCTGTTCTTCTTCGGCCCGGTATTCGTGTTCGCGTGCTGGTTCGGCGGCTACAGTTGCTCGGCTCAGCCGGGCAAGATCAGTGTGGCCAAGGGCGTGGCCTCCGTCACTCCCGTGCCGGCCGCCACGTCCCAGGACGCGCCGGCCCAGGTGGACATTGTCGCCGGGGCCTGCCGGATGATCTATCGTGGGAGATTCGTGGACGCCGGACAACTGGCGGAGCAGGCCGCTACGACGGACAAGTCCCGCGGGCAGCAACTGGCCGGCATTGTGCACCAGTACGCGGAGCTGGGCAATCAGCGCGGGGCGGCGCGACAGGAGGCCTTCAAGAAGCAGCTTGGCGAACTGAACCGGCTGCGGGCCTCGGGAGTGCTGGACCGGCCGGATCGCCACGTCGCCGCGGATCAGGAGGGCCTGAATCAGGCCGGCCGGGCCCGGGACCCGAACGAGCCCAACGATATCCCGGATGTCCTGGCCGTCATTGCCAAGGCCGGCGAATTCGCCAGCAGCGAGCAGAAAAAGGAGCTCCTCAACGACTCCTTCGTCGCCAAGACTCTTCAGACCACGGTGGATCGCAGCGCCGCTCTGGAGTTCGAGGGCAAATGGCTCGACGCCTACGCCAACTACTTCTATTGGCTCCAGGCGATCGATCCAAACAACCACGGATATTCGGAGCACGTGGAGGAGATTCTGGATCGGGCCGGGATAGCCGCGTCCTTCCAGGACAGCCCGTGCGAGTCCCGCAAGGAACGCTTCGAGGGCGTCGAGAAACGCATGCTGGAAAAGACGGTCGATGTTCTCGATCAGTATTATGTCCGGAACATCGAGTACGCCCAGATGGCGACGAAGGCCATCAAGCGCTGCGACCTTCTGGTGCAGGTGCTGGTCGCGACGTGTGCGAAGGACCCGAACCTGGCTCGGGAGAATTCCTTGCGGGTGCCCGACCCGGCCAAAGTGACGGCGTGGTCGGCGTCTTTGGCCGGCCTGCGCGACGAAGTGGAGCGCGCGAGCCAGGGGTTCGGCAAAGGCAACTTTCTCGCCACCCTGGACAAGGTGTTGTCCTTGAACGATACGACCGTGGAATTGCCGCGGCAGCCGCTGGTCGCACATTTTGCGGAAGCGGCCCTGGGGGTGCTGGACCCCTACACGGTGATTGTGTGGCCGCGGCAAGTCCAAGACTTTGAAAAGCAGATGACGAACGAGTTTACGGGCATCGGGATCGAGATCTCCCGGACGAAAGGGCTGCTGACGGTCGCCAGCCTGCTGCCCGACACGCCGGCCTACAAGTACGGCCTGGACGCGGGGGATGTCATTGAGTCGGTGGACGGCGTCCCCACCAAGGACATGAGCCTGCTGTGCGCCGTGAAGAAGATCACGGGGCCCAAGGGCACGAAGGTCTCGCTGACGATCCGCCGGCCCACCGAGGGTGGCCCCCGGACCGTCTTGATCACCCGCGACCGGATTATCGTTCCGACGGTTCGGGGCTGGCAGAGGACGGCGGAAGGCAAGTGGCTGTATATGGTCGATGAGGCCGATAAGATCGGCTACGTGCGGATCACCAGCTTCTCCGGCGAGACGGCCAAGGATTTCGAGACGGTTCTCAAGGAATTGGAATCGAACGGCCTGCGCGCCCTCATTATGGATCTGCGTTTCAATTCCGGAGGTCTGCTGGACAGCGCGGTCGCGATCTGCGACAAGTTCCTCTCCCAGGGACTGATCGTCCGGACGCAGCCGAGGGAGAACGTGACCGGCTCGGTCGAATACGCGCGCGCGCCGAAGACGCACCCGGACTATCCGCTGGTCATTTTGATGAATTCGGGATCGGCCAGTGCCTCGGAGATCGTGGCGGGTGCCCTGGCCGACCCGGTGCACGAACGTGCGATTCTCGTGGGAACCCGAACGCACGGGAAAGGCAGCGTGCAAGGCATTACGTACAGCCCCGGCGGCGGGGCCCAGTTGAAGTACACGATGGCGTACTACCACCTGCCCTCCGGCCAACGCGTCAAGAGCCGCGAGGAGGTGGAGAAGGAAGGCCGCAAAGACTGGGGCGTCGGACCGGATGTCGAGGTCAGTCTGACCAGCGACGAGATCCGGCAGATGCTGGAGACCCAGAGGAACAACGACGTGCTCGCCCAGACGCGCCGGGAGACAGGCAAAGGCGCGGTCACCCGACGCACGGTCGACGAGACGCTGCGGGCGGACCCCCAGTTGGCGGTCGGGCTTCTGGTGGCCAAAACCAAGCTGATCGAAACCGGCACGCTGGCGGCCCCCGGCGCCGGCGTCATGGCAGCCAAGTAAGGCGGCCTGCGCGGGTGTTGCCGTGCGGCATCCGTCTGTCGTGTGAGCCTGCGCGTTTGCCTGCGGGAGTCAGTCCGGGCGACGGGATGAGCGTTCTCTGGGAGTACTGCTTTGGCCAACCAAGCCGATACGGATCGATTTGAGCAACAGCGGCAGGAGAAGCTGGCGCGGATCGCCGCGCTGGGGATCGATCCCTACGGCGCTCGATACGACGACGTCGAGCCGGCGGCCTCGGTGAAGGCCAGGTACAAAGAAGAGGATGAGAGTCAGCGGGCCCGGTGTGCGGGCAGAGTTGTTTTGCTGCGCGATATTGGCAAGCTGATTTTTATCACGCTGCGCGACCGTACCGGCACGATTCAGGTTGGCCTGAGCAAGGGTTTGCTGACCGAGCAATGGCCGCTGGCCAAGCTGCTCGACATCGGCGACATCATCGGGGCCTCCGGCAAGCTGGGCAGAACCAAGACCGGCGAGATCACCATCTGGGTGGAAGAAGGCGGCCTGACGTTTCTGAGCAAGTGCCTCTTTCAGCCCCCGGAGAAGTTCCACGGCTTGGCGGATGTCGATCAACGCTACCGGCAACGTTATGTGGACCTTTGGGCGAATCCCGACGTCCTGGACCGCTTCCTACAGCGTAGCGAGATCGTCGCGACGATTCGGAGGCTGCTGTTCTCCCAGGGGTTCCTTGAAGTCGAGACGCCGATGATGCAGACCATCGCCGGCGGGGCGGCGGCCAAGCCGTTCATCACGCACCACAACGCCCTGGACCTGGAGTTGTATCTGAGGATCTCGCCCGAGCTATTCCTCAAGCGGCTCCTGGTCGGCGGCATGGAGCGGGTGTTCGAGATCAACCGCAACTTCCGCAACGAGGGCTTGGACCGGCAGCACAATCCCGAATTCACGATGATGGAGTTGTACCAGGCCTATGCCGATTACCGCGTGATGATGGACATCACCGAGGAGATCGTCTCGGCGTGTATCGAGGCTCTGGGCCTGAGCACGAAGGTGCCGTTCGGTGAGGTCCAGATCGATTTCACCCGGCCCTGGCGGCGGGCGAAGTACGCGGACCTGCTCCAGGAGCATAGCGGCTGCGACATTGATGATATCCCGGCCATCCGGGCCAAGGCCCGGGCGTTGCAGATCGAGGACGCCGGGATGGACGATGCCGTCGTGGTCAACGAGATCTTCGAGGCCACAGTGGAAGACCAGCTCATCGCGCCGACCTTCGTGATCGACTACCCCGCCGTTTTGTGCCCTCTGGCCAAACGCAGCCGGACCGACCCGCGATATGCCGAGCGGTTCGAGTTGTTCGTCGTGGGCATGGAGTTGGCCAACGCCTACACCGAGTTGAACGACCCCGCCATGCAGTACGAGAACTTCCGCCACCAGCTTCGAGGCCAGGACGAATCGCTGACGAAGATGGATATGGATTACGTGACGGCGTTGAAATACGCGATGCCTCCCGCCGGCGGGCTGGGCATCGGGATCGACAGGCTCGTCATGGTCCTGACCGGCGCCACGACGATTCGGGACGTCGTCCTGTTCCCGCTTCTGAAGCCCGTAGGCCCCGAGAACAAATAGCCCGGCGGGAAGTATTACTGCGTTGTGAGGCGCAGAGCCGGTGTGCGTGTCCGCCCGAGAGAATGTGGCACCTGATCCAGTGTTTTCTCGGGCTAAACGCGTGCGTGGCTGACGCCGGCGTTTTGAGGCAGCGTTTTCCTGACCGGTAGCTCAATGCTGAAGCTGTTTCTTTGGCTCAAATACGTTCGCCGACGGCGGATCATGCTTCTGAGCGTGGTGGCCGTCGCGGTGTCGGTCGCTCTGCTGATTGCGGTGGCCAGCCTTTTCACCGGCTTCATTGCGGCGTTCGAGCACAGCGCGGTCGAGGCGATCGGGGATATCGTCATGGGGGCCCCGGAAGGGATTCGGTTTGAGAAATACCCTGAATTCATCAAGCGGTTGGAGCGGAGCGATCTCATCGAAGCGGCCACCGCCTCTTTGACGGCCAAGGGACTCCTGCGCATTGAGGGCGGCAACGTCCGGCCCGTGGTCATTTGGGGAATCGAGCCGGGCCCCAGGGCGCGCGTCGTAGAGTTGAAGAATGCCTTGATTTGCCAGGGGAAGACAGCCGGAGAGCCGTCCTTCGCCGTTCCCGACTCGCCCGGCGGGTTCGTCAGCATCGCCGTCCTGACCAAGCCGGACGAACAGACCGATCAGTACGATCAGGAGGCGGTCTGCAAGGAGATGCTCAACAAGCGCGTGGTCCTAATGACGGGGACGATGGAATTGGGCGCGAAGGGCGAGCGCGTCCTCCGGCGGAGCACCATCCCCTTTCGCATTGTGGATATCGTGTTCACGGGCGTCTATCTACTCGACAGCAGCCTCGTATATGTTCCGCTCGACGTGCTTCAGAAAGAGCTTTATCCGCGGGAAAAGGGCCCGGTCGCGACGAGCATCAACATCAAGCTCAAGCCCGGGGTCGATCCAGGCTCCGCTGTGGAGCAGATCCGTGCGTTGTGGCAGACGTTCGCGACGAAGGAATTGAACTGGGGCCCCATGGCGATTGGCCTGACGGCCATCAAGACCTCGCGGGAGATGCAGAGGCTGTACGTGGCCGAATTCGAGAAGCAAAAGCACGTCCTGGAAGTGATCTTCGGCGTCATCAGCTTCAGCGTCGTGGTGCTTGTCTTCTGCATCTTTCACATGATGGTCAAGCTCAAGCAGAAGGACATCGCCATCGTCAAGAGTTGTGGGGCGGCGAATTCTTCCGTGATCGGACTGTTCCTGGGCTTTGGCGTCTCGATCGGCGTGGCGGGCTCCGGCCTCGGCGCCGCCCTCGGCTACGCGATCACGCGCCATATCAACCAGATCGAGGGATGGATTCGCATCCTCTTTGGGATCAAGCTCTGGCGGAGCAGCGTCTACATGTTCGATCGCATCCCGGACCAGGTGGACTGGAACTCGGCGTTGCTCTTTGCGACCCTGGCCATGGCGGCGGCCACCGTAGGGGCGCTGCTGCCGGCCGTCGCAGCCGCCCGCACCCGACCTGTGGAAGTCCTGAGGCACGAATAGTGTACCGACTGATTCTGATAACGCGGTATCTCCTGAAACGGCGCATCACCCATTTTGCGATCGTGGCGGTGGCCCTGTGCGTCTTCACCGTGGTGGTTGTGATGACGGTGATGATCGGTCTGGTCGGGGGTTTCAAGCAGAAGAACCATGCGTTTGTCGGGGACTGTGTCGTCGGCACGGAGTCGCTCGTGGGCTTTCCCTACTACGAGGAGTTCATGACGATCGTGGAGCACAGCGGCCTGGTTCAGGGCGTGTCGCCGATCGTCAAGAGCTATGCGCTATACGGCACCGACGGCGGGGATGAAGACAACGTGGAAATCGTCGGGGTGGACCCGGTCCGGCACAGCCAGGTGACGAATTTCGCCCAGACGCTGGCTTTTCGCGGGAACCAGCCGGAGAAGGCGTTCGAGCCGATGTACGATCCGAATCTTCCCGGCTGCATCCTGGGAATCGAAAGGGTATCGCGAAGGGACGCCCGCGGCCAGTACGTGCACTATGACGCACCTTTCCTCGCTTCCGTGACGCTGATGTGTTTTCCGCTGAACGCCAAGGGCGCCCTGGTGGGCGCGGGCACCAATCCCACTGCTACGAAACGCTTCTTCTACAGTGACAATCTCCACACGGGAATCGCCGCCGTCGATTACGGGTACGTGTTCGTTCCGCTGGACCAAGCCCAAGCACTGTGCATGAGCGGAGAGGAGAAAAGGATCAGCGCGCTGCACATCAAGTTTCGGCCGAACGTGGGGCTCCCGGAAGGCTGCCAGCGGATGGCGGAGCTATGGCGCCGGTTCCGGGCGGACAAGGCCGAGGCGCCCAACAGCTCCCTGCTGGGCACGGTGAACGTCCAGAGCTGGAAAGAGTATCGCCGGGCCGTCGTCGCGCCGATGGAGCAGGAGCAGCTCATGCTGAGCCTCATGTTCACCCTGGTCGCAATTACGACGGTTTTCATTGTCTTCGTCGTTTTCTACATGGTCGTAAACAGCAAGAAGAAGGATATTGGCGTGCTCAAGAGCGTGGGCGCCTCGAATACGGGCGTTCTATCTCTCTTCCAGGGATTTGCCTTCGGTATCGGGCTGATCGGCTCCTGTGTGGGGATCCTTTTCGGATGGCTGTTCCTGGCCCGGATCAACCAGATCGAGCAATGGCTCTATGAGCATTTCGGTATCCAGTTATGGGACCGCACAGTGTACGTGATTGGGGCCATTCCCAATCACGTGGACCCGACGGCCCTGGCGGTGATCATGTCCTGCGCGATTCTCTCCTGTCTGATCGGGGCGCTGGTGCCGAGCTACCTGGCGGTGCGTCTGCGGCCCGTGGAGACCCTCCACGCCGGTCGGGCCTAAAGATACCCGGCGACCGGGAATCGTGATCCCATCATTGACGAGGCCCGCAAATTCCAGTATGAACTGCACTGGCGCACGCGGAGTTTCCCAGGCGGCCCCAAAGCAAAGGCAATTGAGCGGCATCGGACGCAGTATGAGTGAATCGCCCGTCATCTTGAAAGCGGAACACGTCCATAAATCCTATCGGATGGGCGCGACGCGTGTGGTCGTCCTCAAGGGCGTGGACCTGCTGGTGCGGGAGGGGGAGTCTGTTGCCATCGTCGGAGCCTCCGGCAGCGGCAAAAGCACGCTCCTGCACCTTCTCGGTGGGCTGGACCGGCCCGACAAAGGCCTCGTCCAATTTCAGGGCCGCGACGTGAATCGCATGGGGGCGCGCGAGCTGAACCGATACCGCAACGAGACGGTCGGCTTCGTATTTCAGTTCTACCACCTGTTGGACGAATTAAGTGTGCTGGAGAACATGGTCCTGCCGGCCATGATCTCGCGCAGCATCGTGGGTTGGCTGATGACGCGGCACCGGGCCCGAAAGCGGGGCGAGGAGCTGCTGGACCAGTTGGGGCTGCGGGAACGTGCCCGGCATAAGCCGTACCAGTTGTCGGG
>Ga0315279_10010804_pt1 | contig 10668 bp, 10 predicted proteins | sample YL17G06_20_MG_FD_203694 | JGI IMG/M metagenome (GOLD analysis project Ga0315279, IMG submission 203694) | Sediment microbial communities from Yellowstone Lake, YNP, Wyoming, USA - YL17G06_20 | ecosystem: Environmental > Aquatic > Freshwater > Lake > Sediment | place: USA: Wyoming | collected...
TATGGGTTTTAACGAAGTAACGGAGTAAACGAAACGTTTAAACGAAGCGTTTATACCCAAAATTAACCTAGGGGAACGACGATCGAACGCACAAGTTTGCGTTCGATTGTGTTTTTTACAATTTTTGCGGGATAATTCCGTGTAATTGTCTGTATAGCTCTATAGTGTGTAATTAAGTTGTGTAATATTCCATTACTGAATTTCAATGTGTTACAATTAAAACGAAAACTTATGCGTTCGTTATGTACAAATTACATGCCTTTTAGGAAATATAGGGCCCAAGCGGGGAGGGTTTTTCTTGGCAAATTACGCGATGTTTTCAAAACTTGTGGGGATTTTCAGCTTGTAAAATGGTGCAGTTTTGTCAAACAGGGGTTACACGGGTGAAACGGTGGAGTAATGGGGGTGTAGGTAGCCAAGCGGGGTGAAAGTGTGCCTATTCTAAAACTGTTTGAGAATTTGGGGGTGTTTTGTTGTGGCAGTGGTGGGATTTTAAGATGTGTGTTGCGGTGGATTTGTACAAAGACCTGGCTGTGTTTTGACTACGGTGCGGAACACGGGGTTTTCAGTGGCAAGGGTGGTATAATGGTTACTGGTGGAGCGGTTTTGTGCCTATTCTAAAAACACACGGAACGGTTTGGGTGTTTAGAGGCAGTGACTGGTCTGATATTAGATTGTTTAAGCGGAGCTAATTTAATCATAACTATTACAGATTAACAGAATATCAGTTGTGGTCCTGGTAGCATATAGGATTGGCCCGCAAGGTTTCGTCTGACACATAGGGATTATAAGCTAAAACACATACGTATGAAACAAAATTCAAATAATCGTAAGACAGATTTAATTGACGAAATTCAGCCCGGCGATGCTGTTGAGATATCGTCTACCAAACCCCTGATATCTATCGTTCTCTTAGATAAAGATGGAAATGTGAAAAAGACAATTAACGTGACTGGTTGCAAGTTTGGGGTGTTTATCAAGAGACGAGGAAACATCGGTTACTTCAGACATATCGCAAGCGGAAAAATATTGACGAGTCCAATGGACCGAATTATTAAAGATAGCAAATCGTGAGGGATGAGTGGTAGAAGATTTAAGTAAATTACCAAGGCATGATGCATTCGAGTATTAATAAAAAGTTAGATAAGATGAGGAGGCAGCAATGACGGCTATTTATAAGGCGAAGCGGAATGTGATGTGCCGGTGTATTAAGTTTGGTGGTTACAGTTGGCAGGAAGTGCAGAAGGATCAGAGCCTGGTGTATCGACGTGTGTTACGGGAAGACCCGAAATTTGTTGAGCTGAAGGATAGTTTTACCGGGGAGTGTTACTTTATGACTAATAAACAGCTTGACCGCAACTTTGATTTAATTTCAACGCCATAGAAGGAGAACTTGTGGACAAGTCATTTGAAGTTAGGATACCATACCTGGATGTAGCGTATACTGAGCAGGGCACGTCGGTCCGGGATGTTTTAGAGCGAGTGTGGCATAAGGCACAGAACATTGATGATGCTAACAGTGTTGAATTAAACTTTGGGAAGAAGGCTCGCTCAATGATGATTGGTGATGTGGTGATTGTAGATGGTGCACAGTGGGCGTGTCATAAGCATGGTTGGAATCAGAGTTACGATTTAGAGCAGTTAGTGAGTCCGGTGGTTTTGGATCAGGTAATTGAGAATGAGGTTGAGTTTCGGTGGCGTGATTGGACCTGGGGATGGGGAGTAGCGCAGGTAGCTAGGTACGGGAAGGATGAGCTGGGTCATGTTGTACAGGTTACGTTGATGGTGAAACCATATCAGAGTGTGATTATGACAAAGTTAGGGAGAGATATTACGGTGTTGCCGGGGGATCGGTTGAGCAGTTGGGGACTTAAGAATTTACCGTTTAAGCGAGGCAAGGCATGACGGAGTAGAATGGTGGCGATGTGTCAAGATTTAAGAGCATTGCGTACGCAGTCAAGGTTAGAGAAGGTTTATATCAGCTAGTGTTTCATCCGAACATGCCCGCAGTATGTTTGAAGGAGTTGAAGTTTTGGATAGAGCAGAAAGAGTTTGAGTCAATGACAATTCTGGCTTTCGAGAAGCGGTATAAAGTTGATTGTGTGTGGACTGAATTTATAGTTGGAAATCATAGATGGAGCGGCTACCGGATAGACGGATTGAAGTTTTAAGTAGAAGTGCCAGATACCCGTGAAGTGTTATCAATAAGTCAAAGGTCAAACGTTACGGAAAGGGACAGTCATTCGCAAGTTCTGTGGTAACTCAATCTTCAGGTACAAATTACGCAATATAACGGCTATGGGCGTATATCGACTTAGTGAGCGTATCTGGGGTTTACTAAAACAAAACGAACTCGAGTTCGTTTGAGGGTAAATATATAGTGAGTGGGGGTAGGGGAGTTACTTTGAAGTATTATTATTAAGTCAAAGACCAAACTTTCCCGAAAGGGATAGGAATTTTACAAATTCTGGGTGAAGTCAATCATCAGTTACAAATTGCGCTATGTATCCGCTGTGGGTCTATATCGACTTAACGAGGGTGAACTCGAGTTCGTTTGGTGGCGGTGTGTTGGATTTAGCGGGGTAGGATGAGGTAGTGACGGGAAGTTTGACAGGAATAGTCATCTGGTTAAATCGTTTGAAGTGTGTTGTGATTGTGGCGAGATATTAGGTCGGGTGAAGGTTGATAAGCAATTGACATAAGTGCGGGGAGTTGATTTATCGGATATCCATTTCAAGCTAACTGTAAAATTAAACTTGATACCTCATTAAAGTTAAAAGTCCTGTTAGTGGCGAGCAAACAACCGATAACCCGCACAATTGAGCAAGTAGTTTATTACGTTTATAAAATTGCGGACAAGAAAACGATTGAGGTAACACGTAAAGCTCTCAAATGCGATAAGTGGAAGACAATTGATCAATAGATATCTTAAAAGCGACAGTGTTATCCGTGACAGGTAAAGGTATGATTTTCCGGAAAGGGACAGGAATTTCATAAGGTGGTGGTCGCCCTTGCATTTGATAGGTTTTACGCTTTTGTTATGGAATATGTGAAACAAAGATCAGATTTTCAGGAAAGCAAATAGAAATTTTCCCCTTTAAAGCACTGTGTTATTGAAGGTCTCTAAAGCCCTGTGCTAATGACTCAAATGATTCTATTATCAATACTTGAAAAAAATCCATAGATGCTTTTACAGAAGAACCAATTTCCAGATTCTTACGAACTTTAATATTAATACAATCAATACCGGCACAGAGATAGTGTGTGATATTGTTTCATGAATAAGTTTGTTCACACATTTTTTTGTTGATGCGAAATGAGTGCAGAAAATATAAAAATCTCTTGACAATTAAAAAATCTTAAGTAAAATATTGTCGAGTGTGTAAGAATTGAGATTGGTTAAATCTCAGTTCGTAATATCTGGGCAATTCAAAATAAATAGTTCATTTTAACTAGAGAGTACTGCACGATTATTTCGTGGCAGTACTTTATAAAAAGATGAAATGCTATTTTGCATTCATCATTATATAGTTATGGGTTGGATAATAAAATCTATGTAGAGCAAGGACAAAAATGATCTTGTTGATATATTTGTGCAATAGCTTGCACAAAAGTGTGTTATTATTTGATATACACACTCATCAATTTTTCACGCACGTATTTCCCAGTATCAGTCTTACGATTTATAGAATTACTTCAAGTTTAGAGAAATTTCCCCTTTTAGCAATAATTATTCATGATATTAATTAAAGGAGAATAATTATGAAATTTACGATACAGTATTTTCTTACGTCCATTGGTAGGGGGGTTGTGTGAAAGTAGGCCAAGTATTTAATCCGTATAAAACGTTTTATGGTTCAGTGGTGCCAAACTGTCTAATGCGATACTCCAATCTTAGTCCGTCTGCGAAATTATTATGGGGTAGATTAGCCCAATTTAACGGGAAAAATGGAAAATGTTATCCGTCTGTTAAAACTTTAAGTGAAGAGCTCGGAATTAGTAAAAGACAAATAACACGGCTTCTAAATGAATTAGAAGACAAGCACTTTATTATCCGACAAAGACAGCAAATGGATGGTAGATATAGTTCAAATCATTATTTATTTTTATGGCACGAGTGTTTTGAAACGAAAATCGCAGACGTGGATGTCTCTAGAGGTGGAGACACGGATGTCCCTAAGAGTAGTGGTACAAATGTCCCCCAAATAGATTCAGGTAGAAAAGAATCACTTAAATGTGTTGATGAACACAGTTCATCAACAAACCCATCTTTGTGTGTTACTACAGAATCTACCCCAATAAAGAAGACGACTGACAAGGAGAATGATCCTTTAGCTAAGAGCAAAGAGAATTGCGTTTTGCCTCATAATGAAAAACGAAAGGCTGGAACATCCGCGTCACGACAAAAAGATTCTGACATTATGCAGATTAGGGTTGCACATGAGAAGTTTTGGAAGAGTATTTATCCTGCTGGAATATATCCAGAATGGACTGGCAAGGATATAAGGGTGGCGAAAACGCTTATTACAAAGCTAACATCCGCTATCCGGGTTGTACAGCTAATTGATTATATATCTGCTCGATGGAGGGAGCTGAATAATAAATGGGGGGTCGATGGTCCGACCTTGGAGGTAATTTTATCATATGGCGCTGGTTTAATTGGTGAGATGGATAAGTATAATGCCAGCATTAAAAGAACGCAAGATAATAGGATAAATCAGCGGATTAATCCAGAGGAGTTAGCACATGAATTTAAAAGAAAAGGTTAAAATATGGGAGTGGGCTCGAATTCCGAGCCGTTATTGGACAGAAAAAATTGATATTCCTAATAATGTAACGATCTTTACCGGTTTTAATAAAGTTCTCAAAGAAAAGTCGGGAATTATTTTTTGGAGTAATGACAATACTGATGTGGCAGTTACTGCATGTGGAGTTTTCAGTTTAAGAATAGTGTTGACTAATCAGCCCGGGTTATTCTTAAATGTCTTTGAGTTAAGCAGCGCAAAGATTGATGAGTTTGAAGAAAAGATCACAATTTGGGAGAAATGTAAAAGTACTGAGTTTTTAGTCATAGATGGCATTATGAGAGACGGGGTAAGTATGGTCATGAAACAAATGTTAATCGACATCCTTTGGCATCGATTCCATTGGTGGGTGTTTACCGTTTTAGGCATTTACTGTGATGTGGATAATATGGCAGAGCTATCGAATACCATTGGGGCTGCGGCAGCGAATTTTGTAGATAAAAATTACTTAAAGGTGAAGGTGTGATATGGCAGAAGATTTAGGTTTGGATATGGAGTTTATTGGACGGTTATTAAAGGATGGAAAAGATGGTATAGTAAAGATCAAAAAGCAGTGCTTTGACACAAAATTTTTATTTGCTCAATATCGTAATACGTATAACTATATATTGGATTTCTGGGATGAGTTCAAATCAATGCCTACAGACGATATACTACTTACCAAATTTAATGTCAATGTTGTTCAGACAGAGAAACCATTAGATTTTTTAATTGATGAGTTGCGGAATCGCAAATTATATGTTGACTTAAAAACACACCTGGGGCAGGTAATTGATAATTTAAAGGATAATAATCCACGCGAGACATTTCGGTTAATAGAAAGATTTGTTACCGATACAAGACGCACCACTATCATACGGACTAATGTGATTGACGGTTTAACTTTAAAAGATGAAATTATAGGCTCCTATTTAAAAGCAAGGAACGGAATAGTGGGGATAGAGACACCATGGGATACATTAAACATTGCAACTATGGGGTGGCAGAAAAATGAGATCTATGGTATCTTCGCCCGAACTAAAATAGGAAAAAGTATATGGATGAATATTGTAGCACATCATGCGTGGAAGAACAAACACAGAGTATTATTCGTTAGTCCGGAGATGAAGCGTAGTACGATTATGAGCCGTTTTGTTGCTTTAGATTTAAAAGTGAACTACACGCGATTGCGCGCAGGACAATTTACTAATTTTGAAGAGAACGATTTTTTTACAAGGCTAAATATGTTAAATGGTGTACCGTTTTATTTATTATCACAGGATTGGCAGATGAATTTAAATTCTATTGAGGCAGCGATAGAGCAGGTTGAACCTGAGCTGTTGATGATTGACGGTATTTATTTAGTCCGTTGTCCAGGTCAAAATCTAACGGAACGCATGGAGTATATGGCAGAGGCTTTGAAGAAGATGGTGGATCATTTTAATATTCCAATTATCATTTCGAGTCAACTCAACCGCACGGTTTCGCAAAAAGCTAAAGTAGCAGAGGTGTCAGCGATCGCTTTAAGTGATAAGTTATCGTGGTGTATGGACGTCGGTTTATGCTTATTACAAGACTCAGACTTGAAAAAATTTAAGAGAATGAAAGTTGTACCGTTAGTGTTAAGAGATGCAGATGATTTTGGTGAAATGATTCTAAATTGGAATTTTGAAACGATGGATTTTAGCGAGATCACCGCGGCGGATAATATTCAGGAGAATATTGATACCCCATGAATTTATCGGTTGCTTTGTCATTATAGATTATGGATCGTGCAACGATTGAAATGGTTTTATACAAAATGGGCATTGATATTGTGCATTTTTACAATCGGTCTGTGATGGTTAAGTGTCCATTTGGGACGGAACACGCAGGTGGCGATGACACTCATGCGTCTTTATCTATAGACGTGAATTCTTCGGTCTGGCATTGTTTCGGGTGCGAGCGGCGGGGCAAAACTTTACGTTCTTTGGTCTGGCAGTGGTGTGAAGCATTTGGATTAGATTACAAAGAATGGCGAGATAAATGTTTTGGAGATGCACAAATTGAGCGTATAGAAATTGAGTATAACAGACTGTTACAATCTTCTTATGAAGCTGGTGGGAGTAATCGTAACATTGAAAGACCTCATATTACTTTAGAGGTAATTGACTACTATCTTAAAGCCCATGGTGGTAAAGTACCAGGGTATGTCACAGGGAGAGGTGTGACTTTAGCTGTATGTGAAGAAGCATTGCTAGGATATGATGAGAGAAGACAAAAAGTTATTTTCCCAATTCGAAGTTTGCCGGACGGGGAACTGGTCGGAGGCATGACTCGAGGAATCCAGAAATCACCCGATTACTTTTTCACGCGAGGGTTTAAGAAGATTGTGTTGTATTTGGAGTACGAAACGTATAAGCACCCCTTTAGGTCGCCTTTAATAATAACGGAAGGTGGAGTTGATGCTTTAGTGTTGCGGTCTTATGAATATAACGGAGTCGCAATTTTGGGTAGCAGTATGAATGACGCTCAAGGGATGAAAGCATTAACATTAAGCCAGCAAATTAGTAGCGTGTATAATGGATCCGACGTTTCGGTTGTGGTGATGATGGATGCAGATGAAGCTGGTCTGGCAGCAAGTCAGTTGGTAATTAAGTCCTTAAAAGAGGCACATAAAGTTTTTCCTGTTTATGTTGCACATTTAAAACGCGGAGACCCTGCAGATGCTAGTAGAGAAGAAATTCAGGAGTGTATTATGTCAGTAGAAAAAATCTAACCGGTATGAAGGAATACAATTTTATCATAAAAACTGTACATCCCGTTGACAAAGAGGATTACAATCGAAGATTGAGGTCTTTGAATCGGTTTATTCTTATAGCTGCAAGGAGAAGAGCGCTGAAAAATAATATACATAAGTTTACAAAGTCTTCTCTGACAACCGCACACAAACTGATACAATAACACATAGTATGGCTGACAAATTCATTGCTGGTTACACGCGGGTCTCCACCGAGATGCAAATCGACCATGACTCGTTAACAAACCAGCAAGAACGCATCAAAGCTTACGCCTTGGCAAAAGGCAGGGAATATCGAATTTATAAGGATGCCGGGGTCTCCGCGGTTGCGTCTTGTAGGCCAATGTTTGGCCAAATGTTGGCTGATATCAAAGCAGGAATGATTGATACGGTTGTCGTGTCAAAACTTGACCGGCTTATTCGAAGTTTAAAGGATCTGATAAATCTACTGGAGTATTTTCAAAAGCATGGTGTTAATCTGGTTTCTCTTACCGAAACTCTGGATTTTTCAACCGCGTTTGGTCGGTTCGGGTTGCAGTTGCTCGGCGCGGTTGCTGAGCTTGAACGAGGAATTACCAGCGAACGCGTTGCGTCGGATATGAAAGGAAGGGCAAACCGCGGCAAGTGGAATGGCGGGGTTATCTCCTTCGGGTTTAAATGGATACCCAAGCAGAAAACTATTACAGTGAATGAAGAAGAGGCGGCTGTTGTAAAGAAGATATTCAATAATTATCTCAGGTTGAAAAGTTTTCGCGGTGTCGTGCACTATCTTAATGACTCAGGTTACAAAACCAGGACCGGACGTGCCTGGTCATCCACGACTATCAAAAGAATATTAAGAAATCCGCAGTACTGTGGCACTTTGACATACAACAAACGATATAACTTTGGCAGCACTTCCCGACCAAGGGACGCTAAAGAACACATGATTATAGAGGGCGTATTTGAACCGATAATTTCAAAGGAGATATTTCAGGAAACGAGTGTGATTTTACGAGAACAAATAAGAATCCCGCCGCGAGTTATGAATTCACAGTATCTTTTAACCGGTCTTGTCCGATGCGGAGTTTGTGGTTATGGAATGAACGGATGTACTTATCATGATTTAAGAAAGTCGGGTCGAGTTTTTTCATATTACAAATGCAAACAACATGCGGAAATGGGGAAATCGGTCTGCCCGGGGAATACCATTAAAAAGCAAGAATTGGACGATTTGATTATTAATGAGTTAAAGTCTTTTGTGGTAAACTCAGCGAAGTTAAAAGATAAGATAAAGGATTTCGAGGATGAGTTCAATGAAGAAACTCAGCCATTGATTTCAAGGTTTAAGCTATTGCAAGCAAAAGCGGGGAATATCGAAGGGCGCATTGCAAAGATATTTGAGTTGTATGAAGATGCTTTAATAACACAGGATGAGTTCAGTATGCGAAAAGCGAATATTGAGAAAGAGAAGGAGCTGACTGAAAAGGAAATTATCGAAATTGAGTCTAAGCTTCAAGAGAAGCCCAATGTCGACTTCTCGGTGACGCTGGATAATATTAAGAATTTGGCGGATGTATTTGATGAGTTGAATATTTACGAGAGGAAGGAATTATTGAGAACCCTTATTGCCGAGATACGGGTTTGGAAGCATGAGGTAGAGTACGATCTTTATGGATATCCCGATGTTATTAGTTATGAGTCGCACCGATGTCTCCGTAATTACGACCAGCAAAAACTTCAGAGTAAAATTACATTAAGCGTCTCAAGGTATCCTGACCGGACCTTTAGTGAAAGATTACGTAAGTATAGGTTGACTGCCGGATTAAAACAATCGGAATTGGCTCGCCAGCTTGGTGTTGATGAAATGACTGTTGTGAACTGGGAGATCGGGCGGAATGCACCTTGCAAGAAATACAGAAAGAAAATCAGTGAGTTATTACTGGTAAGTTAAATGATCAGGGGCGGGATTGCTCCCGCCCCTGAGGTTAATAGTTATTAGCGGATTATCTCACGAGTACCATCTTCTTAGTCGCATCGTAGTCTTTGGTCTTTAGTCTGATGAAGTAGATACCATTAGATTGTGTTCTTCCAATTTCATCTCTACCGTTCCAGCTCATTGTGTAATAACCGGGATTGATTTCATCACTTATCAACGTATTTACCAATCTTCCAACTGAGTTATAAATCTTTAAGTCGACTTTAGTCTTGGCTGGTATCTGAAATCTTATCTGAGTCAGACCAGTAAATGGATTTGGCTTTGGTGCCTGAAGCATCGTTGGAATTGGCAGTTTTTGAATTCCTGCGCTCTGCGGTCCAGAACCTCCACCACCGCTGTCATTAATAACTTCGTATTCGTATAGTTTAAAATCGGCAAGCGCAGCAAAAGCACCACGAGTTTTTATAATCTCTAAAGCAGACGCTAAATCCTCTTTATAACTATTTGGAGAAATAAAGATGTTAATGGTTTCTGGTACTTCTGGATTTACTCTCATGGTTGCAGCAAGGGTATCTTCTACCTCTAATTTCTGACGTATCGTTCCGGTTGTATCCTGATACACAATTGCTTGGAATAAATAGTTTTTGCACGGGTCTAAGTATTTTAATAAATAATCAAGATTAGCGCCATAGTCAATTTTGTAATCACCATAATCAATATAGCCGGTTCTTAATTCACAGTACGGCGAGGCAACTTCCTCTCCGACTTTGCCATCGTAATATGTGACTTCTTTGATTTCACCGGGGATTCCGTACGGAAATAGATATTTGTTAAACTTAACTTCGTAGAGTTCGTTCTTTGTTATTTCATCGGTATAACAGTAATAAACCATGACTTCCGGTACTTTCGGGTTAATTACTAAAGCATTAGCATGTACATAGCTCACATTATTTGCATCTGGTGTCAGGCATAGAATCTTGTCGCAGATATTAGCATAAACTTTGTATGAATCATCTGGGCTTTGTTCCTGCCATAAGACTACATTACCGCTTGTCATTTGTGGATAATCAGAATTCATATCTGGGCTATTGCTCAAGTTTTCTGGGTCTTTCCATTTATCATATTCTGAAGGTTCCCAGACATAGCGTTGTTTTCTAATAATTTCTCCGATACCATTCTCATTATTC
>Ga0315279_10010805_pt1 | contig 10668 bp, 12 predicted proteins | sample YL17G06_20_MG_FD_203694 | JGI IMG/M metagenome (GOLD analysis project Ga0315279, IMG submission 203694) | Sediment microbial communities from Yellowstone Lake, YNP, Wyoming, USA - YL17G06_20 | ecosystem: Environmental > Aquatic > Freshwater > Lake > Sediment | place: USA: Wyoming | collected...
ATTTGAAAACTGATACAATGAAATGAATATCATTCAAATCCATATGTCCTCGAACGCCTCTTTGAATACATAGGTCGAGCATTTCCTCAATATATTGTCGTGGTCTATATCGCGGTCGCCCTTTCAATATCCCAAGACCACGGATAGTAAAGAACGCGAAGGCGAGGTTTGGATATGATCCGTCCGAATCCTGCATACACCTTAGATATTCCTTAGACTGATCATCCTTCAAGTCCATGCTCAGTAGCGAGAGAGTAGAAAGGGCGTAATATGTATCGGGTGCATTCGGTTCTTCCAGTCGATAGAAGCAATATCCGCCGCGTTTGCAACGACGAGCAGTAATATATTCGAGGACCTCTGATTGAAGATTTATTCTGCTATCATTCATCAACGTACCCCATCATCTTCGGTATCTTCCCGCTCAGCTTCGATAGTTCTTTGTTTTATGATAAGATGTTTTGGAAGGAAGAATGAATTTGCAACAATCGTGGGTATCACAGCACTTAATATGACCGCAGCAACCAGAAATGAATATTGGGCTTGATTGATAATACCATGTGAATAACCAAAGATGGCCGAGATCGTCCCGAAGGTCAGTCCAGTGGACATCAGAAGGGTATAATACCATTGCTCTTTTTTATTTGTTTTGAATCGTCCGATGACAGGATAGAGCCCGAAAGTCTTTGAAACGACCTTTCCACCCAAGAGCCCAAAAAGCACAAGGGGCGCAATGATGATATCGGGTATCGACACCAAGGAACCTGCCCGGAGGAAATAAAAAGGAGTAAAGAACCCGATGGTCATGGTCCGCATCCGTGAGATATATTCATCATCCTTTCCAACCACCTCGGCAAGGACCATTCCCAAGATGTATGCAGGCAGAACTGCTTCGCTACCGGACCAGATGGCAAGGGCCCCTAGTCCAAAGAGTACTAGGAGGATCCATTTCGTCCTGATCCCTCTATGTTGAAATCGGGGAAAGACCCGTGATGTGATGAACGGCATCGCTCCGAAGGCCACAACAGAAGTTACTATGAAAATAACGGTCTTATATGTGAAAGGTGAAAACAATAGGCCGAGGGCAATGACCGTGGCCAGGCCGTTGACAAAGCATGCTCCAAGCACGCCTTTACCGAAATCGGTTTTATGAAAACCGTATTCCACGATCACTGCATAGACCACGGCCATGGAGGTTGTGGACAGAGCAACCCCTGCAAGCAGGCTCGCCTGTGAGGACCATCCCAGTATATGGTATGCAAGGAGAGTGCATCCGATGAAGGGCGCTGTAAACCCTACGATGCCGATTATTATTATTTCATTATAACAACGCCGTAAGGTTTTAGAATCAAGCTCAGTCCCAGACAGAAATGTCAAAAGCACCGCTCCAGCGGAAGCAATGAACTTGAGCCAGTCATCATCTGACTGGAGCGCGCCCTTTCCGAAATAACTGTTAGCAATAAAACCCGCTATGGCGCCAATACAAATCTCGATCAGTGCGGAGGTGACCTTCAACATTCGGGCTACGATGATCGCGACGAGCGCAAGGCCCAGCCACATGAAGGCATAGAGAAACGTATCATCCAAAAGGATCACCCCAGTCATTATAAGCTGAAAAAAGCCGCGATTGCATTCGATGGCCTAACGCAAATGCTCTATCGCTTTGATTCGTACTGACCGCCATCCCACTGTCCCCCGATTCAGGAAAATAGAAGTCATCAGCCCAGGGGAAGGCGGTTGGTGGTGGACTTCATCACCATTTGTGTACGCTTACGCCGATTATTATTCGAGATTAAATATTTTATTATTGGACTGCACCACAAAAAGTGAACCCGAAAAATAGGATTCAAATCAGAACGAACCCCTTTCGCTTAAATTTCTATCCTGACCCCGGCGGGTCCGTCTATTTTTTTTTTCCTTCGACGAGCATTCGAATCCATTTCGATTAGATTTTTAAGCGAAGCCCAACGAGTCCACAGTCTTTCTTATTTCCCTTAATTTGGTCTCTTCAGATTTGTTACTGACGGTTGAATCCCACGTTCCACGACTCAGTTCATTATGTGGTATATGCATCTGATAATCTGTTTAGTAAATGTCTCAGTCACCCATCATCGAGATTTCGGAGTACCTCGTCGGAAACGGCAAGGCCTTTTTCGGTGAGGGAATATCTCAGATAACTGTGGTCCCGCCGGGATTGTATTAACCCTGCGCGCTTCAAGCAAGCCAGATGATATGAAAGCTTGCTATCTGGAAATGAGACGGCCGCCTTAATGATGCACACGCAAAGCTCTCCGTGCCGGAGCAATAATAGTATCCGGAGCCGTACGGGTTTGGACAGGAGGGAGAACTTCTTAGATGCTTTCTTAAGCGCCTTATTCGCGGGTTGTTTCCGGAGTAGCTCGGCGAGGCCGCCGCATCCCTGCATTTCCGTCTTTATGTCATCTGGAATGGAACATCTCATGGATATGTAAATGGAAATCCCATTATTTATAGTTGTTTCAAAATTATTTGAAACCGCAATTATTATATATCATGCAACCCTATTTCATTTCAAGATGATTTGAAATACCTCGGAGGCATGAACACGACAAGCCCGTTCCTCGAACCCTTCATCGCTGGCCTTGAGACGCTCTGGGCCTATGTCGCGGCTCATGTAGTCTTTTGCCTTATCCCCGCGTTCTTCATAGCAGGCGCAATAGCAGCCCTTGTGAAAAAGGACGTGATACTCCAGTACTTCGGCTCGGACGTGAAACCCTGGTTGTCTTACTCCATTGCATCGATTTCGGGAACGATTCTTGCGGTCTGCTCGTGCACGATCCTTCCGATATTCATGGGCCTTTATAAGAAAGGCGCGGGCATCGGGCCAGCGACCGCATTTTTATTCTCTGGTCCTGCAATCAATGTTCTGGCAATCGTGTACACTGCGCAGCTTCTAGGATGGGGCCTCGGGTTGGCCCGTGCGGTGAGCGCCATCCTTCTCTCGGTAGTCATCGGGGGTGCTATGGCGTTCATCTTCAGGAAAGAAGAAAAGACCCTCAGAAAACAAAAGAAAAAAACTAAGTTGACATCGGGGCTAGGGACCTCTGAAGAGACCAAGCCCCATTGGGTCATCCTGCTCTTCTTCTCGTTCCTTGTAGCTATCCTTGTCATCGGGACGACCACGATAGCGATCTGGATCCGGCTATCTATCATTTACATATTAACGATTGGATTATTCGTGCTGATTCTCAGATATTTCAATAAGGATGAGCTCACCGACTGGGGTTACGAGACTTGGGACCTTACTAAGAAGATATTTCCCATACTCCTCGCAGGAGCATTTTTCGTGGGGTTCATTGCTTACTTCCTTCCACCCGAGACTTTCCGGCCATATCTCGGCGGTAATTCACTGATGTCGTGCTTCGTGGCATCTATTCTAGGTGGCTTTCTCTACATGCCGACCCTCCTGGAAGTGCCCATTGTAGGTACGACCCTTGGTTATTCATCAGGTGTCATGGGCGGAGGCCCGGCCCTGTCCCTGCTTCTATCGGGCCCAGCGGTCTCGTTGCCCAGCATATTGGTCCTTTATCGTCTAATCGGAGCAAAGAAGGCAGCCGCCTATATATTACTTGTAATAATGACTGCGACGATCGCGGGATTCATATACGGACAAATAATAGGATAATTGCATAGGATTCAAGGTGAATATATGGCAAAAGGGACAAAGCCTTGCTGTGCGGCGGCCGCAATCGCTCAGGTCCGGTACTTGACGGTTAACGGGGCCCGGATCGGTATTACAAACCTGGATGAGATACTCAAAAGTGCGAAGACCGTTGCATCTGATGGAGAGGGCGCAATACGCACAGAACTATTGCGACTTGTAAAAATATACAACTATGTCCCTTCTCAGGCCGAGAAGGCCTACGAGGATGCGTTGTACTCTGAATATTTGAAGACGGGAGGAAGCCACCAATGAAATCCGTACTATTCGTATGTGTACACAATTCTGGCCGTAGCCAAATAGCAGAGGCTTTCTTTAATTATCTCGCCAAGGGTAATCTACGCGCATTTTCCGCCGGGACCAAGCCCTCCACTATAGTAGACCCAACGATCATCGAAGTAATGCTAGAGGTTGGCATCGATATCAGTGAAAAGAGGCCCAAGGCGCTGACCCTCGAGATGATAGAAAAAGCTGATCTTATGATAACGATGGGTTGCGGGGCCGATATTGGTTGTCCCGCAAGATACGTGAAGACAGAGGATTGGCAGTTGGAGGACCCGACCGGAAGAGCACTTGAACAGGTAAGAGCAATCCGCGATGATATCAAAGCGAGAGTAATACGACTTATCGAGGAAATTCGCTTGAAAGATGATTGAGGATGTAGGGTGATGACATGAAGATCGAAGTGCTAGGAACAGGATGTGCGAAGTGCAAAAGGCTCGAGGAGAACGTGCGCAAGGCGCTCAAGGAGGCCAAGATAAAGGCGGATGTCGTGAAAGTGGAGGACCTGCAGGAGATAATCGACCGCGGCATCATGTTCACGCCGGCGCTCATCATAGATGGCGACGAGAAGGCCGTCGGAAGGGTGCCGAGCGTGGAAGAGATAAAGAAGATGATAACAGGAGGTAAATGACATGTCTGGAAAATGTATGTGCGAACCGTCGGAGATATTGATATTCCCTTGTTCGGGGGCGTCCAATTGCGGGCAGGTCACGAACGAAGTCGGCCTTAAGCTTCGTGAGAACGGAAAAGGGACCATGTACTGCACTGCCGGTATCGGTGGCCACGTCAAGGCTCTTGTGGAAGGCACCAAGCAGGCCAAGATACTGGTTGCGATCGATGGATGCCCAATGGGATGTGCAAAGAAATGCCTCGAGGCCGAGGGATTTTCGGCCACCGTGCATTTCATCGTATCCCAAGAGGTCACTATGACGAAGGGCTACACAAGGCCCGGAAAAGAGGACGTGTCGAAAGCATACACACTCGTTGAGAAAAAGCTCGAGCTGGCAAGGGCGGAGCGTTAAGGGATAATGTACGGGTGGTCATGGGATTGGGCGACTGCCAAAGGATGAGCCCGAAAGGACAATGGAAATCGTGCCCGCATTGTGGAGCGAGGGTGAGCAATAAAAATTTCAACAAGCACCTTCGCAGGTCGCATGGGACTGGCCAATCCCGACCAAAGCGCAGACGCCATACCAAATCCGGAATTGGAGTTAAAAAAAAGATATTTAGTAAAAGAATTCTCTAGGGATCATTGCTAAATCGGTTATCAGCTCGGATGTTGCTGAATTTTTCTGTTTTCCCTGAAACCCAGCCGATACGCTCGGCCTTCCTGCAATCCACGATTGGCAGGTATGGCTTGATATCCAGAAGTGGTGTACCATCTAAAATATCCACATCTTCCACTTCAAGAATTCGACCGGATACGGATACAAGTCTAACGACAGATATACCTAAAGGATTCGGCCTTTTCGGGGCACGGGTCGCGAACACGCCTCTCTCGACATCCTCTGCATAGGGTTTCACCATGAGCGTAAACCCTTTGCATTCGTGAAAATGATAAAGCAAGATTATATGTGAGAAACCATTCAAATCGGTCAAGCCATCAGCAAACTCATCAAATATCTCAATCTGTCCCTTGATCCCGACCGCTCCTTGAGGTTGAATAGGGGTTCCTTTCGGCTCCTTAAAAGGCGTGCGGATAACCCCAATCGCCTTGTACTGTATAATTTTTTCATCGACTGTCATGCAAATCACAATCCGACATCACTTTGCGTTCATATAACATTAATTAAATTTGGGGACTTTGATTCCGAAGCGCGTGCGATATTCCTGCCTGATTCGCCTCGGGCTATTCGGCATGATTTGTTTCACCACTTTCAGGGTCTCTTCAACAGGCATGCATCTGTATCGGGTATTGTATTGGGGCAAGTCAATGGCATCCTTGGCAGACATCATCGGTCGTCGCCAATTTCAAGAAGCCTTCAAGATAATCCGAAACGGCATCCTTCACATTACCTGTGGCCCCGATGTAGACTTTGATCCCTTTCTCTTGCATACCGATCAAAGGTCTGCGACCGATACCGCCGATGAGGACTATCTCGACACCTTCCTGCTCTAGTTTCTGAGCAGGGACCATGCAGTCATGCTCTGTGGGGTTAGCCAGTTCCCATGCTTTCACGATCTTTTTTCCTTTCAATTCGACGACCGTGAACACCTCGCAGTGTCCGAAGTGCGCCGAGACCATTGCATCCAATCCACCCGGTTTGAAACTTGGTACTCCTATCTTCATACCCTCTCCTCCTTCTCGATGCATCTGCCGCCTTTTCTTTGGCGCCTTGATTGTCTGCAATTTGCCTTATCTACGATGAAATGACCACCCTTTATCTCGATGGCCTTTCCATGGACCAGAGCATCGGTCATCTTCCTTCTTCCACTCTGGAGGTCGTTCCAAAAGGCACGCCTGGAGACCCCCATCCTCTTTGACGCCTGTTCCTGCTCAAGCCCTTCCAGATCCATCAATCGAAGGGTCTCCAATTCCTCAATCGAAAGCACCACAAGCTCAAGGTCATACAACGGTATTCCTCTCGGCTTGAAATATGTGACCTCCGGGACTTTGCTGACCCTGCGTTTGCACTTTGGTCTTCCACCGTGCATTAATTAATCTCATATGCGATAAAGTATATAAATATATCTACAAGGATACGTCGATAGTTAATTGTGGCCCGAACCTTAAAAAGTGGACAGAGTGAAGGGCAACTAAGCCATAACGAATACCTTTCGCTTAGATCTTTAACCGGACCCCGGCGGGTTCGTGCCTAGCTAGCAGGGCTAGGGCCGGTAAATCAGTTGCCATGGCTCCATATTCCATCGCCGACCCGTCAGTCTGGCATCCTCGATGGAATACATGTCCTGGATTACTTCAACTTCAGTTTGTTGCTCCATAGAGCGCTCCAAAATCTCGTGCAGCTCCTTGAACCTCGGATGATCCTTTCGTAAGAAGAAAAGGTACAAGGTCGGACATGTCATGAGATGGACCCGCACGACCCCCCGTTCCGTGTCTTCCTTAAGGCCCATCACGATATCCTTGCGCGGCATGTCGATCCATCTCTTAATCTATTGATTTTGTTATTTATATTTATTTTGATTATGTGTCATTATTTAAGTTCGGTCCTTAAATCTTTAGGCGAGTCCCGGCAGGTCCGCTTTATCCTTTCCCGAGCAGTTCAGCCAAGATTGTCGCCATCCTCTTCCAGAGCTCTCCAGACCTCTCGCGCTCCCTCTCGATCGCGTGCCTGACCCTCTCGATGTCGTTCTGCAGGCTGGTCCTGTAGTCGGAGTAACCCGATCCTACGAGCTTTGAATCCTCCCTTTGCAGTTCGTTCAGCTTCCCATCCATGTCCCGGATGGCCTCGTCGATTCTGCGGAGCTCCGCGTCCGCCTCTTCTAATTGCAAACCGACCGTCTTGACCTTGTCCGCCCCGAAGATGCCTTCGATGAAGCCCTCCTTCGAGCTCTGGATTTCCCTGAACAGGTTGACCACATCGCTGTAGTGCTCGTGCTTGAAGAGCTCGCGCGAGTAGAGCAGGAAGCTGGCCTTGTCGCCGATACGGGCGAAGGCCTTACCCAGCGCATTCCAGGCGTAGTCGGACTTCCCGCGCTCCATCCAATCATCGTAGATGGCCTTGAACTTGGATAGGTTGGTCCCCGCGGCCGCAATCTGCCCGGCGAACTCCTTATCGTCCTTCGCGGTGGCGATGTCCTGATTGGTGTCCCATTCGGGCTTGACCTTCATGACCTCGCCGTAGAGCTTGATGGCCTCGTCGAACTCGCCGTTGCTGTGTGCCCCACGGGCCTTCTCGTAGAGGGCCTTGGCCTTAGCGTCACGTGCCTTGAGCTCGGTTATATGGTCCACGAGCCTCTTCAGCCGGACCTCGTTCTCCTCGAACTGCTTGAGGCGCTGGCCGTACCACTCTGAATTCGAGGACCAGGGTGCCTCCGAGATATGCTTCTGAAGCATGGTCTTGGCCTCGGCCTGCTTCTCGCGGACGATTTTCATGCAGTCCTCCGCGCCGCCGTAGTTCGGGAAGGCGTAGGGCTGTTGATCGCCCTTCAAATCCACGTCGGCCTTCGCGAGGGCCGCTTCGCACTCGAACTGGAACCGGGCCTGGAACAGCCAGCCGTTCCTGTCGACGACCTCCTTCAGGTACCTGGGTATCTCGTCGTACATGGGATAGACGAGCTGGGCCTTGGCCCCGTACTGGAGAGATAGGTTTATGCGGTCGGGGCCCGTCGAGAACAGGGACTGCTTGTCCCCGCCTATGCTCGCCAGGACCTTCCTCCCCTCGGCAAGGACCTCGTCGGCCGCCGCCTTGACCCGGGCCAGATCTGTCGGGTCCACGAACCTCGGCGCCTTGAACTCCGCATACTGGGGCGATGGGAAGTCGAGCTCGACGTTGTAACCGTTCCCTTCCTTGTCCCAGCCTATGAGGCCCACATGGACCTTCGTCTTCGGTTGGGTGATATTGTCGATGAGCTCGAGGGCATCGACGGGTATCTCGTAGGCCTTGATGTAATCGGACCGGCCCTGGACCCCGTCCAAGAGTTTCTCTTTGTAGATGTAGTTGCTAGCGATGAGCAGCTGGTACCTGATATATTCCTTCTTAGGGTGCTTGATGCGAATCCTCGTGCCCTCCCAGACCTGGTTGACGTAGGGGCCGATCGATTCCTTACGCCCGGACGACTGCGGGTCCGGGACGAGCTCGACGCCCTTCTCCGTTGTCTTCAGGAGCCAATCGTCCTCCGTCGATGGCAGGGCCCATCTCTTGTTCGGATCGAGGAGCTTGGCACCGCTGAGGACGTATCCATCGGGCTGGCGGACCTCGAAGGGGAGCTCGACGCAGTTCCCCTGTGCATCCAGGCCCAGGACGGCATAGTAGCAGCGTGCGTACGGGTCCGTCACGTTGTCCACGAAGGTGTCCGCATCCGGAACATGGTCGAACACCTTGACGAAATCCAGCCTGCCCTCGATCGCGTCCTCGGGTTTGTTAATAGATTTTGTGGCGATGATTATCCTGTATCTGAGGTCTGGCCTCGGATCCTTTATCCTGATCCTTGTCCCGTAGATGTGCTGCGTGGAAGGTATGGTCGAGAGCTTTGAGGGATATTTCGTAGCGCATACCGGCGTCGGTACCGCTGGTTCGACACGAGGCTGATCGCAAGGCAGCGCTGGCTTGGTGACACATGAGGGGTACGGGGGTGCAGGGCTGGCAGGCGGTACCGGGGGCTCCATCTTCCCCGTCCCCGGAGGTGGGACCTTCGGTGCTGTCGGCGCGCCTGCCCCTGGGGCCGTGCCCGCAAACCGTACTGGGGCCTTGAACTTCGCCTGCGAACCCTCCACGGTCTGGAACTTCTCGACGGCCATCATGTTGCCCTTCTTGTCGACGGCCACTACGGAATAATAATTGCGGGACCCCTGAGGCGACGCGTCGTCTATGGCCTCACCCGTCCCCGCGGGAACCTCGTAGAGCTTGGCGAAGTCCAGCTGGCCCGCGAAGAGCTTTTCGAAGTCCTCGGGCCTGTTGATGCTCTTGCCTGTTAGGACCACGACGCGATATGAGGTCCAATCGCCCGCGGGGGCCTCCCATGAGATGCCGATGCCGTCGGGCCTCTGGCCGTAAGGAATGAACTTGAGAAATGTTGGGGTGTAGGGCTCCTTGAGGAAGGTCGGGTTCTTGAGGTCCATGTTCACCGAATCGTTGACCTGGAAGTTGGGCTGGTGGTAGTTGCCGGTTTTATCGACGGCGAACACGGTGTAATAGATACGCTGGCCCTGGGGGCTCCTGTTGTCCAGGACGCAGTTGCAGTCGGCGGGCAGGGCCACCTTCACGACGCCTTCACCGGCCTTGGCGCCCGTGAGGAGGGCCTGGACCTCGTTGTTCCCGATGCTCTTCGGCGAAAGGTAGAGCTCATACCGGTCCACATCTACGTTCCCGGGCCGGTCCCAGGCCACACCGAGATAGGTCGGTCTCTGGGAATATGGCACCATCTTCAGTGAAGCAGGATAATTCGGCATCGTTTTCCCCCAGGAACCGACGTGTTGGACTTGATATAAATATATCTGAGGACGGAAAATCGAATCTTCCCGGTCGGTTGTTCGAGGAATCGTCTATGGTCGAGAACGGGACCCCGACAAGGATATTTATTTTAATGGGCATACTCAATCCGTACAATTGGATGGAGCCAGGATGTCGAAGATATCTTCGGGACCGAAGGACGAGGCCGTTATACCGTTCTCGAAGGGCCGCGGTGGCCTTGGTCGGTCCTGGTCCAGGATGCGAAGGTCTGACAAGGCCCTGCTGACCTTCTTTTGCATCTTGCTGGTCACCATGGTCATCATCGTCCTGATATCCTATCCTTACTCCAGTCTCGAGGATCTGCTAATCCTGTTCCCTCTGCTAGGCGGGTTCGTGGCAGTCTTCTTCCTTACCGGGATACCCGCTTTGGCGATCTATCTGAGGAAGGGCCAGGTATCGACGGTCTGGCTCCTATTGACCCTGGCCATCATATCGTTCGTCTATATGCTGTCCCTTAACATCACCAACGGGAACGATAAGCTCCCTTCCCCCTTCATGGACCATGGTGTCCCCGGACATCTGGCCTTTTTCTTTTTGTATGCCCTGGCATTCCTG
>Ga0315279_10010806_pt1 | contig 10667 bp, 4 predicted proteins | sample YL17G06_20_MG_FD_203694 | JGI IMG/M metagenome (GOLD analysis project Ga0315279, IMG submission 203694) | Sediment microbial communities from Yellowstone Lake, YNP, Wyoming, USA - YL17G06_20 | ecosystem: Environmental > Aquatic > Freshwater > Lake > Sediment | place: USA: Wyoming | collected...
CCATCGCCTGGCAGGGCAAGAGCGGCGAGGTGACCATCGGCGGCGCCACCATCTTCCAGGCCATCCGCGCGGCGGCGGCCAAGGGCGCCGGCGTCACCTACTCGATCGACGGCTCGGGCGCGGCCGGCGCCGACGTCGGCATCGCCGTGATCGGCGAGAAGCCCTATGCCGAAATGTTCGGCGATACGGTCGACCTGCGGCCGGCCAAGGAAGACGTCGAGGCCGTCACCAACATGAAGCGGGCGGGCATCCCGGTGGTCGTCGTCCTGCTCTCGGGCCGGCCGTTGGTCATCGACCAGGTGCTCGATCAGGTCGAGGGTTTCGTTGCCGCGTGGTTGCCGGGAACCGAGGGCCAGGGCGTCGCCGACGTGCTGTTCGGCGACTACAAGCCCACCGGCAAGCTCTCCTTCACCTGGCCGCGGTCGGTGGAGCGGTTGCGCGCCGATCCGCTGTTCAAGTACGGCTACGGCCTGAGCTATTGATGTTTGTTCTTTGCGCCTTGTGTGGCCGGCAAGCGCGGGGTTGTGCTCCGCAAACGGCCTCGTGTGGCCGCAGAGGACCGCACTTCCTCGCTGGGGGACTGGCCGAGTAGATGCTCCTTGACGGTTCGTTTTGCTGGTTCTGTGGCCAGAAACCGTCCGCCCCACGCAGAAAACGGAAGGAGCGCGTTGCGAGAACTGCGTTGGCGGCCCATTCTCGCTACTTCCGGATTTATAAGCACTTACGCCTCGCCCGGTCTCCGCTTTTCTGGCACAGCAATGGCTTGCGTGGAATGAGGTGCGTGGAATCAGGTGTTGACGGACGATAAGTAGGTGTGTAAGCTGCAGTGGCCAGGGGGATGAATTTGTCGGTCACGCGACTATCCTGGTTACCGGGGCTGGGCTCATCGGTCCTGAGAACTGAATCCGACAAACCAAGCTGAGGTTCGACATGAGAACCACCGTCGGCACTATCCTCGGGATTCTGCTGCTGGGCGCGAGTGTCTTTCTTGTTGAGCGCTCGATCATCGCCGGCGCGCCACGCGCCGACGACTTCGGCCGAGCGGTCAGCGACCTGGCCCGCAACGGCGAAACACCCGACATCCTCGGCCGCCGCTCCGCGCTCGAAGCCTTCGACCAGCGCCAAGTTCGGTCTTTGCTCTATCAGAACAACCGCTACCTGAAAGCGCTAGCGATTCACGAACTACGAACACGCGGCGATCACGCCGAGGAAGCGCACATCGCGCGTATCGTCCGCGAGCAACCCTTCAATCGGCGGGAGACCGTGTTCGACCCGCACGGCTTTATCGGCCCCGATAGCGCGGTGCTTCTCGCTTCGGCCGAATACGTCGCCCGCTTTCATAAGTCATCGTCGCTCCCCGCCATCTGGACGCGCCGCGAGATTTCGGAAGTGCCGTGCTGGTTTCTGCGCACGTTCCGGCACATGGACGCCGGCTGGATACGCGCTTCGGCCAAGCTGGTGCACCGAGAAAGCGAGCGCCAGGCGCTCAGCTACCTGATATCGGCAACGGCAAAGCCGGAGAACACGGAAGAACTCTCGGAATTGCTGGAGCAAGAGCGCGGCACCGTCTGGGAGGGTGCGGTGCGCGCCTGCGAACGGCTCAACCTCGATGGATGCTGGTCCTCGCTCGACGCCTCGCTGTCCCTCCACGACCCCCGCGAGCAATTGATCGCCCGCATGAGCCAGTTCCGTAAAGGCAAAGCCTCGGAGCAGGTGCTCTTCTCCGCCGCCCGCGCGGTCGCTGCCGCCGCGCGCGCCCAACCGTCCCCCGACGCACAAGCTGCCTTGCTCATGACGCTGTATGAATTCCTCGGCCTCGCCCACACAACTCATCTGCGGCTGCCCGCCTCGCTCATCGGCGAACTTCAACAGACCGGGTCGCCCGCGATTCTCGCGGCGCTGGATTCGCTCGTCTCGTCGGAAAGGGCCGGAAGGAGGGACGCGCGATGAAGAAGGTCGTGGGCGTTGTTTCCGCTCTCCTTCTGTTCGTCCTTGCCTGCACGGCGTATTACAGCAGGCAAGGCAGCATTCTGGGCGGCCTTCATTATTCGGGTAGCTTCATTCACCGGGAGATGACGCGCCTGCTTTTTAAGGAGGGCGACTGGGGGAAAGTCGAAGCGCTGGCCCTGTCGGAGGCCGAGTATCCGGATCTCTACCGCTTTAAGGAAACGATCCTGGTACCCGGCACAGAAGCGGGTGGCGACTGGCCAAACAACTGGGGATGCTCGGTGGCGGATTGCCGCGTGGCCAAGGAAGAGGACGCACACTATGCACCTGGCATCAGCGGACCGAATAAGTCGATCCTTTACTGGATGGGGAACGAAGGCCTGTGGGAAATCCGGATGTTGTCCTCGCACGCGCAAGGGAGAATCTCCGAGGCGTACACCGAACTCGGCTACATCGTCCATCTCACGGAAGACAATACCGTTCCCGCACACGGTCGCGTGATCTTCCACGGACCCGATTACTATTACGACTACCTCTCACTCGGCGTTGTGCTCGGCCAGTACCTGGACGACGACAGCGAAACGATTGCCCCGAGAAAGGACAACTTTGAAACTGAAGCGTCCTACCGCAACGCGGGCGACTTGATCCCAATCAGTCCTGCCGATTACTTCCGGCTTCTCGATCAGACCCGCCAACCTGGTTTCCCTTGCATCGAGTTCAGAAAGTTCTGGTTGCGGCGCGAGGAGTTCACGTCTCCACTGGAAAGGTACGGTTGGGGGGCCTATGGCATACGCTCGACCCTCACCTGCGGGGACCCCGATAGCCAGCACGATGAGGATTGGTACTCTGACGACAGCGACCCAAATCTTACCCTCGCTCGCAAGGGCATGTATGCAGCGCTGCGGTTGGCATCTGACGCAATGCAACGGTACTCCAAGATGTTTCCGCCGCTCGTCAGCGTACCGACTGGTACCATTTCAGTCGATTTTTCCGCCGGACCGGCTTCCAGCGACATTGCCATCCAGGAGAACCGCACACAGAACGTAACCGTAACTGTTACGCACCGCGGCACGGGCCAGGCGGTGCGGGGCACGCTGCTGCCGTGCCCCGGCCCGGCGTGTCTCCAGACCATCTCGCAACTGGTAAAACCCCTGTACTGGCAGAACGATTCAGCGAAGCTGCCGTGGGGAGCAACGCCCACCCTGCAATGGGACGGCACGCTGGCCGATGGTTCGCGGGTCCCGTCCGGCCAACAGTTCCTCGATATCGTGGTGACAGACGCCGACGGAAACCGCGCCGTAAAAACTGTCGCGCTGAACATCGGCGCCCCGGCCTCGACATTGACTGTATCACCCGGGCTTGCGTGGGGCTTCGGGAACATCCTGGTTGGCGCTTCGCTTTCCCAAATATTCACCCTGGGGAATGGGGGAAGCGTGAGTCTGCGCGTAGCAAGTCTTGCGCTATCCGGTACGGACGTGGGGCAGTTCTCCCTCAATTCGCCCGACTTGCCGTTCGACATTGCTCCAGGGGCGCCTCAGGACGTGACGGTCACTTTCCAGCCGACTTCTGCGGGAGTCAAAACTGCTGCGCTGATCATAACCTACGGCGGTACCCTCACCCAGGCTGTCAGTCTGCGTGGCAGCGGCATTGCGACCACAGGTAATGCGGTGGGTATCATTAGCACCGTTGCCGGCAACGGGACCGCTGGCTTCTCGGGCGATGGGGGGTCGGCCACGAGTGCTTCGCTCTACTATCCCTGGGGTGTCGCAGTGGATGCTGCCGGCAACCTTTACATCGCCGACTCCCAAAACTGGCGTGTCCGCCGTGTGGACCTCAGCGGAGCAATCTCGACCGTGGCCGGAAACGGAACCTGGGGCTTCTCAGGTGATGGCGGTTCGGCCACCAGTGCCTCGCTTTACTTTTACGTGGATCTGGCAGTGGATGGCGTGGGCAATCTCTACATCGCTGGCGACCAGGATTCTCGTATCCGGCGTGTAGATCCCAGCGGAACAATCTCGACCGTGGCCGGGGCCTCGACCTCGCAGGGCTTCTCAGGCGACGGCGGTCCGGCCACCGCTGCCTTGCTCAATTTCCCTAGCGGTGTGGCGGTGGACGCCGCCGGCAACCTCTATATCGCCGACAGCAACAATAACCGCATTCGCCGTGTGACTGCCGACGGAACCATTTCTACGGTCGCTGGGAACGGGACCGCAGGCTTTTCCGGGGATGGCGGGCCGGCTACGAACGCATCGCTGCATCAACCGCAGCGTGTGGCGGCGGATACCAACGGGAACCTTTACGTCGCCGACTGGTGGAATCATCGTATCCGCCGTGTAGATCCCAACGGGACAATATCGACCGTGGCCGGGAACGGGACCTCGGGCTACTCAGGCGACGGCGGGTCGGCCACCAGCGCGTCGCTCCAGTATCCCATGGGTGTGGCGGTGGACGCCGCCGGTAACCTCTATATCGCTGATTCTCGCAACAACCGAATCCGTCGCGTGACTGCCAACGGAGTAATTTCGACCGTCGCAGGGAACGGGATCGCGGGCTTTTCGGGCGATGGCGGGCCGGCCGCCAGTGCATCGCTCAACACTTATCCCAACGGTGTGGCGGTAGGCAGCGCCGGCGACCTCTACATCGCCGACACCGGCAACAACCGCGTCCGGAAAGTCAGTTTCGCTGCCAGCAGCAGCACGCTCCCTCAACTTGGCGCTATGGCCCCATCCAGCGTCGTTGCAGGCGGGACGGGATTCACCCTCACTGTGAGTGGCACGGGGTTTGTTCAAGGCGCGACGCTTCGCTGGACCGGCTCCGACCGTGTCACCAATGTTGTGAGCGCCACGCAACTGACGGCCACGATTACGGCAGCGGATATTGCCACGCCGGGGACGGCGCAGGTGTCGGTCTACAACCCGCCGCCGGGCGGGGGCGTGTCCAACTCGCTGACTTTCAGCATTACCCCGGCAGCGATGCTGCTGTTTGGGACGCTCGCGCCAGACAGCGTTAGTTTGGTGCCCGGGGGCACGGCACAGACGCTGAGCGTGACGCTCTGGCGCATGAATCTGACCGCGCCGGTGACGCTCGCCGTTGGCGGCTTGCCCACCGGCGTAACGGCTGCCATTGGGCAGCCGCGAACGGGCAACAGCGCAACCATCACGCTGCAGGCGACCAGCACGGCTGCGCCGTCTCTACTTCGCAGCATCACGGTGACCGCCACCGCCTCGGGCGTTCCGCCGGCCACCGCGGCGTTCGGACTGGCGGTCGTGGCGCCGTCGGTGGTCAGTGGGTCGATCACCGCAGGCGCCGCCCAAGGCTGGCCCGGCGCGACCGCGCGCGTGCCCATCGTCCTGGCGTTGAACAGCGGCGCGAGTGTCGACGCACTGAGCGCCGCGTTGATGGTGGCGCCGAATGGTGGCGCCCCGCCTCTGACCGGCCGGTTATCGTTCCAGGCGGCAACAGGTGTGCCCCCACCCACTTACGCGGATACCGGCGGCGCGGCGAACACCCTCAGCCTCGCTTGGCTGAATCTCCCCACGCTGCTCACGGGCACTGTCAAGCTGGGCGAGGTCGTGCTCGCTGTTCCCGGGTCGGCTGTCTCCGGGCAGACATACGCGCTCAAGATTCTCGGGAGCGCGGCCGGCCTGGGCGCGAACGCCGTGCAACTGACGCCCGGCGCCGACGCAACGCTGACGATAGGCTCAGACCCGCTACCCACTGTCGCTTCGTTGCTGCCCGCCAGTGTTGTGGCCGGCGCACCGAGCTTCACGCTCACGGTCAAGGGGTCGGGGTTTGCTGCCGGGTCGGTGGTCCGCTGGAATGGCAGTGACCGGCAGACAACGTTCATCAGCGACACGCAATTGCAGGCGGCAATTACAGCCGCGGACGTAGCGGCGGCCGGCTCGGCGCAGGTCGCCGTTTTCACGCCTGCGCCCGGTGGCGGGGTGTCCGGCGCGCTGACGTTCACGATTGCGGCCACAAACCCGGCCCCGGCCATCAGCGCGCTTGCTCCGGCGGCCGGAATTGCCGGCAGCGCCGATTTCCCGCTGACCATCAACGGCTCCGGCCTTGTCTTCGGCTCGGTGGCGCGATGGAACGGCGCGAACCTCGCCACTACCTTTATCAACAGCACTCAACTGGCGGCGCAGGTGCCGGCGGCCAACGCGGCAGCGGCGGCCACTGCGCAGATCACTGTCTTCAATCCAGCGCCCGGGGGCGGCCTTTCCGCCGCAGTTAGCTTTCCGGTGAACAACCCCTCGCCGGTTGTCACTTTACTTGCCCCGGCCAGCACCCTTACGGGCGCCGCCGCATTTACTTTGACCGTAAACGGCTTCGGTTTCGTGCCCGGCTCGGTAGTCCGCTGGAACACCACCGACAGGACCACGACATTTGTGAGTAGCAATCAATTGACCATCACGATCAGCACCGCCGATGTCGCGAGCGCCGGGACCGGGCAGGTAGCGGTATTCAGTCCGGCGCCGGGCGGCGGCGCATCGAGCACGGTCAGCTTTCCGATTTTGGCTACCAACCCGGCGCCCACGGTAGCGTCGCTGTCGCCGGCCAGCGGCATGGCCGGCGGCCCCGCTTTTGTTTTGACAGTGACGGGCACGAATTTCCTGCCTGCTTCGACTGTGCGATGGAATGGCGCCGACCGGGCGACCACGTTCCTGAGCAGCACGATGCTGGCAGCTTCCATCTCCGCCGCCGACGTGGCTGCCCCGGCGACGGCGCAGATCAGCGTATTCAATCCGGAGCCGGGCGGCGGCGCATCCGCCTCGTTGGCGTTCGTCATCAGCGCACCCGGGCCCACAGCAATTGTTAAGGTGTCGGGCGACAGTCAAACAAAAGCCGTTACCACTGCCACTGATCCGCTGGTCGTGCAGGTGAACAACCAGGCGGGCGGGGCAATCGGCGGGGTGACGGTGAACTTCACGCTCACGGCAGGCAGCGCGACGCTAAGCGCGGCATCGGCCATCACCAGCAGCACCGGACAGGCGCAGACCGGCGTGACCATGGGAACCGTGGCCGGGCCGGTCAGCGTGCGCGCTTCGGTCGCCGGCGTCGCTCAGCCGGCCGTCTTCAGTCTGACCGCTGCGGCCGGCCCGCCCGCCTCACTCTCGATTGTCTCGGGGAACAGCCAGACCGGAATGGCCGGCAGCACATTGGTCAATCCGCTGGCCGTCAAGGTGAGCGACGCGTTCGGCAACGCTGCCTCCGGAGTTACGGTAAACTTTGTGCCCAGCGGGGGCAGTGTGAGCGCCGCTTCCGTCACCACTTCGGCGAACGGGCAGGCGCAGGTCGCATGGACTTTGCCCAGCGCGGCCGGAGCTGTCACCCTGACCGCGTCGGTGGCCGCACTGCCAGGCGTAACGTTTGCAGCGACAGTATCACCCCCGGCGACCGGTCAGGGTACGATCACGGTCGGGCAGGCGCAGGGAGCGCCGGGCGGCATCGCCCGCGTTCCAATCACGCTGGCGCTCAACAGCGGCGTCACCGTCGATGGCCTCGCTTTCGGCGTTGCCGTTACCCCGAGCGGGCTTTCTCCGGTCCTCACTAACCGGCTCTCTTTCAATAAGGGCGCATCCATGCCGCAGCCAACGCAGATCGACACCGGCGCGGCGGCCAACCTCATGAGCGTCAGTTGGCTTGGCATGACGGTCGCCCTGAGCGGCACCGTGACGCTGGGAGAGGTGGCGGTCATGATTCCCGCCTCAGCCGTTGACGGGCAGAGTTATGGCGTGCGCATTACGGGGGCCAGCGCCAGCCTGGGCAACACAGCAGTTCCGCTGCTCACCGCCGCCGATTCCAGCCTGCAGGTAAGCACGCGTACTTACCTGGTCGGCGACGTTTTTCCAATGGTGTCGAGCAGTGGCGATCTGAACGCAGACGGTGATACTTACGATGCCGGCGAGTTCGGCGACGAGCAACTGACTATTCTCGACCTGATCTACGCGCTGCGGGCGGTGACCAGTGTGCCGGGCTACCGGCCGCCGGCCTGCTCGGATCGCTTCGATGCCATCGATTCCTTCCCCAAAGACACCGACACGGCGCGGGGCGGCGACGGCATTCTGAACACCGTAGACCTGATTTACACTTTGCGGCGGGTGACCAATGTCGATACGTCGCGGCCCCGGCGCACCTCGCGCGGCCTCGCCTGCCCGGCGCAAGCCCCCGGTCAGGAAATCGAATCCATGCGACTTCGCCGACCGATAAAAGATGCTGCGCGAGCGCCCACTGCTGATTTACAGGCGGAGGTTCTACTGGAGCTTGGCACGCCTCAACCCACGGAAGGCGGTGTCCGAGTCGGCGTCTACTTGCATGCCGCACCGGAATTGAACCTTGCAGGTTTCAGCTTCGCTGCGGGATTGGCGGAACGGGGGCCCGCTGCGTCGCTGCGCTTCGTTGCCGCAGATGCCGGCAGCCCGTCGCTGATCGACGGCGATTTGCCGGGCGTCGTCGCGGTTGCCTGGCTGGATGGGTTGCGGTTGCCCGCCGGCCGGCCCGTCTTGCTCGGTTACCTGGAAATGCCGGCGGGACAAGCGAACGCTTCACTGCGGTTTTACGGCGCCAGCGCCAATACCAGTGATGGCGGCGAGATACGGCTGACGCTATCCGCCCCGCCGTCTGGCCACACGTCACGATAAGTCCCGTATCTTCTCGGCCCATTCCCTTCGGTCGCGGCTCTGTTCCGGCGCCGGCATCAGCCGGCTCAACGTGTCCCGGAAAACACGCCGCTGCTCTGGTTGATGCAGTTCCAGACAATGCGCGCGTTGACTGCCGCCTCCGCCCACTTGTTGGGGCAGGCTTGGAGGCGCCTCAGTGCTGGGTGCTGAGTGTTCGGCTCCCACGACGCCATTGCCGAAGTCCCGCCAGACCCGTAAGCTATGAATGGCCGCAGGCGTGGGCTGAGCAGTGCCGATGGGGCCCACGCTGTTTGCGCCGCAACTCTCGAAATCATGCTTCGCTGGAATCGTTTCGCGCTTGTGCTGCTGATCGCCGGGCCGCTCGCCTTCCTGCTCGCCGGCGAGCCGGCGTCAATCTCTCCGGATGCCAAGCGGGTGCATGCGCGCTACGACGCCGTGGAATCAAAGCAACTCGGGCCGCTGCTCAGCGAGGTTCTTCGTTTCCCGACGGTCGAGGGCAACGCCAGCGCCCAGGCGCGGCAGAAGGCCTGGCTGATGAAGACGGCCGGGCAATTGGGGCTGGTGGCGCGGGACGCCGGCCCGGTCACCGAGATCGAGCTTCCGGGCCCGCCGGGCGCGCCCGTGCTCGGCCTGGTGGTGCACGGCGACGTGGCGGAGGTGGTCGAAGATGCCTGGTCGTTTCCTCCCTTCGCGGGGCTGATCGAAAACGGCTATGCCCGGGGCCGCGGGGCGGCGGACGACAAGGGGCCGCTGGTGCAAGCCCTGCTGGCCATGAAGACGCTGAAGGAAGCCGCCGGGCCGCGCTCGCTCACCATCCGCCTGCTGGTCGGCAGCGACGAGGAGAGCGACAACAAAGACCTGGCCGAGTATTTGGCCGCGCATCAACCACCCGATTACAGCCTGGTGCTGGATTCCAACTTCCCGGTGGTGGTGGGCGAAAAGGCCTGGAACGCGCTGGTGCTGACCACCTCGCTGGGGGAGCGCGAACCACGCGAGCCGGGCGCGCGGCCCTATACGATCATTGCGCTGGATGCCGGCGTGGGCCCCAGCATCGTTCCCGACCGCGCCCAGATCATTCTGCGGTGGCTGGGGGCGGCGCCGGGCTGGGAGCCGTTCGCCCAGCGCCTGCGCGCCGCGCGCCTGCCCGACGGCATCCGGCTGGCCGTGCAGCCCGAGGGCCGCGATCTGGTGGTGATCACCCAGGGCCGCGCGGCGCATTCCGGCGTGAACCTGGAGGGAGGGCGCAACGCGCTGGTGGCGCTGGCCGCGGTGATGCAAGACTACGTGCCGGCCAGCGGCGCCACCGACCTGCTGGCCTTCGCCCTGCAGGCCGGCCGCGACCTCTACGGCGTCGGGCTGCGGCTCACGCAGAACGACCCGCTGTGGGGGCGCTGCCTGGTCAACGTAGCCACCATCAAGCCGGTGGGCAAAGCACCGCCGCCGTCTCGCCAGCCCGCCCCATCCGGGCGCTTTCGCACCTCCGGGGTTGCCGACGAAGCGCCGAAGGTGCAGTTGGCCCTGACCATCAACATCCGCAGCTTCCCGCCCTGGACCGGCGAGCAACTGAAGACACACCTGGAACGCGTGGTCAATGACTTCAATGCCCGCCGCGGCGCAGACCTGCAATTCTCCGGCTATTTTCTGGACTCGCCGTTTTCCGTGAACCCGGAAGCCAAGCTGGTGAAGCGCCTGCTGGCCGCGTATGAACGGGCCACCGGCGACAAAGCCGGGCCGGTGGTTTCCGGCGGCGGCTCTTATGCCAAGCGCCTGCCCAACTCCGTGGCCTTCGGCATGTGGTTTCCGGGAAAGCCCTATCCGGGGCACGGCGTGGATGAGGCGGCGCCGCTCAGCGACCTGCACCGGGGAGCGCACGTGCTGCTGGAGGCCTTGCTTGACCTGGCCTTCTCCCCGCGCCTCGACAAGCCCCTGGAACCGTGAAACCAGCGCCCGCACAACCGCCATCATGAAAAAGCTGCACACCGCCTGGGTGACGTTCGATTGCTACGGCACGCTGATTGACTGGGAAACCGGCATCCGCGCCTTTTTTCGGGAAACCCTCGGCGCCGAAGAACTGCT
>Ga0315279_10010808_pt1 | contig 10666 bp, 11 predicted proteins | sample YL17G06_20_MG_FD_203694 | JGI IMG/M metagenome (GOLD analysis project Ga0315279, IMG submission 203694) | Sediment microbial communities from Yellowstone Lake, YNP, Wyoming, USA - YL17G06_20 | ecosystem: Environmental > Aquatic > Freshwater > Lake > Sediment | place: USA: Wyoming | collected...
TGCGCGACCTAGCGGAAAACGCCTGAGAACGGGCGTTTTCGGTGAGATCGTAGCACGTAAAAACCACCTGTCAAATTCTAAAACCAGTGAAATTTCAGAGGATCAACTGTCAAGGTTAGGCTCGGAACCAAACCGGTCCAATACACTCATCATGACTTCCGGATCGATCCTCGCGGCCACTATGTCCAACATTTCGGCCGTCCCAATGTCGTACTCATCTTTTTCATTCAGGTCGATGAGTCGTTCGAGTAAGCGAAGGAGGTCGTCTTCCGTAATCGTTTTCAAGGAATCCCGTAAAAGAGCAGTACACGAATGGGCAGCCTCATATATCCCCTCATCATCATATTCGTCCCAACCATCATCGATGTGGTCCAACAGCTCCTCCGAGATTTTCAGGACCAGCTCCACCCTGTCCTTGTCCGCCCCCTTCCCTTTCCATCTCCGAGCGTCTTTGACCGCCAGGTCCACCTCGTCGTAGGATGAAACGACAAGGCCGAAACACCGGGCATTAGTAAATGAACGGTCCAACCGGCTTAATGCCCTCTCCACCCTAGGACCGTCGTCCATGGCCTGCAATAACCTGATCAGCTTCGGCTCCTTAGTCATGCATTCTGCCAGCAACCCTTTGGCCTCCTTGTCGTCAAGGCGATCGATCTCTCTCCTCATTTTTTCCAGGTCAACTCTCTCTATGTCATTCGACAGAAATGCCAACGCCAGCGCTGCACCATGTTTGCACATCTCCCCCACCGGGCAGGAGCAGGTTGAGGAGACCTTCTTCCCCCAAGTTAACATGACATTGTAGGGTTTATCGGTGCTCCCGATCACTTTACCTGTGACCTTATTTCCATCCACGACCATATCTCCAACCCTTCCTTCCTTGAAGTAACCCAGTCCTTTTTCGTAGGTCCGCTCGCCGAACGCTTTTCTTATCTTGTCCACCCTTCCGCCGCCCTTCATGTTCCTTTTCTCCGATACTTGTGCCATCAAGGTGAGAAGACGCTATATCGACCCATGGGATGGTAAACTTTGAATCTCCTCAACACTTATCTAAATTTATGTCCCTAGCGCCCCCAATCGAAGGACTGCCGAAATCAGTGCAAGCCTTCCTTTCCCTGTTCGACGAGTTCGATGATCTCGCAGACAGATACTTAGAGGCCCAGACCGAGAAGTTCCATTCCACACCTGAGGAGAAGCTGGTCGATTTAGCCGAGGAAATATGGCGGAGGAAGAGCCAGCTGGAAATGCTTCGGTTCTCTTCGCAGTTGCCGCATAGGCTGCTGGAAACGTGCCGATGTAGGGATTGGTACAAGAAGGACCGGGAGACGCTTTCCCGCCACACCGTACTGCTGGCCCTGTTACCAGAAACGTTCGACAATGAGCAGGTTCCCGGAGCAGCGGGCGAGCTTACATCGCGCCTATTGGAAGAAAGAAAAGTCTTGTCCCTACATTACCCCCACCTATACGATCCTAAGGCCCTGGGTACACCTCCAGCACTCGATAGCGAAGACTACTGCAGCTTGCTTGAGGAGGTCCACAACCTTGAGCTGGAACAAGCGGGGCTCTCCGATGAAAGATGGGAAGAATCGGAGATGAAAAGAGGAGCTATCGAATCGCTTTTCATGCCCATACAGGATGTCGATCCACTCTATGCAGAAGAGGCATTGGCCGTATGGAATGAGGTCCGCCATGCCTACGAAATCATTGTCGGTGAGAATGGAATGAATGTCAGGGAGGAGGCGGCCGAGATGATACGGCTAAATGATCCGATCATCCAGCTCCTCCTGAACCGGTTCGTCTTGGAGTCCCTAATGTTCCGCGTGATGCTGGAGGACGAGACGGATGTCATCGACGAGCGGATTGAGCAGTGGTTCAATGAAAATCGTTCCAGGTCAGATATCCTGAGGCCAGTTTCCAGAGAGGAAGCGGACAGGTCAATGGACATTATGAACCAGCTGTTCGCCGAGCCCCTCACATCTTACACCATGATGATGTATGCCGCCCAATCCATGGCCGACCTTGAAGATGACAACTCCTCCTGGAACATGGTCCAGGCGACCCTATCCAGGTGCATTGAGACTGATTTTTGGCCCGAGATGGCAATGCGAGGTGTCTTGACCCAGCTATCTTTCGATGGGGGCAGACAGGAGGAGCTGTCACGAGCCATTTTGGCCAAAGGTGAAGAGGGTGGGGATGCCAGGACGGTGGCGATGGGATTGGCGGCCATGACGATTGCTTTGCACTCTCTCGGTCGCTCTGATGAATCAGCAAGATACCACGAGAGGATGATGCGAGAGCTTATCGCTCGAAGCGATGATCCTGATGTACTTGTAGTCTATCCTTTTGCCGCAGGTATCTCCATGGAGATGGGCGACAAAAAGAGCGTGAGGAGGTTGGCTGGCATCGGCCTCCGAGCAATGGAACAATTCCCTGAGTTTGACGGCCAAAGGGACCAGCTGTTGGAACTGCGTCGGTCGGTAGACCGTGTCGACAAGAAACGGGGAGTGAATGCCGCCCATAAACCTGGGAAAGGTGCTCGCAATAGAAGATGTGGTCAATGAAGATGGATATGAAGATCATGGGGCTGTCGAGCACGAATATTATTTCGCACCCCACTTTCGCTCAACATTCGGCCATCCTCCATAACATGCCCAGCATCGCTTCCTGCGGCAGCTTCCGCAGGACGGCCATCGCCGGCGTTTCAGCGATGTCCCACCATAGCGATCCCTGTATCCGGTTGTTGTAGTAGACGATGAGATCCTCCAATGAAGGGAAGCGCCAGCGATGACGGTCGTACTCCAGCCAGAGACGTTCGATCTTCCCGTTCGTCTGCGGATGATCCGTCCTGGAGACCGCATGACGAACGCCACCGGAGCGGAGGAAGGCCTGGAACACGCCCTCCGGCACCTTCTTCCTGCAGATCGCTCGGCTCCTGCCCTTCAGGACCTCGTTCTCCCTCGGATTGGCGAAGAACTGAGCCCCCCGGTCCGGGTTGACCTCCCTGACCTCGCAGTTCAGGGAGGCGGCGACTTGGAACGCCGCCTCCAGCGTCTCGATGCTGTGAGCCGTCGTCGCCTCGCCGTACTCCCCTCCGGAAAGGATCGTGCGCGAGGCGTCGTCCAGCCAAAGAACGCGGTGAGGATACGTCTCCGACGTCCTATGCCAATCACCATGCAGCAACGAGAACGAATGCTCCCTCTCATGGCGGTAGTACTTGCGCCGCTTCTGTCTGTTGAGGTTCGGAAGGACGTGCCCGACCTCGACCAGGCATTGTCGCACCTTATTGTGCGGCAGCGGACGCCCTTCCTGCCTGAGGATGCGCTAGAGATGCCTCAATCCGACGCGGTGACGTTGCCAGGCATCCTCGATGACGTCCCGGTCCGCGTTCGTCAGCGGAGAGCCCTTCGGCCTCCGTTTCGGATCGAGCTTAGGCGTCTTGCCGGTCCTTCTACGCTCGGACGCCAGCTGCTGCACTCTCCTGACGCTCACGCCGTGCCGTCCAGCCGCTTCGCGGAAGGTCGTCATGCCTGCCAGGACCTCCCGGCAGATGATCAGGATCCTCGCGTTCGTCGGCCTCGTCACGTCATAGGCATCAGCATCGCGAAATAATTTCCGTGCTCCACAAATAATCAATTGCCCGGATAATGATGTGAGTGGGCTCAGCCGGATTCGAACCGGCGATCTTCTGCGTGTGAGGCAAACGTCATAACCGCTAGACCATGAGCCCTTGGGTTGCTGAAATCGAATCACCGTATATTAAAGTTTGGACCTCCGAATTCCTGGCTCGATCATCTGGTGGAAGCGAAATCATGATACACCACCCGCTCTCAATGATTGTCTCGCTATCCTGCCCAAGAGCAAGGAGGGTCGACCAATGAAAGACAAGAACGACAAGGAAGAAGAGATCAACATCCCTCCCGACCTTCAAGCCGAGCTAGACGCCCGCCCCAAGGTCAAGAAGGCGTTCGAGCAATTGCCATTGTCCCACCAACGCGAGTACGTGGAAGCCATCGAGGCCGCGGCCATGTCGGACACCAGGGATCGTCGGGTGAAACGCACCCTGGAAATGCTGGAAGTGAAGGCCAACCGGAAATAGGAACAGCAGGAAGCTAGACCTCACTCCGTGATGACCTGCGTGGCCCGGAAGACGCCGTCGCTGAACAGCAGGGAGAAATAGCCGGTCTTGTGGTTGGTGGAGCGCATCTTTACCGCCCTTATCCTCCTTTGAATGTCCGTCTCACCTAGCTCATGCAGCTTGAGCGTGATGACCCCGTCCGCCAGGTACCCCTCGTCATACTTGTTCTCGAACATCTTGTCTGGGGCGGTCTCAGATAGGAGGAAGGTGGTGATGCCCATGTTCCGCAACCACTCGAACAGGAAGAAGAGCTCGGTACGGCGGTTGTCGCCAATCTGCGCCGCCATCTCCAGCACGTCGAGGGAGTCGACCACCAGGAGCTCATAGTTCAAAGAGTGCTTCAGGCTCTCCGCGTACATCTTGAACACCTGCAACCAGGTGCCCTTGGCGCTCAATTGCGTCAGGCTCTTGCGAATGAGACCGAGGTCCAGGATGTGCACGTACTCCTTGACCTCCTCCTTGTCCATGCCCATTGAGTACATCTGCTGCAGGAGATTCTCGCGCGACTGCTCCAGGGTCATGTAGACGCTCTTGGTCTTGTTCTGCAGGGCGTTCTGATAGAGGATGCTGTAAGACAGGGATGACTTCATGGTGCCTGGCGTTCCGGTGATGAGGACCACTTGCCCTTTTGGAATGCCTCCTTGCAGTACCTCATCAAAATTCTGAACGTAAGTGCGGACGCGCTCGATTTGCTGACCCATCATCATCCCAGGTATTGCTACATGCCATTTGTTGGTATTAGGCTTTTCTATCGTCAATCACGGATTTTGATAGCCTCAACTGCCAGAGTCGACCAGGGGCAGGGAATACTTGAACTCCGTTCCCGTGTGGTAGAAGGCGTAATAGCGGGCATCGTTCTGCAGACCCCTCATCTTCACGCAGCGCAGCCAGCGGTACACCTTTGCCTCGTCGTGCTCCCTCATCTGCAGCTCGATGATGCCATCGGCCAGATAGCCTTCGCCCTGCACGCTCTCGAACAGCATCTCGATCGGCCGCTCGGTGATGATGATGACGGTGATGTTGAGGGCCTTGAACCAGTCGAACAGGTCCTTCAGGTCCTCCCGCCTGAACTTGTACTGGGACATGGCCTTGAAGGAATCCAGTGAATCGAGGACGAAGGTCTCGAAGGGCATCTGGGAGTGCACGTTCTTCACATAGCGCATCAGGACGCCGCGCCAGTCTCCCTTGTCCTCTTGCGTGCTCTTGCGCAGGTCGACCAGGTCCACCACCATCATCTTGCCATTGGTATCTTCCAGAGGCAGCGACATCCTGGCCATCTGGCGGATGACGGCCTCGCGCTTCTGCTCTAGGCTGAAGTACATAACTGCCCGCCCGGAAACCTTGGCCATGTTATGGATCATGTAATAGGACAGAGTGGATTTCATGGTGCCCGCGGAGCCAGTGACCAGGATGATATGACCGGCAGGAATGCCCCCCCCGAGTATGGAGTCCAGCTTCTCATCGTGAGTCGACATCACCCTCAGCTCAGGGTTCATCATCCCTGACCCCAGTTGCAGATCGACCTGCTTGCTGAGTTCGCTCACCGCTTGCGCCAACTTCTTCTCGTCCATCTCCTGCGAGGGGTGCAGGATCTCCCCGGGCGCCCTCTCCTTCTTCGCACTCGGCTGCCTGGAGGCCACCACCAGCAATCCCTGCAAGGTCTTCAAGCGCTCCAGGCGGTCGTCTATCTCCCGGTCGAGCAGCTGCTTCTGCCGTTTCCTTTGCTCGGCCACCATCTTGGAGTACTCCTCGCTCAGCTGCTTGATGCGGTCCAGATCGGCGGCCAGATCGGGGACCTTGGATACCTCGTTCTCCACCGCCTTCATCTCTACCTCCATGCGGACCGCCAGGGATTCTATCTGCATCTCGCGCTGTTTCAGGACCCCCTCGCGCTCCCGGACCTTTTGGTCCTCCAGCTCGAACTGGCGTATGCCTTCCTCGAGCGCCTTGGTGTCCTTCTCCAGTTGCTCCACCGAGGCGGCGATGATCTTCTGCTTTTCCGCCACCTCTTTTTCTCGCAGTGCGAAATCCTTTTCCTTCTCTTCGATCTCCTTGGAAGCTCTGACGAAAGTGACCTGTTCCTTTCCCGGTTGCCTGCGGTTCAGGCCATAGGTGGTCGGGCTGTCGAAAGGTATGTCGGCGATGGTGGAAATCTTCTTGAATTCCGTCGGCGTTTCCTCTTTGAGCGATTCCCCGCAACGGAAGCATTGAGTATCGTCTGGCTTGACACCAGAACCGCATCTTGGACACTCGAATCTCTTTGCCATCTCAGGTTCACTCGCTTATGACCTTGGTAACCTGGAATTTTCCGTTGCTGTACATCAGTGAGTAATAGGAGGGGTCGTGATTGGTCTCCCTCATCTTGACGCAACGGATGCGCCTTTGAGTATCCACATCGCGAACCACCTGCATCTTCAGCGTGATGATGCCGTCGGAGAGGTAGCCTTCGTCATAGTTGCCATCGAGCAGCCTTTCCGGAGAGGCTTCAGAGATAAGGAATACCGTCGCCCCCAGATCGCGCAGCCATTCGAACAGGTAGAACAGGTCCGTCCTCCGGTCGACGATGTCCGCCATCGTCTCCAGGACATCCATGGAATCGATGACCAGGATATCGAACTTGAGGTTCTCCTTGAGATTCCCGACGTAAGACTTGAAGACCTGCATCCAGGAGCCTCCGGTGCTCACCTCGCGGAGCTTCTTGCGGATGATGCTGAGGTCCAGGACGTGGAGCCGCTCCTTCACCAGGTCCGTTTGCAGGCCCATCTTCTCCATCTGGCGCAGAAGGCTCTCGCGTGATTGCTCCAGGGTGACGTACACGGCCGTCATGCCGTTGTTCGCCACGTTGTTGTAGAGCATATAATAGGAAATTGAGGACTTCATGGTCCCTGGAGTCCCAGCCACAAGGACGATATGATTCAATGGCACCCCGCCTTCCAATATCCTGTCGAAGCCTTCGATGTACGTCTTCAGCCTTTGGTCAGCACTCAAGCCGCTACCTCCACGTCGCGCCGCATGGCTAAGGCGCCCTCGTTGCTTTGTATTGAGCATATGGAGAATACTAATAGCTATTGCCTCGGTCCTCAAGAACCGCTCTCTTCAGACCAGCCCGCGAATGATGACCCTCCGGACGTATGGCTTGCACCTCTCGGCTATCTGCGTGACCTTCTCCTCCTTGAGCGGGTCGATCACGCTCAGAGCGCCATCGATGGTGTTCTTCGGACGGAATTGCTGCAGCGCGTATTTCTTGGCCGTGCCGATGTAGGCCGCCATCCTCTCGTAATCGGCATCGTGCAGGAGGACTGGCACCAGGGTGGTGCGGAACTCGTAATCGACGCCTGAGGTCATGATCAGGGCGATGGAGCGCCTGACCTTCTCCAGGTCCACCTCGGTCCCCGCCAGGTCCGCATACTTCTCGTCCAGGGGAGCCTTGAGGTCCATGGCCACGAAGTCCACCAGCCCGCTCCTGATGAGGTCGGCCAGCATATCTGGGTTCGAGCCATTGGTGTCCAGCTTGATCTTGACCCCCAGCTCCTTGAGGGCCCTGAGGAGTTCGGGCAGGTCACGATGGATGGTCGGCTCCCCGCCGCTGACCACCACCCCGTCCAAGAAATCCAGGTTGGACTCGATGAACTTCTTGACCTCTTCGAAAGGGACCTCATCCAGCGCATCTGCGTTCAGCACCAGCTCCCGGTTGTGACAGAAAGGACAACGGAAATTGCAGCCTGGCAGGTAGATGACCGCCGTCACCTTCCCATCCCAGTCTAGCAATGAGGTCTTCGAGAAACCCACGATGCGGACCATGCACCTCACTTAATGCATCCTTACCATTAATCCTATCACAAAGATCGTTAGATTGTTCAGAGGTTCTTGGGGGCAGGGCATGAAGGAATCGCAGCAAATGGCGCACAAGAAGATCGAGATCTCGGACCATGGCGGGAGGTGAGGTATAGATCCACATGCTCACTGGGACGTGGAAGCTCTCGGGCAAACCTTTTTGGCCCTCAAGGGGGTTGGAAGACGATCCACGGCAAGATGGGGCTGAAATGCGTTCGAAAGAGGGCTTGAGCGGTATCGGAGACGGGTTGGGCGATGTCAGCCAGAAGGGAGAGGACTGGTCCCCCAACATCGTAGCTTTCTGCTGCAACTGGTGCGCCTATGCGGGAGCGGACCTTGCGGGCGTCAACCGCCGACAATTCTCACCCGAGTTCCGGGTGGTCAGGGTGATGTGCTCGGGCCGGATCGCACCGGGCATGATGCTGAAGACCTTCGCCGAAGGAGCGGACGGCGTGATGGTCCTCGGCTGCCATCTGGGCGATTGCCATTACCGGACCGGCAACCATGAGGCTCAGAAGAGGGTGGAGATGGTCTGGAAACTCATGAGCCTGGCTGGCATCGATGAGAGCCGCCTGCTCCTGCAATGGATCTCCGCGGTCGAAGGAGAGCTGTTCGCCACCACCACGGAAGGTTTCGTGGCCCATATCAGGTCCCTCGGCCCTTTGAGAGGTTGTCCTGATGGATGAGGAGGGCAGCTTCGGGGAGAGGAAGTGCATCGAATGCGGCAAATGCACCTATTCCTGCCCGGTGTCCCATACGGGTGGCGATTTCTCCCCGCGCAAGGTGATGGAGGAGACCGCCGTCCTGGGCCGCGCGCCGAGCAATTCCGGGCTTTGGCAGTGCATGAACTGCGGCATGTGCACCGAAGTATGCCAGAATGGCGTGCGCTTCCATGATTACGTGCGAACCGTGAGGCGGGACCTGAGAGCGCGGTTGGCCCCTGAGCAGAACCATGGCGGCATACCAGATGCCCTGATGCGATTGAGCGCCCTCCCTAACCTCAGCCCCAGAAAAGCGGGCTGGGTCTCTAAAGGGCTGATGCTCGATGAGGCCAGCGATGTGCTGCTGTTCGTAGGATGCACCCCTTACTTCGATGTCATCTTCCGCTACTTGAGGGACGACCTGCTGGAGATACCGCGCTCGGCGGTCAGCCTTCTCAACGCCATGAGGATAAGGCCGAAGCTGCTGCCGGAAGAACGGTGCTGCGGCCACGATGCCTACTGGCTCGGTGATAGTGAGATGTTCGAGCGCCTTGCTTTGATGAACATCGAGGCCATCGAGAAGGCCAAAGTGAGCCAGGTGGTCACATTCTGTCCGGAGTGCTATAGCACGCTGAAGAACCTGTATCCGAAGGCGGCGGGGCCTTTGGGATTCGAGGTGCGCTCGATGGCGGAGATCATGGCCGAAGCCATAGGCTCAGGGGAATTGGAACTCGGTTCGGACCAGGAGGTCCTCACCTATCATGACCCTTGCCGGCTGGGTCGGCATGCTGGTGTTTATGAGCAGCCCAGGCAAGTTATTCGTTCATTAGGGAGGCTGAACGAAATGACCCGTTCCGGTCCCCTGGGCGTGTGCTGCGGAGTTTCCGCCTGGGTGAACTGCGGCGCCCTCACGCGCGGATGGCAATTGGAGAGATTGAAGGAAGCCGAAGAAACAGGAGCGAAGCGCCTGGTGACCGCCTGCCCGAAATGCCTTATCCATTTGACCTGCGCCATGAGCGAAAAGGTGCAGCTCCTGCCGTGGCCAAAATTGCCGGTCACCGATCTCCATGTGCTGGCGGCCTCCCGCCTTCGCAAATGACCTCGATCGCTGTTCAACGGCACCCATTTGGCTTTATACTATCCTTTGGCCCAGCTCGCTAGCATTCCGTTCCTTGGCTCTGGTATTGCGGCACGAAACATGACCTCAGGCTTTCCATCGAATATGCCTAGCATCCTTTGAAGATCAGGATAGGCAGAGAGAGGCTCATTGGCTCCCTTTGTCGTCCTCCTCCAGGCGCACGATCTCGGGTAACTGTTTCTTGGCCTTCATGTGCCCTCCGGGGCCGCCCCTCTCCTCCCTCGCCTTGTCGATGCACTCCTCGTTCTCGCAAACGAATGCCGCGAACAGGAAATGCTTGGCTGGCTGGCCGCAGATCTGGCACTTTTCGTTCTCGAAGTCCATGCTACTCGACCACTCGATGGAGGTCGCCATTTATGACGGTTGCGCTTTTGCTAGCACGAACGATAGAGAAAAGATGCAAAATGTTGATGTCCATCTATGGACGTAGCCCGTGCGGAGGGAAGAACGCGCTCTGTCCAAAATGTGGCTCCCAGAATGAAGACCCCAACCGGTTCTGCCCTAAATGCGGACAACCACTGGTACCGAATGCCTCCGCCTACCCAGGCAACACTGGTAGCAATTATGGCTATGCTCTTCCCCCCTACCCAGGCTACGTTCCCAACATGAAGAGCGGCGCTGTAGCGGTCATCCTGGCCTTCATCATCCCAGGGGTGGGGCACCTCTACGCGGGCAAGATCATGAGGGGCATCATCATCCTCGCGGTACTAAATGGGCTTGACATCCTCTTTACGATCGTCTTGTACACATCCATCATGGGTGCCGACACATTGCCCCTCCCATCTTCAACCTGGCTGCTGATCATTGTCGGCTTCGTGGCCTATTTTGTCGCCTGGGTATGGCAGATGTACGATGCCTGCA
>Ga0315279_10010810_pt1 | contig 10666 bp, 9 predicted proteins | sample YL17G06_20_MG_FD_203694 | JGI IMG/M metagenome (GOLD analysis project Ga0315279, IMG submission 203694) | Sediment microbial communities from Yellowstone Lake, YNP, Wyoming, USA - YL17G06_20 | ecosystem: Environmental > Aquatic > Freshwater > Lake > Sediment | place: USA: Wyoming | collected...
CGTCCGCAACGAACTGCGAGTAGTACTGCACGATATCGGTCTGGGGAGTTATCGGGTACGCGGCTATGACGTCCGGCGCTATCTGCTTCATGGCGTTGGCGACAGCCTCGTTGCCTGTCATACCGATGTACTTATGTAGCACTGCCACTTTCATGCCCTCCTAAAGGGATCGCCGTCGCCTCTACTCCTTGGCTATCTGCAGGGCCTTCTCTTTCCTGGGGCACTCGCGGGCGCAGATCCCGCAGCCTTTGCAGTGGTCATAGTCGATGCCGACCATCTTGCCGCCCTCGACCTTGATCGCGGTATCGGGGCAGTAGACCCAGCAGATCAGGCAGTGGACGCAGCCGTCCTTGATCCAGATTGGCTTCACGCTTCTCCACTCGCCCGTCTTGTAGGCCACGGAGTTGCCTTCCTGCGTGATGATCCCGCCTTGCGGGATGTCCTTGTATCCTTTCTCCTTGCTCATACCACCTTCACCTCCCGGTAGGCCCGGCGCATAGCGTTCAGGTTTCCCTCAACGATGGCCTGCCTCCCGTGGAACCTCCGGTCCATGTCTATCTTCATTCTCTCCATGAACGCCTCAAAGGGAAGGATCTCGTTCACCTTGAGAAGCGCGCCCATCATCGGCGTGTTGGGGATATCCCTCCCGATGGCGGCAACCGAGATGCCGCTGGCGTCGACCGTGGCTACCCTCGCCCGGGTCCCGAGCTTCGCCTTCAGCTCCTCGGGATCGCTTGCCGTGTTGATTACGATGACGCCTTCGTCTTTCAGCCCTTCGGTTACGTCGACGGCGCCGAGGAGAGTCGGGTCCAGGACCATGACCACGTCAGGGTTCTCTACGTTGGAGTGGATCGTTATCGGCTCGTCGCCTATGCGGTTGAACGCGAGTATGGGAGCCCCCATCCGCTCGGGGCCATACTCTGGGAAGCCCTGGACGAACTTCCCGGCGCTCAAAGCGGATTCGGCAAGCAGCGTCGACGCTGTCTTTGCCCCTTGCCCGCCCCGGGCGTGCCACCGGATCTCAACTAGACTTGACACGCGCCCTTCCTCCTAAAGAAGTTGTCCCGCCGGTCCTTCTAGACCCTTGCGCACAGCTATCGGGAATACGTTAACAGACGCCTATCCATGCGTCAAGAAAGCCCCGGCTCTACCTGCGGTAATGCCGGGAGAGGAATCCGGCCCCCCTTGCCGAATGGTTCCGGGATAGCCAATGAAGGAGGTCCTGCGTCCATGTACGATGTGGTCTTCAAGAACCCGAGGGTGCTGGACGGAACAGGCGCTCCCTGGTTCGTTGCCGACGTGGCTGTAAAGGACGGCTTCATAGTCAAGGTCGGCAAGGTCGAATGCGAAGCCGCCAAGGTTATCGACGCGACGGGCAAGTATCTGTCCCCGGGTTTCACAGACGCGCATTCTCATTCGGACTTGCCCCTCGTCGCCAACCCCACTGCGGACAGTAAAGTCATGCAGGGCGTGACGCTCGAGGTCATCGGCCAGTGCGGGTCGTCGGCCGCGCCGAGGAACATGGGATTCCGGAAGCAGGAGGAGCAGGCGGACGACGAAGTGGACGGGCCGCTTCCGCCCTGGACTGACATGGCGTCCTACATGGACGTCCTCGAGTCTCAGGGCGTCAGCCTGAACGTCGCGCCCCTGGTCGGTCACGGCACCGTCAGGCGGCAGGTCATGGGCACGGAGCGGCGCGCCCCCGCGGGCAACGAACTGGATCTCATGAAGAAACTGGTCGCGGACGCCCTGGAGCAGGGCGCGTTCGGCCTGTCCAGCGGGCTCATCTACGTCCCAGGCACCTACGCGACGACCGAGGAAGTCATCGAGCTCGCCAAGGTAGCGTCCAAGTGTGGCGGCACCTACTTCACCCACATGAGGGACGAAGGGCCGCGTCTTCTGGAGGCCCTGGGCGAGGCGATCAGGATCGGCAGGGAAGCCGGGATGCCTGTCGAGATATCGCACTTCAAGGTCATGGGCGAGCCGAACTGGGGCAAGGTCAAGGACGCTATTGCCCTGGTTGAGAAAGCGCGGGAAGAAGGCCTCGACATCACCGCCGACCAGTACCCGTACGTCGCGTCCTCGACCGGCCTGGCTTCGACCGTCCCCTCTTCCGTCTGGGCGAAGGGACTCGGCCTCGACCAGTTCAAGGACCCGGCGGAGCGTAAGAAGGCCCTGGAGATCCTGGCCACCAGAGGTAGCTGGGACAAACTCGTCATCGCATTCCTGCCGCATCCTGACGACCAGCGGTTCGTGGGCAAGAGTGTCGAGGAAGCCGGCAAGATGCAGGGCATTTCCTCTGAGGAGGCTTGCCTCGGCCTTCTGGAGCGAAACCGCGGGGTCGTCTCAATAGTGAACTTCGGCATCAGTGAGGACGACGTGCGGACGGTCATGCGCGTCCCCTGGGTGATGCCCGGTTCCGACGGCAGGGCGTACAACGCCGCCACAGCCAAGGGGCAGCCCCACCCGAGGTCTTACGGCACCTTCGTGAGGATCCTGGGAAGGTACGTCAGGGAGATCAAACTGCTGCGGCTGGAAGAGGCCGTGAGGAAGATGACGTCCCTGCCCGCCATGCGGCTCGGCTTGCAGGACCGCGGCATCCTGAGAGAAGAGATGCGGGCGGACCTCGTGCTTTTCGACGCGGATACCGTCATAGACAACGCCACGTTCACCGCCCCGCACCAGTACCCCTCGGGGATCCTCTGGGTCCTGGTCAACGGAAAGGCAGTGGTCGAGGAAGGCCGGCATAACGGGGAGCGGCCAGGCATGGTGCTGCGGCACGTCGCGTGACCAAGTAGCAGCCGGTGGCGGCCCGGCGCGGGCTGCAGTCGAGAAGCCCTCCGGGTTCCAGGAGGGCTTCATATTCTCGCTAGGCCGGTTCTTCCGCGAATCGCCGCACCAGAGCCGTCATGTGGCAGCCATTGCCCTGTCAGCCGAGCTTCTTGAGGAAGCTCAGAAGCTCCACGGGGACCGGAAACACGATGGTTGAGTTCTGCTCCGCAGCGATCTCAGACAGCGCCTGCAGGTAGCGGAGCTGCATGGTGGTGGGCTCCGCCGCCATGACACCTGCTGCTTCAGCCAGTTTCGACGAGGCCTGGAGCTCGCCCTCGGCAGAGATCACCTTCGCCCGGCGTTCTCTTTCGGCTTCGGCTTGCCTGGCCATAGCCCTCTTCATTGAGTCGGGGATCTCGATGGACTTCACCTCTACCATGGTCACTTTCAGCCCCCACGGGTCGGTCGCCTCGTCAAGCAACGTCCTGAGCAACTGGTTCAGCTCCTGCCTCTTGCTGAGGATCTCGTCAAGTTCGTGTTGTCCCAGGATCGATCTCAGAGTGGTCATCCCGAGAGTGCTCGTGCTGGTCACGAAGTTGACCACTTTCGTGGCAGCAAGGATTGGATCGCTTACGTTGAAGTAGACTACCGCATCCACCATGACCGGGATGTTGTCTTTGGTGATGATCTCCTGCTTGGGGACATCGATAGTGACGGTCCGGGTGTCGATGACTCTCACCGTGTCGACGCCTAGCGGGAGAACGTAGCTGAACCCAGGCTCCATGACCCCGCGAAGATTGCCTAACCTCAGGACTACACCCCGCGAGTACACGGGTATGACACGGCATCCAGTGATCAGGATCGGCAGGAGAACGGCCGCCAGGGCTACACCCACAGTGTCCTTGAACACGAACGAGACGGCGAGGAAGACCGCCCCCAGTATGAGCACCACTGCGGCGCCCGATCCATCCTTGCGGGACGTCATGACCAGCACGGCTACCGCCAGGAACAACGCCGCCAAGGCCGCCACCGAGTAGTAGATCGCCGCGTCCAGTATCACTGTAATGCCCTCCTTCTAAGGGCAGGTTCTCCCATCCCTGACGGATCCCTGCAGTGGGCCGCATGCGTCGCGCAAGACACCCACACGGGCCGGGTCTTGGGTGTTCTGGCGGAGGATGAGCCGAGCCGGCGAGCAGGGGAGCACGTGGCAGGAAGCCAAATGAATGGAGCCAGCGGTGGGACTCGAACCCACGGCCAGCGGTTTACGAAACCGCTGCTCTGCCACTGAGCTACGCTGGCCCGGTGTGAATCCGCGGGGGCTTGCCGTCCTGCGCTTCTTGAACCTCGCTGCGGACTATCCCCACAAATGATCTGGAGCGGGAGACGGGGTTCGAACCCGCGGCCTTCGGCTTGGGAAGCCGACGTTCTACCACTAAACTACTCCCGCTCGCTGGTCATATTATAGCCGCACGCATCCGCGTCCGCAAGCCACCTCTCCGTGAAGGCCGGCTCTGCATGCCGCAGGCCCCCAGTTCAGCATGTGACCACCCTAGGCAGGTTCTCCCCGATAGGAGGCAGGATCACGCCTCTTTCGGTGATGATAGCCGATACGAGGCGCGCAGGAGTCAGGTCGAATGCAGGGTTGAAGGCCCTCGCGCCTCCCGGAGCTATGTTCCGGCCCCGGAAGGACAGCACCTCGGACTCGGACCGTTCCTCAACGGAGATGCCGGACATGTCCGGGATGGACAGGTCGAACGTCGAGGTGGGCGCAGCGACGTAGAACGGGATGCCGTGGAGCCGGGCCAGGCAGGCGAGTGCGTACGTGCCGATCTTGTTGGCGAGGTCGCCGTTCCTGGCGATGCGGTCGGCTCCGACGATGACGCAGTCCACGCCCGCCTTAGACATAAGGTAGCCGGCCGCACTGTCAACCAGGAGGGTAACGCTTATGCCGTCCTGCATGAGCTCCCACGCCGTGAGCCTTGTGCCCTGGAGGTAGGGCCGGGTTTCGTCAGCGTACACCATGGCTATCTTCTTCTCTTGCCAGGCGCGGCGGATGACTCCGAGCGCCGTGCCATAGCCGCCGGTCGCCAGCGCTCCTGCGTTGCAGTGAGTGAGCACGCGTGAACCGGGCTTTATCAGCGCGGCCCCGTACTCACCGATCTTGCGGTTCATCTCGACGTCTTCTTGCTCGATGGCGCGAGCTTCTTCCTCTGCGGCCACGACGGCGCGATCAAGTGCACCATCACCCGCGGACCTGCCGGCGTCCTCTTTGTCCCCGTCTAGAGTGTCAAGAGTCTTTCGCAGCACGCGGTCGACGGCCCACTTCAGGTTGACGGCGGTTGGTCTGGAAGAGACGAGGACGGAGGCGGCGTCTCGGAGGAACTCCTCGATGCCGGCTTCGGACCGCCCGCCGGCTCGGGCTTCGATGGCGGCCGAGGCGACCCCGTAACCTCCGGCGATGCCGATGGCCGGCGCGCCGCGCACAACCATATTCCTGATTGCGGCGGAGATTTCCCGGAAATTCCCGCAGATCAGGTACTCCACCTTCTCCGGAAGAACTCGCTGGTCCAGGAGGACCAGTCGCCCCTCCTCCCACCTGACCGCCCTTACCACATCATCACTTCGCCTTCCTGAGGTCCTCCTCGCACGGGCAGCGCCTGTCCGCCGGGAGCATCGCGATGATGCGCTTTATGAGGTCTTTCAGGACCTGATTGTGTTCGTTGAAGACCCGGACCACTTCGTCCTGGGTTACGGCCGCCACGTCCGGACGGCCGTCGAGCCCGGCGTCGTAGTCGGTGATGAGGGACGCGTTGAGGTAGCACATGCCGAGCTCCTTGGCCAGCATTGCCTCGGGGTAGCCGGTCATGTTGATTGCCTTCCAGCCCATGGACGAGAACCACTTGGACTCGGCCCTGGTCGAGAACCTGGGGCCCTGGATCACCACCATCGTCCCCTCGGGATGGAACCTGACGCCCAGGTCGGTTGCAGCCTGTATCGCTATCTTCCTCATTTCCGGGCAATACGGGTCCGCCGAGCTGACGTGCACTGCCGTCGGGCCGTCGTAGAACGTATCCTTTCTGCCTGTAGTCCTGTCAACGTACTGGTCGCAGATGACGAAGTCGCCCGGCTTGGCCTCGGGCTGCAAGCTGCCGGCAGCGCAGGGCCCTATGACTCTCTGGATGCCCAATTCCTTGAGGGCCCAGACGTTCGCGCGGTAATTGATCATGTGAGGAGGGAACTGGTGGTGCCGCCCGTGCCTGGGCAGGAAGGCGACCGGCCGGCCCGCCAGGTTTCCCAGAGAGATGAGGTCGCTTGGAGCGCCATAGGGCGTGTCGACCTTGACCTCCGTGACGTCGTCAAGGAAGCGATAGAAGCCTGTCCCTCCGATAACCGCGATCTGGGCCTTGTTCTCCACGTCGGCGCCGCTTGAGCGGCTTCCCTCCTATCCTTTGATGACCCCCATGGGCCGGAGTCTGGCCACTTTCCGGGCAAGCCCGGCGTCCACCGTAGCCCCGACCACGTCCTCCACGTCCTTGTAGGCGAGCGGGGCTTCCTCGACGAGGCCCGCCACACTGGCTGACCTCACGAGTATGCCTCTCGATGAAAGCTCCTTCTTCAGTGACTCCACCGATACGGACTTCCTCGCCGCGGTCCTGGACAGAGCTCTGCCCGCGCCGTGGCAAGCCGACCCGAAGGAAAGCTGCATGGCCTCCCGCATGCCTGCGAGCACGTAGGACGCCCTCCCCATGTCTCCCGGGATAAGGACCGGCTGGCCCACGTCCCTGAACTCCGCAGCGACTTCCGGGTGGCCGGGGCCGAACGCCCGGGTCGCGCCCTTCCGGTGGACCAGAACTTTCATCTTACGCCCCTCCACCACGTGCTCCTCCATCTTGCCTATGTTATGGGCGACATCGTAGAGGAGTGGGAGGTCCTTCGCGGAGGTTATTTCCGGGAAAATCTGGGCCACCGTCTCCCTCACGAAGTGGGACAGCACCTGCCTGTTGGCCCACGCGTAGTTAGCCGCTGCCGCCATGGCCGAGAAGTACTTCCGGCCTTCGGGAGATGAGAGCGGCGCGCAGTCTAGCTCGCGGTCCGGCAGGGAGAAGCCGTACTTCTCCACGGCCCGGCGCATCACTGTCAGGTACTCGGTGCAGACCTGGTGGCCCAGTCCTCGAGATCCCGAGTGCACCCAGAAGACGACCTGGCCTGGGGACAGGCCGAATGCCTCCGCGGCGGCTGCATCGTAGACGTCGGAGACCCACCCGGCTTCGATGAAGTGGTTGCCGCTTCCCAGAGTACCGACCTGTCCCCTGCCCCTCTGGTAAGCCTTGTCGGAGACGGCCGAAGGATCGGCCCCCTTCATAGCGCCGTTCTCCTCCGAGCGTTCAAGGTCACCTGCCTCGCCGTAGCCCTTCCCCAGCGCCCAGCCCGCCCCGTGGACCAGGACCGCATCCATCTCACTCCTTGAGAGCTTTATGGGACCTTCCTTGCCGACTCCGCTCGGGATCTTCCTGAACAGGGCCTCGACCAAGGCGGCGAGTCTAGGTTCGACTGCCTGCCTGGTAAGCGGCGAGAGTAGGAGCCTCACGCCGCAGTTGATGTCGTAGCCGATCCCGCCGGGCGTGATGACCCCATCCGCGGCCGAGGTCGCAGCAACTCCTCCGATGGGAAACCCGTACCCTTCGTGGATGTCCGGCATCGCGTAGGACGCGCTCAGGATGCCCGGGAGGAAGGCCACGTTCCTCACCTGCTCGAGAGCTTTTGTTCCCCGGAGGTCCTGCACCATGCTGTCGCCCGCGAAGATGACGCCCGGCACGCGCATGCCGCCCTCCCGGGGCACGGTCCACTGGGAAGGACCTGGTCCGCGGACTACGTGGACGTCCCGCATTTCGGGTCATCCCTTCTTCAGTGCGCAGAGCCATGAACGAGGCGCCGGCGCGACTGCGTAACGCAGCCGGCAGGCCTCGCCACGGCGCCGGGCTGCCCGCGGCTCACACATCCAGCGTAACCTCTACCAGGTACGGCGATACCTGGAGGTCGTGGAACGTGGCCGCCTTAAAGGACCTCAAGGGTGGCTGGAGGAGCTCATCTGACCTGCAGCCCTTCATGGCCACCCGTGCCTCTAGCATGCCACCTTTTTCCTCAACAGACACCCCTTCGACGCCCCCGGCCACCAGGCCGGCCGAGTCAAACCCGAAAATCTGTTCGTTCAGGAGGTTCACGAGAAGCTCGCCCAGGCTCGCGCCGCAAACCGACACAGTCCACTCTCTCGTGAGGGGCACGGAACAGGAATCAGCCACCAGTGCCCACATCCCCAGGCAAGCCTGGGTGAGAGTCTCCTCAATGCTCGGCCCCCAGGCCCTTATGGTCACGTCTGAGACGTGGTCCCGGTACTCGAAGCCGGCCACGGCGTCAACCACTTTCGGAAACGCTGCAAGCCACCAGCCTGTCGGGGGGCTCGACTTTCATCAGGCGGACGCCCAGGCTGGCCCTATGCAGGACCTTCACCTGTCGCAAACCTGTACGGATGGCGACCCCCTCGGCGGTTATGAGCAGCAGCTCGTCGGAGGGGGAGACCACCCGCATGACTGCGAGCGGCCCGCTCTTCTCGCTCACCTTCAGGGCGATGACCCCGCCGCCTCCCCTCTTGTGCAGGGGAAACTCTTCGGTAGGGGTGAGCTTCCCGTAGCCCATCAGGCTCACCAGGAGCACCATCCCCCCGGGGAAAGCGCTGTCGGCGCCGACTATGTAGTCGTCCCTGGACAGGCGCATGCCCCTCACCCCCGCAGCTTCCCTGCCCATCGGCCGGACGTCCCCGACCTTGACCCGCAGGGCCCTCCCTTTGGCTGTCGCCATCAGCAGCTCGTCCTCATCGGTGACCAGCCGCGCCTGGATCAGGGAGTCGCCTTCCCTCAGCGTGACGGCCCTGAGCCCGGACTTCCTGTACGAGGCGAACTCCGACAGAGAGGTCCTCTTGCAGACGCCTTTCCTGGTGAGGAACAGGAGGTCTCCCTCGGAGTCGGCCTTCGCGGGGATGAGGGCCGTGACCCGCTCGTCCTCAGCCAGCGAGACCAGACGCGAGACTAGGAAGCCCTTGCCCTGCTTGCCAGCCTCCGGTATGTCGTGGACCTTGAGCCAATACGCCTTGCCCTGGGTCGTGAACAGCAAGAGGGACTCCCGGGTCGTGGCGATGACCACTTTCTCAACCCAGTCCTCTTCTCGCGTCTGGATGGCGGTGGCCCCCATGCCGCCGCGCCTCTGGCTGCGGTACACGGCCAGCGGCATCCTCTTGATGTACCCCATGCGGGTGAGCAGGACGGTGACGTCTTCCTCGATGATGAGCTCTTCCTCTTTCACTTCCTCGACCTGCTCGACGATCCGTGTCCGCCTGTCGTCGGCGTAGGACTTCCTCACGTCCTGGAGTTCCTTCTTGATGATCCCCATGACCATGCGTTCGGAGGCGAGGACCGCGCGGAAGTACTCGATCTCCTTCAGGAGCTGCTGCCGCTCCGACACGATCTTGTCCCGCTCGAGGCGGGTGAATCGCTCGAGCCTCATGTCGAGGATGGCATTGGCCTGGATCTCATCCAGACCGAAGTTCTCCATGAGCCCCTTCTGCGCTTCAGTTCTGTCGGCGGAGACCCGGATGAGGGCGATGACGTCGTCGAGGTTGTCAAGAGCAATGGCCAGGCCAGCCAAGATGTGGGCGCGCTCCTCGGCTTTGCGCAGCTCGAACCTGGTCCGCCTGACCACCACGTCCTTCCGGTGCAGGATGTAGTTCCAGAGCAAGGCGCGGAGGTCCAGGACCTGGGGCCTGCTCTCCACAAGCGCCAGCATTATGCCGCCGAAACTCGTCTGCAGCGCGGTGTGCTTCAAGAGCTGGTTCAGGACGACCTCCGGCTCCACGTCGCGCCGGACCTCTATCACCACCCTGAGGCCTTCCTTCTTGTCGCTCTCGTCCCTGAGGTCCGTCACGCCCTGGACTCTCTTGTCCCTGACCAGTTCCGCTATGTTCTCGATGAGCCTGGCCTTGTTGACCTGGTACGGAAGCTCGTCGACGATGATCGACTGCTTGCCGCTTTTCTCTCTATCGATGCTGGTCTTCGCCCTGAGAGTCAGGATACCCCTCCCCGTGGTATACAGGGACTTTATGGCGCCGGCGCCAATTATGAGGCCGCCTGTCGGGAAGTCCGGCCCCTTTACGTACTTCATCAAGTCCTCGGGAGTCATCTCCGGCTTATCGATGAGCGCTACGAGCGCTTCAACGACTTCGCCCAGGTTGTGGGGCGGGATATTCGTGGCCATACCGACAGCGATGCCTGAAGACCCGTTGACCAGGAGGTTTGGGATGCGAGCGGGCATGACCACGGGTTCCTTCAGGCTGTCGTCGAAGTTGGGGATCCAGTCGACGGTGTCCTTGTCGATGTCCGTGAGGAGCTCCTCGGCTATGGCCGTGAGCCTGGCCTCGGTGTAGCGCTGGGCGGCAGCCGGGTCGCCGTCGACGGACCCGAAGTTGCCGTGCCCGTCCACCAGCGGGTAGCGCATGTTGAAGGCCTGGGCCAGCCTGACTATGGCGTCGTAGATGGCCACCTCGCCATGGGGATGGTACTTGCCCATGGTCTCCCCGACGATCCTCGCCGACTTCTTGTGAGGCTTGTCGTGGCGCAGCGCCAGATCATCCATCGCGAAGATGATCCTGCGCTGAACCGGTTTGAGGCCGTCCCGCACGTCGGGGAGCGCCCGGGAGACGATGACGCTCATCGCGTAGTCGATATAGGAGCGCCTCATCTCGTCTTCTATGGGGGTCGGGACAACTCTCACGATGTCGTCTGGCATACGGGACCTCCTACGCTATCGTGTCGAGGTTCTTCACGAGGTGGGCGTTCTTCTCGAT